>ENA-ORXR01000400-ORXR01000400.1-marine-metagenome-genome-assembly--contig:-NODE-400-length-60858-cov-15.040407_pt1 | contig 60858 bp, 48 predicted proteins | sample MGYA00237866_ERZ511479 | MGnify/ENA metagenome assembly ERZ511479 | reverse complement strand
CGCTGTCGTTCCACTCAAACAGTATAATTCGGCCATCCCACTCGGTTGCTTCATGGGATTTTATCAATTTAGCTTGGGCTTTTGTTGACTAATTTATCACTTCCTATGAAAAGGGGAGTTTTCGTTCAAACACTAGTTATGAAGGGCTTTACTTACAGGAAAACCCTTAGTCTCAGGCCTGTCTGCTGCGCAACGGAAGGCACTTAAAAGTTACTTTCATTGTTACTAGGTTAGTGTCTATTGTCGCAAAGTATCGGAATCCCTCCGTTTTCCTTGCGAATATAGTGAATGGCAGGGCAGCTAAATGAGTGGTATTGAAAGCCCCAAAAAACTGGAGGTTTGTTTTTAAAGATCTTTCCTGTCCATTGTTCTGGTTTGTATTTTTGCTTGACGTGAGTGAAACTTACTGGAGCACAAGACACTCCCTCACTTTCAAAAAATGCATTGTGGTAAACAAGTTGGTTGTTTGGAGAGAAAATCATCAAGCTATTAGCGCCATTTGAGGCTTCTTTATTGGAATGCCCTTGAAGGTACCAGGTCTGTTGATTGGCGCTGAAGGTATATGCCGGCCCTGTTTTATAGTCATTGAGTCGATTGAACGCCCAAGCGGGTAAGTTACCTGAAGGAATTGGTTGAGATCCTGCTTTTTCCCAAACAATCGGTTGCACATTTCCAGTAACAAACGGGTTTTCTGTCCCAATGAATACAAAGGTTTGAGAATAGTAGATGTCATCAACGAGAGATGAGTTTGCGCCAAGTGAAAATCCAACCTGATAGTCATAAACGCTTACCTCTGATCTTGAATCATGATAAGGGGAAATTGTTGCTATTAGTGGTAAATCTCTTACTAAATGGATCATTACGGTGTCCAATCCATAGTGATAAATAAAGACTTGATCGGTTTCTTTTATGTCTTTTCTATCCAGAAATCTTTTCCTGAATTTTGAATTGAGAGTATGGTAATTCGCAATGTTATGCGTTCCCAAATATTGATCTGCAACAACCATAGAATCTGGATGTTCGATGTAGTGATAGCGATCTGTGAGGATAATGTAAGGTACTTTCTCTGATTTCTTTTCATAGATTTGTAACTCGTAAATAGCCAACTCTGTATTTGAACGTGGTCGCTCTGAAATCATTGTCTCTTCAAGAGATTCGTCCTTTATTGGCTTGGGAGACAGAAACGCATCAAACACATAGACAGTGTCTGTTCCTTTTTCGATGCCGACCCATTCCCCTTTTACAGTTTTCTCCTCGTCTGTAATTGCTTCGAAAAGGTTTGTTCGCTCGATCACTTTTAGCTTGTAATTCATTAGAAATTTGCCAAGTATCTCTCCCTTGGGTTTGTCTCTATAGTTGAGTCCTGATTTTGCTTTAACGTAAAAGGTGGAAGGCTTTAGGGAAGTGATTGCAGAATCTGATATTCCAGTAGTTTTCGCTTGTTGGGATATACTTGATTCAGTATCCTTGATCGAATTTTTGGTAGATGATTTATCAGTGCAACTCCAAAGGAACAATAGGAAAGTCAATATGGATAATGGAGTTCTCATTTTTGTGTTTTAACCTGAATAGTACTACAAAAGTATTCAACTAAATTCTTAATTTCTACTAAGAACTACTTAATTAAATATTAATTGAATTCTTCGTTCCTAAGTCATGTGTTATTGCTAATAATTTTTACTTTTGTGGTGGAATACAACACACATGTCGAACACAGAAGAACATAACATGCCCGTAGGCGTCATAGGAAGTGGTAGTTTTGGGACTGCCATTGCCAATTTATTGGCAGAAAACAGAGATGTGTTGCTTTACACCAGACGCGAGGAAGTCCTCCAGAGTATCAATGAGGCACATACTCATATGGGGAAGAAGCTGTCAGAACGCATTCGTGCTACTACGAGTATGGAGGAAGTTGGGAAAAACTGTACACTGATCTTCCCTATAGTTTCTTCAGAACACTTCAGAGAGATGATGAGGAACCTGAGCCCACATCTGAAACCCTACCATTTGCTTATTCATGGTACCAAGGGACTCGACAATACGGAAATCGATGGTTCTATTGTAAGAGATGTGCGGACCAGTATACACACCATGAGTGAAGTCATTATCCAAGAGAGTGCAGTGCGACGTGTGGGGTGTCTTTCTGGCCCTAACCTATCCGCTGAGATCTTTGACGGACAGCCAACGGCTACTGTTGTCGCAAGTCGGTTTACTGAGGTGATTAAAGCGGGTCAGGATGCCCTTCGCAGCAATCGGTTTCAAGTATACGGGTCGCACGATATTACAGGTGCGGAACTCGCTGGCGCCTTGAAAAACATTATAGCTATCGGTTCTGGAATGCTAGCAGGACTAGGAATGGGCAAAAATGTCTGGGCATTATTGGTCAACCGTGGACTCATTGAGATGATTCACTTGGGTAGGGCAATGGGGGCAGATACGCATGCCTTCCTTGGTGTAGCAGGCATGGCAGATCTAATAGCTACTGCTTCTAGTGAGAAAAGTAGAAATTACACATTTGGCTTCAGGATGGCAAAAGGCGAAACGCTTGAGCAAATCCTAGGAGACATGAATGAGGTAGCAGAAGGTGTACGGACATTGAAAATTGCACAAAAAGCAACGGATTACTATAAGATCCACACGCCGATTGTCAGTACACTTAACCGGGTAATATTTACTGGTTTCCCAATGAAAAAGGCAATAGAATACCTAATGACGTATCCCTATGCTGTTGATGTAGATTTTTTATAGACAAAAGATAATTTTCGATATGGCACAAGTACTAATTTTAATCGGCTCTACTTCTGATGAGCCTGTAATGAAAGAATCTCTTCGCTATCTTGAGTGGTTTGGAATTAGTTGTGAGATGCATGTAGCGTCTGCACACCGAGACCCTAAAAAAGTAGTGAAGCTGACTGAAGGCGCAGAAGCAGCTGGCACAAAAGTAATGATTGCAGCAGCAGGAATGGCAGCAGCGTTGCCTGGTGTTGTCGCCGCACATACTCAATTACCTGTATTAGGCGTTCCGTTGGAAGGTGGATTGCAAGGTGGTATTGATGCATTATATTCTATTGTTCAGATGCCTCCAGGGTTGCCAGTTGGTACCTTGGCTGTAGGAAAGGCTGGGGCACGAAATGCTGCAGTACTCGCTGCTAGGATTCTTGGATTGACGGAACCTGCCATTAGGGTGAAACTCGAGATGTTTAAAGAATTGGGATATAAGATTTAAAATAGTGATTAGTGATTAGTGATTAGTGATTAGTGATTAGTGGTTAATTATTAGTGGTTAATTGTTAGTGGTTAATTGTTAATTCTTCCTTATTTTTGAATGCTGGAAAAGACGCCGTTGTTTTAGCACCAATAAATCTATTGATGAAATATACGTCAGATTATCCTATTAAAATCCCCTTAAGTTTAGTAAAACTGTTCTTGCTTTTACTGGGTTGTGTGATGATTGTAGCCATTAGTATCCTGCTAATCCTTGATCCTAATAAATATATTTTACCACGTTTCAATAGTCCTACGTTTGTCAAAATGGTTGGCTATGTTGGTGCTGGACTCTTTGGAGTTATCGGTACTTATGTCTTGTTTAAATTGTTTGATAAGAAGCCAGGGTTGATGATTGATGAATACGGCATCACAGACAATAGCAGCGGCACTAGTATTGGGCTTATTGAATGGTTGGATATCGATGACATTAAGACGACTAGAATTATGTCTAATAAAATCCTAGTGATATATACCAACCAACCTGAGAAGTATATCAAAAAGGCAAAAAACAACTATACTAAAAGAGCTTTGTCTTCTAATTTAAGATCCTTCAAATCACCTTTAAGTCTTTCTGCGAATACGCTTAAAATCAATCATACTGAATTAGAACAATTACTTAAAGAGCACTTGAAGAAGAATAAGGAAGAAGTAACAGGTCTTTAAGCAGACGGAGGTAGAGCGATAGACGCGGGGTAGAGCGATAGACCTCTCACTTCCAAAAAAGAAGTAACAGGTCTTTAAGTAGACAGATATAAGGCAACCGAGATATAAGGCATGCAAAAGAACGTACTAACCTAGAAGCCCATTTTAATAGCTACTATGATTCAAAATGGTTGGAATTGTTTGCCTTTCGGGAACTTTTAGAAGTAGACTTTCGTTCCATATTTAAACCTTAACTAATGATCAAGCCCAATAAACTGCAACCTGGGGATAAAGTTGCTACTATTTCTCTCTCTTGGGGCGGTGCAGGAGACCTACCACATCGCTACCAGGCAGGAAAGAAACAGCTATCTGAGACCTTTGATTTAGAAGTTATGGAAACTAAAAATGCCTTGAAGTCTAACGACTGGATTTATCGTAATCCTAAAGCGAGAGCTGATGATTTAATGGAAGCGCTTTCGGACCCTTCGATCAAGGCCATCATTTCTAATATCGGTGGTGACGAAAGTATTCGAACGCTGCCATACGTTGACATTGGAGTCATTCGCAACAACCCAAAGATCTTTATTGGGTTTTCTGATACGACAGTCACTCATTTCTGTTTTTACAAGGCGGGAGTTACTTCGTTTTATGGCACCTCAATGCTTGTAGGATTTGCTGAGAATGGCGGTATGCATGACTATCAAATTCAAGACATCAAACGCACTCTTTTTTCTAGTGCTGCTGTTGGTGTCATCCCTGAAAACTCAGCCGGTTGGACATCTGAACGACTGGATTGGGCAGTAGCTAAAAACCAACCCATCCTTCGTAAGCTGGAGCCGAATACTGGTTGGCGTTATCTGCAAGGTCAAGGCAAAGTGACAGGTACTCTGCTGGGTGGCTGTATGGAAGTGCTTGAATTCCTGAAAGACACACCGATGTGGGTTACTCCAGAAGACTGGAAAGGCAAAATCATGTTTCTCGAGACCTCTGAGGTGATGATATCACCAGACCAATTTCTCTGGATGCTTAGAAACTATGCCGCTTCTCGCATTCTCCATAACATCAATGGGTTGGTCCTAGGACGTCCTTACGACAATAAACACGCCGCTGAATATGACAAGGAATTGCTAAAGGTGATCCGTGAAGAAGAAGGACTTACTGACTTGCCGATAGTTACTGGGATGGATTTTGGGCATACTTCTCCTGTGTTTACGATTCCTTATGGTGTGCAGGCTGAAATCGATTTTGACGGTAAGCTTTTTTCTATTTTGGAAAGTGGGGTTGAATAGTGATTAGTGGTTAGTGATTAGTGATTAGTGTTTAATTAAAAATTAGTGAACTATTAATGCCTGATTTGTGACTGGCTTTTTCAAAAGGGATCTGATTTTCTGTATTTTACTTGCCTGGTTTCTGTTTTGTTGAGGGATTGGACTAGGGATAGGAGGTGTTGTTTGAACCTTAGTGAGTGCCGGAAAGCCCGGCCCGCAATGAAGTAATAGATAAGGGAAGGCGCTAGCCTTGCATTGTCTATTACGAAATGGAGGGAAGGCCCCAAAATAAAGATTCTGGGACAAATAGAGCTACAGTGCTTTTTTAGTCACTGTTCTAAAAAAATCCCCATTCTAATCTAATAGAATGAGGACTATATTTCTTGTAGTACCTTCCTAGCTCTGAGGCGGCATGGAGTAGAAAAACTGCTCTTTTACGATTTTGCCATCCTGTACTTCATAAACACAAACTTCAGATGTTTGAGATCTTGGAGCACCTTTGTAAGTAACATCCAAATTCATAGTACAGGAAAAGAAGTTTTCTGCAACTATCGGATCAGAAATTTCCAAACCGTGAAATTCTTCTACCATTGACTCCCACTGTTTGCCTTTTGCTCGAATCATTTCAAGTCCTTCTGCACGTTCCATTGGTGCTCCTGCAGGCTCAAGACTTACTGCATTTTCAGAGTATAGTTCGTTTTGACATTGTTCCTGTTGGCCTTTTCGGCAATAGTCAACATACTTGTTTGCAACTTCTTGAATATTCATTTTTTGTAAATTTTAATTAAAAGAAAATAACTCCTATGAGAGCATCAAACCAAGGTGAGATCACCTCAAATTTAGTACAAAAGTAATACTTTTTTGCGTAATTTAATTATTCATTACAATAATAAGCATGCGTAACACAAAGACTCTACAATATTTGAACAATGAGATTTTAAATATCAAAACCTATAGTACCGTATGTTCAAATACGCAAATACATCGACAAAAATCTAAAAATTTCTCCTACCTTTATGAAAACACTACAAAATGGACGGAACAATAAGAGCCGACATCAAAGAAGGTCAACTCGTCAACATCGTACTCAAAAAACACCAGCGTTCGGGGGAATTAACCGAAGGTATCGTCAGTAGAATATTGACAAAATCACCCACCCATACGCATGGAATCAAAGTGCGTTTGCAATCTGGGGATGTTGGCCGTGTCAAAGAAATTATTCCGGAAGACGATTAAGTTCAAATTGAATATCTTTCTCGGACTAATCTTGTTTCTTAGTTTATTAAAAAAACTAAACACCTTTCATGAAACTCCCACTACTCCCCAATACAAAAGACAAGGCACGCAAGGACCAAATTGACTTACAAAAGCTCCTGGGACGATTCTATGAGAAAGAGGAGAAGGTGCTTTGGGTAGAAGATTCCAAGTATTCCTTAATGCCCGTGCACATAGCGATTGGTATAAGTTTAGCCTTCGGTTTTTTTATCTTTTTCATTGTGTTCTTATTCCAAGAACGCTACAACGTAAACCCTTGGATACCTTTTGCTGTGGTGTCCATTTTCATCTTTTGTGTTTTGTATTTGCCTAATTTCTTTTCCGCCTCAAAACAAGGGGATTGTATCATTACCACAGACCATTTAATAACAAATGGTGAGAAATTAGAACATCGAAAGATAAGCTCTGTATATGAGTTTGAAAGAATAATTAACCATCTCATATTTTATGATAAATTCATTCCAAAAGGAGAAAGAATAATTACAGAAAAAAGAGAGATCATTCGCTTTGCTGAAATAGAAAACTTACAAGATCCGATTAAAATATTCGAATCCATCTGGAACGAAAAAGGCCCCTACGGTAAACTAGAAATCGCCATCGACAAACTCATGGAGCAAAAAGGGTTTCAAGCAATAAATGACATCAATAAAGTACGAGTGGCCAGATACACAAGAGAGATTAATGGATTGGATTACAATATCTCAATCCAAGGGCTACTTCCAATCGATAGTATTCGAGTAAGCGTGAGATGTCCTAACAACCACAACAATTTCCTACTGTTGTTTGGACAAGATGCTACAAAGCAACAAGTAAGTGATGTAGAGATCAGCGATCAATTGTTTGACAATTCCTTTATCATACAATCAGACAGTCGTGCGTTCCTAGAAAATGTTTTGACAGAACGGACCAAAGAATTGATGTTACTCACACTCGGTGCCTCCAAATGCCGCTATGAGTATGGAGACACCCGCGGCCCAGTCACCAAGGAAAAAGCGATCGATAACAGTAGTAATTTTTCAGACCAGGAGGATATCCTCGATTTTCAACTGCTTGACGAAAAAACAACCTACAAAAAACCAGCGACTATCACAACTTCAGAAGGTACAACCTCCACCCTCATTCTCAATTGCATGCCTGAAAGCAGCATCCAGTTCAACCCCGCTTACTTAGTTCGCTTCCTAGGCAATTGCCTTGACAGTACAGTTGAATTGGGACAGCACATTCAACAGTATAATGGATAAGTGCCAAATACCCTTTTCGTCTTTGAATGCTCCTAGATCAAAATACAACCTGACCTCTACATTCAATTTTGCCATTTATCAAAAAAAAGCAAGCTAATGGACAAACAATTTGATTTCTGGCAAAAATGGTTGATTTACGCCAACATCATGACGATAGGCGTTGGACTGATCGTCGCCTTCTGGGGCAATGGCATCTTTCTGGAAATCCACAATCATTATTCTAGAGCACTCATTTTCAGCGGGCAGCCGTTTACTCTTGAAGCTATGCATCTCAAAAACTGGTTGTTTGGTATCATTGGGGGCACTATCGTAGGTTTCCATGTCCTTATGTTATTCATTATCATTCACCCCTTTAAAAACAGGGAGCGTTGGTCCTATTATTCGCTTTGGGCGGGGCTGTTGAGCTGGTTTGTCATAGACTCTTCTGTGTCCTGGTTTTATGGTGCCATCCACAATATCATATTGATCAATTTGGTGGCTTTAGTGTTGATTGGGGTTCCGTTGGTTATGACTAGGAAGTATTTTAGTTGAGGGATTGGAGTCGTGTTACAAATAGGGCCTCAAGTTTGGCTAAATACTAGTTTTTGAAATAGAAAGTTGGAACACTGACAGTGTAAAAAAGAACACTGACAGTGTGTTTTGAGCGCTGAAGGTGCTTAAATTGTCAGCCTAGGGTGAAACCGGGTGAAACCCTAGGACAACAAGCCACCACCCAAACCGTAGCGCTGAAAGTGCTACCAATAATTACCCCTTTATAAATAGGTCTCGTTTTGTTCTTCTATCGAATACATTTTGGTAGCACCTTCAGCGCTACGGTTTTGGTGTGGCGTATTTATTCCAGGGTTTTGCTACGCGACACCCTGGGCTGACAAATTGTACACCTTCAGTGTATAAAGCACACTTTTAGTGTTTTCAAAAACACTTTCAGTGTGTGAAGTTTGAGTGCTGCATTCCTTTGCGCAGCAGGCAGGGCTAAAGGTGCGGCATCAAGCCAAATCCTTACTTTTCTACCTTTTCATCGATTTCCTCAGGAATTTCCTGCTTCTCCGTTTTAATGATCAATCGCAAGGACTGGTCGTAGGTGAAGTAGTTCCAGATCCAGTTGATAAAGATAAAGAGTTTGTTTTTGACACCGATGATTTGGAATAGGTGGATGAACAACCATACGGTCCATGCCCAAAATCCTGCAAAGCTGAATCGTGGTAAGTCAACGACAGCGCGGTTACGGCCGATGGTTGCCATAGCGCCTAGGTCGTTATATTTAAATGGTTTTGGGGGTTTGTTATCGGAGAGTAATTTTAGATTTTTAGACAAGCGTTTTCCTTGTTGAATAGCGACTTGAGCCACTTGTGGGTGGCCATACGGTAAATCGTCTTGCTGTACACTTGCGACATCTCCAATTGCAAAGACATCCTCAAAACCGACGACTTGATTGAGTGTGTTGACTTTGATTCGTCCTCCAGGCGCATTTACAGCCTCTGGGAGCCCTTTTAACTTGTTTCCTGTAATACCTGCTGCCCAGATCACTTTATTAGTAGGAATGGTACTCCCATCGCTTAGAAACACCTTTTTACCATCAAAATCGGTAACGCGGATGTTCTTTTTTACAATGACGCCGAGATCGGTTAGGAATTTTTCAGATTTTTCGGAGGATTTTTCTGACATTGATTTCAGTAATCGAGGAGCGGATTGGATCAAGTAAATATCAATCTCATTCACATCCATTTCATGATAATCCTTTGGGAGGATGTATTGCTTCATTTCTGCAATCGCACCGGCTACTTCTACACCTGTTGCACCGCCTCCCACAATAACAATGTCAAGGAATTGCTGTCGTTCGTCGAAGTCGGGGATGGTGAGTGCTTGTTCGTAGTCAGAAAGGATTGCATTTCGCAATATTAGGGCTTCGGACACTGATTTCATTGGGAAGGAATGTTTTCGGATATTCTCATTCCCGTAGAAGTTTGTATCTGCTCCTGTGGCTATCACCAGATAATCATAATTGGCATGTCCGAATGGTGTGTGTATTTGCTTCCTGTCTGTATCAATCTTTGAGACTTCTGTAACCCGAATGAAGGCATTCGATTTTTTCTGAAACAGTTTCCTTAGCGGAAATATGATTGAGCTGGGTTCTAATCCCGACATTGCTACTTGGTAAAACAAGGGTTGAAACTGGTGATAATTATTTTTATCAATAAGGACCACTTGAAACCGATTTTTTAAGCATTGCTGTGCCAAAGTCAGCCCTGCAAATCCAGCTCCTACAATCACGACTCTCTTTTGGTCAGTTTCAGGTATGTTTATCATTCTAAAATCAGTTGTTTGTTGGGCAAAAATAAACAACTACTATCACCAAAGCAAGTATAATTTAATTAACGCTTCGCTAATGAATAATAATTAACGCTTCGCTAATCAACAATTGACACTTTAATGTAATGCTTTACTGTGTGGCTTTGTAGATTTGAGTGATTGGTGTTCCAGCTACAGCGCTTGTTTTTATTTGTCGGTTAATAATCTGTCAACAGTATAGTATCCAGACAGAATGGCTCCTGGCACACCCATTTGCTGATAGGGGTCATAAATTTCACCAGCAAAATAAACCTTGTTATCCAAAGGCAGATTAAGAACATTGAGGTGGGATTTCTTTTCTTGGAAGGCTTGTGTCCAAGTACCTTGCGTAAATTCGTGTTGCCCCCAATTTTCTATAATATAATCTCCGGAGTAAGATTTTGTTGCTTTTCCATCAAACATTTGATCTAATTCTTGAAGTAAACTGGAGATTATTTTCTGTTCAGAATTAAGGTCATAATACTTTTGAGTTTCATTTCCAGTGCAGAGAAATCCTAGAATATTGTCTTGTGAATTTTTCTTAAAAGCAATATCGTAGAATCCTTTTTCTCCGGTTTTTACATTACAGTTAATAACATCCGGGTAAAATTTATCAGAGAATTTCATGACTACTTTAAATCCAGGTTGAAAGGTGATGGATTCAATAACTTTCCTCCTTTCTTCATTCATTTCTGGTGCGAAGTTGATTTTATTAGATTTCAGAACTCCAATGGAAACGGTGACTAGTACGCGATCTGCTACATAGGTTTCCCCATTTGTAGTTTTAACTATGATTTTGTTTTCTGAATAGTCTATGGTTGCAACGGGAGCATTCAGTTTAATTTTGTGCTTTACTGTTTTAGCAATATTGTCATTGACGAAATCGTACCAAGTAGAACTTTTGAACTTAGACTCTGGCAAGAAATTGTACATGAAGTTATTTTGCCAAGAAGGATTGGTCTTGTATTCTGTTCCATCCCATCTTGCTGTATTTTCCAGATGATATGGGATAAGTTCTTCATCAATTTCAACGCCTCGCTTCCCCTTCAATTTGTTCAAGGTAATAGGAGCGCTATGAAGCCATTCCGCTCCAATATCAATTGAAAAATCTGCCATGGTGGTATCCTTTTTCAGTCTTCCTCCATATCTATTGGTGGCCTCTAAAATTGTGTAATCAATATTGTTTTGTTCCAATACTTTTGCTGCTGCCAAACCTGCTGCTCCAGCTCCAACTATGATTACTTTCCCTTGGTAGTTATATGTTTTATGTAATGCTGTTTCTTCAGGGAGTTTGCTTTCAGCTCTAGCAGCCCATTTGAAGCATCCAGATAGGGTAACGCTTAAGGAAATAATAACAAATAGTAATAATACGCTGCAAAGTTTCATACTCGGATATTTATCAATTTTACTTATTCACAAATGTCGTGGATTTGTAACAAGTTTCATTTGACATATGTCACAAAACTATTTCCCGAAAATAAAATCTTGAGCCAACTCTAAAAAGCTACTTTTTAGCCCTTATTCTACTCAAGGTTTCTCTACTCACTCCTAAGAAAGAAGCAATATCGGTAAGGGATACTTTTTGCAAAATTTCGGGCGCGACCGTAATCAATGCTTCATAGCGTTCTTGACTAGTCATGAACTGTAAAATATGCAGTCTTTCCTCTAAAAATATGGCATGATCCGTAATAAGCTCTAATATCCAGTGGCTAATCGATATATCGATTTGTGCCAATTCTTTTATCGTTTCCGTATTGAACCGGATCAATTTGGAATCTTCCAATAGTTCAATAGTTTCAATCGAAGGATTCCCTTCAAAAGTTTTAATCGTTGCAACAACTTCATTTTCGAATGCAAACCACAAGCACACTTCTTTTGATTCCTTTTGGTAGTATGATTTAACACTTCCATCTAATAATAAGTAGAAATAGAGATGCCGCTTACCTTCAGCAATCAATTTTGTTCCTTTCTTAAATTTTACAAAAGTCGCATGCAATAGGATTGTGTCAATTGATCGTTCCCTCAGGTTAGGAAAGATTGATTTAATATATTCTTTGAGTGCTGACTTATTCATTGTTCTGGAATTGCTGCTACGGTTGTTAGGCTCCGAAGTGCAAGCAAAGATAAAAACTTAAGTTTTAGCAGAGATCCGCTTTCTTCCAATTTTTAACGTCTGAAGATGTTTTATCTTAGAATAGCATTTAATTGATCAGTTTGCTAAACAGCATTCTTTTTCTGAACATTGACAGTATTTCAAATTATAAAAATGAAGACCAACAATAACTATAGCTGGAACATAAATAAATGTCTTTGGAAATAATCCCAATTCAAATGTTTTTGACAATAGGGTAAATAATAAGAGCAGCCAACTACTCCACATGGCTGTTTGCACCCAAGTCTTTGTTGATTTCTTTGTAGCAAAATAAATTGCACCAAATGATATTATGATGAATATATAATCAATCGCCTGCCACCAAATTGGTGAATCAGTACAGCTATTGGAAGAACAGGCTGTGGCTATAAATAAAAATGGTGTAATAGCGCAGTGAACAAGACATAAACTGCTTGCCAATGCCCCAAATAAGTCAGGTGTTATTACTTTTTGTACTTGATTCATATTCGTATTCACTCTCTTAATGCAACTAAATTGCAAAAATAAGTAAAGCACACTATTTAATGCAACATTGTTGCATTTAATTTAAAATTGAATTATTTAGTAGATAAAATGATATAAAGCAAAAGGATCCACAAAGATTTCCAGAACAAACTAGTAATCCGTTATTTATTACTTTTTTAATTCTGCGTCTATTAAGTTAACAACTTCTTTAATTACTAACTTACCAGTTGCATAACGGCTTAACTTGTAGTTTCTAAATTGCTTGGATTCTTCCAAAAGCATGTGAAACTTGTTGTCATTTTTTAATTCGTCAAAGTTTAAAGGAACATATCCAACAGTATGCTGATTACCATTGCGATTATTGACTTTTGGGAACTTAAATTCTTCATTGGAGTAGACTCTAGTTCCTATTGTATCATTGGCTAATTTATGTTTAAACTTTATGCTTAAATCTGTATTTGGTTTAAAAGAATTGAGGTAATAGTCTCTAAAAAAGTTTGAGATATCAGGTGTAAAAGAATTATTCTTCATCAATCGAGGAAAAACACCTTCATAAATAGCTTGCAGATAATAGCGGATTGTATCATTCTTGACAATATCTAAACCTTCCTTTTTGATTCTACTATATGCTGCATTGGTCGGATAAATGTATTCATCCATTTTTAGCCAATAAAAATCAAAGCATAGACTATCCGAATATGCTGCATTCTGTCCGATGTACCGACTTATATTATAATGACTTTTATCTCCCTTTTTCAAGCGTGCAGCATCTCGCCAAATGTCTTCGTAAATATCAAGCATTTCATTTTTTACTTGTTTTAATAAAACTGTTTCTAATTTGGCTCGTTGCCTATTTTGATTAGCTGTATTAATTTGAAGTGCAATCAGGATTCCAATAACTACCAGAATAATTTCGCCGATAGCGTAAGTAAAATATTTGCCAAGGTTATTTTCACGAAGCATTTTTTGACGAACTTTTCTAAATAGTTTATCATTGTTTTTTCAGTACTAATTAAAGCTGGCTTAGCCTACCCTATGACGATTCTAAACAAAGATAATCACTATAAATAAAGCACACACAATTGCAGGTAGAAATATTTTTATTGGCAATACCTGACAAATAAAATTACTAGGGATGCAGCACATTTACATCTAACGGTTTACAATATTAAATCGGGATCCTTTTTTAGGAGCATTAGCAATGAGCTGGGCAAAAATGAAGGGCGCACCTAAAATGGTTATAGTCAGGCTATATGCTGCTGTTTTAACTTCAAATCGTTGAATTCTTTTATTGTATTAACACCATTAGCTTTGGCCTCAATCCAATCGGCTAAAATATTAACACCCATTACTCTTACGTAATGAGAATTTTCGAAAACTGCATCTATTTCCGGTTTAAAGTCTTGAAAGATAGGAATTCTGTCGGCATGGTTATTTGCCTGGGATAGTTTGATTAAGTACTTTAAAAATATTTTTCCTCCTAGATTATTTTTTACTAAATCAGAATACAATCGACGAGTGCTTTTTGCATCATTTTCTACGTATTGAAAATTGCTTAATTCAAAATTATATAGTAAACTAAAAAGTCGTGTGTAATATTTAATAGTGTTACTTAAGGAAACTTGTTTATCGTTTTGAGTCATTTTTCCCAAATACCAAGCTACCTGTTCCAAATTTCCTATACAAAGATTGATTTCCAGGCATAAGGAGTAAAGGTCCCAACAATCACTAAAAGCAATTTTTTTATCATTCTTTTCCAGATAGATTAGCGTTGCAGGAATAATCATATTTTCTGCTCTTTGATAATCTTTGTTCAATATACAATTTAATAATTCCACTTCGTATTGACGGAACTCCAGACTCCGGTCCTTGCCTTTGTATTGTTCTTGGTATTTTCGGAACTTCTGGAGATGGATTTTATATTCATGGATGTTTATTTCTGAAAAGTAAAAATTGAGTAAGGCTATGATTTTGTATATTATGATGGGCCCAAATTTCTTGGGATCTTCCTTAAACATAGATTCTGCAAGGTGAATACATTCCTTCGCATGAAATTCGATTAGGTCATTTTTTCCTTCAGGGTTTAAGGTGTTTATCTTAGATAAGATGTCGTGGCATACAAATTTTGTCCTAATTGTACATTCCTTCCTGCCAAGCAATTTTAAGGCTTCGGTGGTTGCTTGCTCGAAAATTGTACTAGTATTTTTGTAAAGTGATTCATTGCTATTTAGCCAAGTATAATGGACTTTTGCCGAAAGCAAATTGGCCGCTAAATTGGCATCCATTTTCTTTCCTATTATTTCTGCTTTTTCCTTAACTAAGTCTAATGTTTTAATCGCTTTTTTAGGCGCCGAAAAGTTTGACCAATGAGAGGAAAGACGTAAGATTTCGTATTGATAGCTATATTTCTCTCCTGTTTCTGCAAGTACTTCTGCTTTTTTATATAATGCTAATCCTTCTTCAATAAGTCCTCTTTGAACCAATACCGAAGCACCGTGCATTAGTTCACCAATTTGGAGATTTTTGTCTTCTAAAGGTGGATTGTCATTCCAAAAACTAAGTAGGAGTTTATAAAGGTTATTACTGGAATTTCTTAAATTTTGCCCTAGCTTTTTTTTCTTCAGATATAGGAGCAAATATTCCATTTCTAACTTCTTATCATATTTGTACAATACATCAAATAGACGAAGGAGTTTTTTCTCGTTTTTATAAATTGCATATTCACGAAACTGTGCAGCTTCCTTCCTTTCAATTTTAGAAAGTACGGTCTGAAGGGTGTGGAGTATTTTCATTTAGCAAGAGTATTATGAATTACGACCTTAGATTAGTTGATTTTAGAAATATTTACAAGCGTATTTACATTAATTCTAGAAATATTTGTATTTTTTGTATTGCAAAAGTGGTCATTCTAAATATTTAATATCCAGTTAAATATAACCATTAATGGGTTTTTTAAGTTAAAATTTTTCCTTTTTTTTCCAGATATAGATTTCATTTATACTAGTGCAATTATAAGCAGTTATTGCATAGCTTATTATGAACTTTACTTTCCAAAATGATTACAATTTTGATGTTTTTTTCCATTTTATTCTACTAGAACTCCATTTAATTTACTCTCAACGCAATTCCAGACTATGCTTTTCTAAGGCTGGTAGCGCACTATTTTCAAAATTCATTTATTAACAATAAAAACCATTTATTACACTTCACTCGTATTATAAACTAAACTGCGCAAAGCAATTACGATTAAAAACTGCACCTAATCCCCACGTGTAAGGCAGTCAATTGGTTTCCTAATATTCCTAGCCTGTAGTCGGGCAAAATCAATAAATTCATTTCCAAATTATTTTTTTAAAAAAACTTTTAATAGGTGTGTAACATTTTTTAATGGAATGTCTCTAAGGGGTGAATTCTAGTAATTAATCGAACATTATTCTAAACTAAATGAACAGCTGGAAGAGTAGTTATTGAAAATAATTCAGGCTCTACCAAGATCATTAAACTTTGATTAGTTAACTTTCTTTGGTTTGTTCCTTGATATTGTGTAAGTTGTAGTAATTATGTCGAACAATAATCACTATACCAGACTCAAATGCATACATTTTTTCCGACAACTTTTGTCTATCATTTTCCTGCTATGCTATGTAAATGGATTTAGTTTTCAACTTCCCCCAAATGGTTCCATCACAAATCCTTGCAGTGAAGGGGAGTTTTATGACCTAAACGCCTCTATCTGCCGTCCTTTGTGCAAGCCAGATCTTGGATTTGACATTGATCGGTTCAACCAGGCTTCTTCTTCTACAGTTTATACTCTAAATCAGTGTACACACACTGCTCTAAACAATTTGCTTAATAGCATTGGTCCACAAGGAGGTATTATTCAACTGCCAGCCTGTACCATAACCATTGCAGGTAAAGTATGGTTGACAGAAAACACCATACTCCAAGGTGCTGGTATTGGTCAAACAGTTATACAAGCAGCTCCAGGATATACTGGTCATATGCTGGAAATGAGAAAAATCAAAAATTCGGTGCTTCGCGACCTGACCATTGATGGGAACGGACAATATGTCCTCAGTTCAATAACCTGGTATTGTGATAATGTCTTGATAGAACGAGTTGAGGTAAAAAACAGTGCACGAACTGGCATTGATTTTCGGTATTCAAAACATGTGACGATCCGATATTGCGTTGCACATGGAGCTGGAGCCTATCACGGAATTGCTTCCAAAGATTGTTCAAATGCGAGTCCATTACCAGATCATGAGCACTGTAGTAATGAAGCAGGAAATACTAGCCCCGGAGTACTTTGGACAACCAATTATGCCATTTATTCAAATGACACCTACAATAATACAGATCACGGTTTTCTCAGTCATGCATTGAATGGAGAAATCGCTGGCAATCGCGCTGCAAACAATGGTTTTGGTGCTAAGTTTTTCGATGGTGAAAACATCCTGATACATCACAACACATTTGAAGGCAATGCAAATTATGGGACTTCTGTCAATTGGTCCATTGATATCCCGGAACGATTACCCGGAAACCTTGTTTTTTTTGAAAACGAATACCTCAATAATGGCGCGCAGCCCTTCAAAATAAGCGGTTGGAGTACCATCAAAAATGACTACGTGGAATTAATAGATATCTACCTATTGAACAATTACTTTGCGGGGAATACGCCTAATGAAATACGGAATGTTACTTTACCAGGTATATTAAAAATTTGTCCGGGTTCGCAAGAAGATCAGATGCCTTATTATGGTACTTCTGCTGTTGGTTATGCCACTCCGGGGGAATGCTTAGATCCGTGCTCTATTGATGCTGGAAAGTGTCTTACTGTTAGACTTAAACTGGCATTGGAAGGCGCATTAGATGACAATGGCCAATACCGATCAGCTATGAGAACAAATCTGTATGCATCTCGTAAATTACTGCCCGGGCAAACACCGCCTCCCCCTGCCCTACCCACTCCCCCCGGACAACCTTATTCCGTAGCGCCTTGGAACTACTCAGGAACTGAGGGACTGAATTTTGATCAAACGGCCTACGAAAATCTGGAGGCTGAATACGGTGCTGCTCCGGTAGACTGGGTACTGGTTTCTTTTAGGCGGCAGGCCACAGATACTGGTTACATAGGTCGGTTTTCTGGTGTTTTGCTTGAAGATGGGACTGTCATATTACCAGAAGCGTGCATGCTCCCGGATTCTATAGATGGCAGTAATTATATTATGGTAGAACATCTTAATCACCTTCCAGCATTGTCTACAAATGCAGTTACTTTTGATGGTGGCTATCTCTTGTACGACTTTACTACAAGTGGTGGCTATTCTGCTGGGAATCTGACTACACAACTAGAAATAACGCCTGGTGTCTGGGCACTGTATGCTGGAGATCCTGATAAATTGAATGACGGATCGGGTTTTGATATTAATGGAAATGACAAAATCTTATGGCAATCCCAAAATGGTTATTTTGATATTTATTCCGCTGCGGATGTTAATAGGGATGGCAATATTGACGGGGCAGATAAGATTATCTGGAATCGAAACAATGGTATTTTTTCTGTACTGCAAAAGTAGACTGGAGCAGTCAAACCAAGTGACTTTCGTCTAATTCTGCTGAACATTTTATTAGCCTCAAGGATTCTAATTTCTATAAACTTTCCTTGGATAGTCTGAAATTCTGACTTTTTCGTTTGTTAGTTCTTTTAAGGCATTCTTTGCTATCCATGTAGCAGTTTTATCGTTTATTTTTAGAATTTCTTCTGCCAATGAGACTGCCTTCAATTTTAAATCGGTATTCCGTTTTCCTAGGTTTCTTAATGCCCAATTTACTGCCTTTTTCACGTACAATCTTTCATCCTTGCATTCTCTTTTTATGATGGGAAGGAATTGCTCAAACAAGTTATTTGGCGACACTTTATCTGCCATACAGTAAGCGGCAATTATTGTAAACCCTGCTCTTTTTTCAAATTCCTTTTTTCTGTTTGACCATTCAATCGCTTTTGGTATGGCGTATTGACTTTTGGCAAATAGTCCCATGCAAAACGAATCACAAATTTCCCAATTTTCAAATGTGCTTGTCCAATTGTCCATTAACTGTTCGGTCAAATTTTCAGGATTAAAAATCTTACTGCAGAGTAATCTTGCCTCATAAATGTTTGACTCAAAAAGCGCAATGGCAATTTTGTCATCTTTGGGAATTTTCTTTGCGAGTTCTTTCAACTCTTTATGATAAATCCCTAGCGCGTTATTCGAGACAATACCAAATCTAGTTTCCTTAATCTGGACTTTTTCTGGATTCGCCTCTTTTTTCAGTATGTCTATAATTTGGTCTGTTGTCACTTCTTGTTATTGTTAATTTCAATTGCTTGGTGCACCTCAATTTGTCGAACACCTATGATGATAAAACCGTTTTTTACTATCGACTGGCTTTCTTCAACTTTTCTTCAATTAACGTTTTTTCATTAGGATTCTCTATTATTTGAAGCGCTTTTTCCAAGTAGTGAACTTCTCTATTTCTATTATTGCTCATTCTGAAGAGTTCCGCTAGCAAACAGTAGTAATAATGGTTGTCCTTTAAGCCTAATTTTTGTGCGGACGCTATTGCTTCTTCTACTGAATTGGCTTTTGCAAGAGCATATGTACGATTCATGGCGATTATCGGAGAATATTCGATGATCAATAACTTATTGTATAACTGTAATATGTTGTCCCATTTTGCTTCATGATTTGTTGTATGCCAATAAGCAATAGCTGCTTCGACGTGATACTTAGAAACAATATTTCCTGTTGCTGATTTATTCAAATATTCTTCTCCTTTTTGAATCAACCTGACATCCCATTTCGATTGGTCTTGTTCATCATACAATTGAATGCCTGTATTTGCAATTCTGGCATTAAATCGTGAGGCATGGAAACACATTAAGGCTAATAATGCACAAATTTTAGCCTTTGAAAAAAGGGTTTTACTCTCTAAAAACTTGCATAAATACATTGCTTCCCAACAAATTTCTTGTCGTATGCTATTTTCATTACTACTACTGTAGTATCCTTCATTGAAGATTAAATATATAATTCTCAGTACATTATCCAATCTAACGGCATATTCTTCTTCAGTAAGATTGGAGGACAATCCACTATTCAATCGTAATGCTTTTTTTGCTCTATATAACTTTTTGTTTACCGCTTCCTTATTTGACAACAATGCTTTTGCAATTTCATCAATACTAAAACCACTTAGTATTCTAAGGGCAAGACAAAGTTGAGCTTCTTTGTTGAGCTTCGGATCACAAACAACAAAAATCATTTTTAGCTGACTGTCTTCAATTATTTCATCTGTTAATTTAGCACCAATCCGTTCCTTATTTCTCAGTTTTAGCTCAGGTGAAATGTCTTGGTCAAATTTTTTCTGTCTGCGAAATTGATCTATAAATAGGTTTTTTGCAGTTTTTCGAAGCCAGGCTTTAGGGGAATCAGGAATGCCATTGTGAGACCACGTTTTCATCGCTTTCAAAAAGGTTTCTGATACAATGTCTTCTGCCATTTGTATGTTGCCTATATTATAAAAATGACAGAGTACAGCAACCAAGTTACTGTACTCGTCTTTAAATATTTGTGCAATGTCATTCGTATGATCCATATATCAAGTCCAAAGGTCAAGTATGCCTCCCATTATTGAAAAACACAATAACCAAAATACACAATTGATTATCACATTTGACGCTTTGGTCTTTTGAAACAATCCTAGACAAATGATTACTGGGATAACCAGCCCAATTGCTAAACCTGCTCCGTGCATAGCGCCATGACCAAAGGTATGAAAGCTTCCAAATACAAGTTCTCCGTTTTGCCCAACGTCTTTATGCATTAATTCAATTATAAATTTCAAAAAGAAGGAGACAACAAATGACAATAGTAGTGCAGCTCCATATATTAATGGTTCATTTCTTCCCTTTAAATCTTCGGCGGTATAATTCAATGAATTCAACCATTTATTCCCTAATAACGGTCCGTAGTAAATAGCACCTAAAACATTAGGAACTAATGCTGCTACAATAAGTGCGAGGTAATTAATTTCAGGCATAATTTAATAATCTTAATTTTCAAAAACCATTACATCACGCACCTCTACCTTGCCTCCATTATCAAAGATGGGGCAACCCTTTGCCAATTCCAAAGCTTCTTCGATCGTTTCAGTGGTGCAAATTAAGTATCCGCCTACCATTTCTTTGACTTCTACATATGGGCCGTCAGTTACAGATCCATCAGAATGAAGTGTTTTTCCTTCATATCCAAGTGCGTCTGTAGACTTGAACTTTCCTTGTGCTGCAATACCGCCAATCCAATCTTGCCATTTCTTGATTTCTGCTTGGATTTCTTGAGGGGTTGGCTGATAACTCATGTTTGGCTCGCTGTGAAACAATAACATAAAATCTTTCATTTTCTTTTTTTAATGTTTAAAAATATAAAATCACTTACCTGACGATTGAAATTTCAATAATTGGACAAATCATTATTTTTTTTTCGAAAGTCCTCGATAAAACTAGTGCCGCGATAGGAGTATCGCTTGTTTTTACTAGCTTTTATTTTACTAAAATTTTGAAATATTGTTTAATAGTTTTAATAAAATTTTCATTTTAGGTAAATGAATAATCCAAGATTCTATATTTTTTGCTTGACCAACTCAGCTATTTTTTGTTTAGTCGGCATTCTTTTTTCCTAAGCGGCTTTACTTCTCTTTTTTATAATGAATATAGTACGTATCATATGGTTCCTTCAAAACATATCCAAGCTTCTTCGCTAAATTATGGGATACTTGATCAACTGCATCCCAGTTAGGATAAATCCCTTTCTCCATACAATCTAAAATAAGTGCTGAAGACACAATCGTGGCTAGTCCCATTTTTCTATGGTTTGCATCTGTAGCCACTTCTATCTCCAATCCATTATCATAAATACTAAAGGAGGACGCACCACTTACTACTTGCCCCTTGTGAACGATACAAAACCCTAGGCCTCTGTTCAGATAATCTTGTGGGGAATCAAATTGACCAGTAAAATCAGGTGAAACTTCATGTAAAGAAGCTTCATTTACCAAAGATTCATCAATTCTCTTTAGCTCATACCCTTCTGGTAGCTTTAATAAATTTCCTTGTAATTGATTGGTATCTAAATGTTCCCGATTTTTTTCAAACCTATATCGGGTGAATTTTTCTATTCTTCCTTTATGAATATTTTCTATACCTTTTTTCCAATCATCAGTGTCTACGATGGCATAAATATGTTCTGGAATATTATGTAACAATTCCGTAGCTGCCTCTGAATTGACATCTCCAGCATAAAACACAAAGATTCCAACCATAACTTGTGCAACAGTAGGGTTTTCAAGGTCATCCACCCACGCTTCTCCCATGTGTCCTTGTAAATAGGATAATAGAATCGTACTATTGCTATTTTCAAAGAGGGAAGCTATCTTATTTCTAGAATCATTGTTTAATTTATATATCATATTGTTGCTCTATTAATTCAATTTGCGAAATAACCAATTCGCCCCATTCTTTATTGTAATCGCTATAAAGACTTAAGATTTAGCAGAAACAAAAGTTACTAGGAAAATTGCAAATTATTCGAAGCAAATTCTCCTAGGAGCGATGAAGCAGAATCTGGGATGGGCAGGCTGACCGATATGCACATTTGTTGTATGCTTTTTACTTTCTTTCCCTAATAATTTGGTTAGCTACTTTTTTAGTCAATAATAGATCCTGATTGTTCTTAGATCTTAAACTATAGAAATATCTTAGTGTATTTTTGTCTTTTATGTCCTTACTTTTTGATAACCAATCAATCAAGAAATCACAGATAAACTTAAGGATATTAGAATCCTCTTGATCTATTTCCACAATACCTCGGTGAACTAAATCATTTCTCTTTTCAGCAATACTCTTCAACGTGAATTCTGCAATATTTGGTTCATCTAATTTTTCTTCAATTAACCACCTTATTCGATTTACAATTTTATTTGTTTGCCCACCAAATTCTTCTGAGAGGGTTAGTAATTCAATAATTTGCCAAAAATTTAGATATGAGCTGTAAACAGATACTGAATTCATTGAATATCCATAAACTAAAAATGAGCCTAATAGTAATGAATCAATTGAATTTCTTAGTGGAACAGTTCTATACTTTCTAAGCATTTTATTAAATCGAGCTATTTTTTTAGAATCAAATTCTGTAATATTTTTTGTTGATTTAAAATCATATGCTAATTCTAAACTTTCTTGTCTTGTTGATTTTGAATATATTTTTGTGGGAAAGTTAATCTTTCGCCTCTCTTCAAAATGTTCGGTCCATCCATACCTGAAATTAAACTGAATATGAGTTAAAATCCCAATTAATGTATATACATTATTACTAACTTCCATCCATGAATCCTCAATCGAGTTCCCAGTTACTTTTGTAACAAGGAACGATTTTATACTTCCCCTTTTCTCCTCCTTGAATTTTTTTAACACTTTATAATTTTGACCAAGGAAACTAAACCTTCTTCTAGGGATTGTAAATGAAAGCGGTATTATGATTTCATATGAATCCCGTTTTCTTTTGTCCAAAATTTTATCATATAAATCTTGGAAGGTATCTAAATCTTGTTTCTTTGATACAGAATATTTGAATAACAGACTATTGGCTTCATTCTTACTTAAATCTTGCAATTGAAGTCTAAGTTCATGTAAACCTAAATATATGAGTGATGCGTTATTATCATCTGTTTGTTCAAATACTCTTTTTAGAATTTTTTTTATTGACTCTTTATTCTTCACCTAAGTAATTATATTATTATTCTTATTCTATTTATAAGTAAATCTAAATTAGAAACATTTCTTGTTATTTCATGATTGTTAAGGAGAGTAATTGAGATTGAGCATAGGTTCCTCCATATCGACCTAATTTTGAATAGATTCCAATAGCACTTGTAGCAGTTATCCATTTTTTCGGAGTCAAGTTAAAGCTGTTCAAGCCCGCTTCTTTTCTAAACCTGTCGAATTCGACACCTTTAAAATTTGGATTATGAAGGCTTTCCCAAAGTCCAATAAATTCAACAGTATTCCTATTCCGCATCCAGTTACGAATATGGTCTGATCCTTCTTCACCTCGCACCATATCTGTCAAGCAGATATAATCGTCTTTATCCTTGATCTCAATGCTTATTAGTTTATCTTGAACTTTTATCTTTTTTGCCATTTTTCAAAGTATTCATTACTATGCGAAGATATTGATTTTAGTGATATTTTTGTCAGTAATAAATCTTTGGATGGTCGTTATACGGCACTATGCCAGGCGGACCCAAGGCTAAACACAAGGCCATCGCCTACCAAGCTGCCTACTCGCTGTGCTCGCTGCTTGTGTCGGTGCGGTAGCTGCTCAAAACACACCCCGAAAGGGTTCGGGGCCATCAACACAGCAGCCACCTCCCTTAAAACTCGCAACGCTTCGCGAACCACCCAAATTTTAATTAGAAACAAGTAGGAAGATACTAGTAAACAGTCCTAGGAGAATTACTAGGAAACAGTTATGTCATACAAGGAGTTAGTTCTAGGAGAATTACTAGGAAGAATCAGTCTAAGTCAAGTCAGGATTAAGACAAAACAGGCGGATTAAGTCAGGTAAGTTGTTTACTGGGTTTTGTGGTGCCTGTTTATCCCTGCACATCATTAATTTTTGAGCTAACGCGCAAGGCAAACGCGCTTCAAAAATGAATGCTGCGCAGGGATTTTAACGTGAATTAATAACTTGATAAAAGTGTGAAAGGAAAGGTCTAAAAAAACAGAACCCAGTAGCTTGATATACAGGGGCTACCGGGAATATTATGATCACAATATACGGGTGTTAGTTCGCATATGCAAGTTATATGTGAACCTTAACACTTTTATAATTGACTTTTGATTATTATTGAATATTTTTGCGGGATGAAGTATTTAGATTTTGAGAATGTTATATCTAGTACAAGGATGAACAGGTATCTTATTGCTTGTAATCGAGATACTAGAAAGGCAATGATGCTCTACCGATTGAACTTAAGGTTATCCCAAGAAATGTTTACAATAATAAGTTGTTTTGAGGTCGCGCTTCGAAACTCAATAGATCTTCATTATACATCTAGACACGGTCAACATTGGCTGCGAGATTCACATCTTTCTGGAGGAATGTTTGATAACCATCGATGTAGAAATACTAAAAGGGTAATTACGAAATCTTATAATAGGCTAACCAGATATTTCCACTCAAAATTACTGGCGGAACTAGACTTTGGATTTTGGAGATATTTATTTGCACAACCTCAATATTATGCTGGAGGGCAGTCTTTACTTGCTGTTTTTCCTTTAAGGCCTAGAAGTAGTAGACAAATCCAATACAATCAGACTTATATATACAATGAGTTAAAACTGATTAACGATCTAAGGAATAGAATCGCTCATCATGAACCCGTCTGCTTTAGAAGTAGAAGCCAGATTATTGATTCTACCTACATTAGAGAAAATCATGCTCTTTTGATCAAACTATTCTCTTGGATGGGAATAGATGCAAATGAATTACTGTATGGGCTTGATCATATAGATAAGCTAATTATCCAATTAGATACGTTGTAACCATTAAGAATAAGCCTGTTTAGCTTTATAATCACGGATTACAGCATCTACGATCGTAAAGAGATGAGTTTTATAAGAATCTTCCATTTGGTCAATTTCTTGCATTCTATGAATTGTCTTTTTGTCGAAAGAGGCGTTTATTCCTTCGCCTACTAGGTAATCGAGACTAACAGAAAAGGCGTCTGCTATATTTTTAGCAGCATCCAGAGACGGAATTGCCAGTCCACGCTCATATTTACTAATCATTTCCCTTGAAACACCACTCTTAGTAGCTAAGTCATTTTGAGACCAGCCTTTTTCTTTTCTGAGAGAACTCATGATTATCGGTAAATTGTTCATTTTCAGCGTATTTGTGTCTAATTATTACAGGACAATGCAAATATACGGAATTAAAAGACGAATGTAAATACTATTGGACTTTGCGTTTTGCGAATTAAAATCTATATTTGCGTCTAATAGTTACATTTTTATTTTTTTAGTTCCGGGTAACCCCAAACATGAACAGCCGATTACGCTCCTAGAGTGTAATCGGTTAATTGATTACCAGAATGAATATGAAAGCGAGCACACTAAACACTGTTAATCCAGATCATTTGACTTGGAGTAGTAGCCTAGACAAACAGCGGTTACTGGACATCGCTGTTCTAGGCGGGATCCGCTTGGAAGGACTGGACAGAATGCGCGTAACGCTAAAGATGCAACTAGGTTATCAAGTGATCAGACATTCGTTTGATCTGTACAATGACACACAACTAGAGCGATTTACTAGGAAAGCAGCGGAACGGTTGGAAGTAGGCACCAGTGTATTACAACATGTGTTCAATCAATTAACAGAGCAGTTAGAAGACTATCGTTTGCAAGCGATCAAGGACAAGCAGAGCAGTAGGATCATAAAGAAGACACTAAGCAAAAAGGAAACAGATAACGCACTGAGGTATTTAAAAGGCAAAGGCTTAATGAAGCGCACAGGCGCGGACATCGGCACTAGTGGCGTTGTAGGAGAAGAGATCAACAGGCTGTTGATGTACATCATTTTTACAAGTAGAAAAACAGCAAGACCACTGCACGTGATCAGCTTCGGGAGCAGTGGAACAGGCAAGACCCATTTGCAGGAGCGAGTAGGAGAATTAATGCCGGAAGAAGACAGGATAGAGCTAACGACACTAAGCGAAAACGCATTTTACTACTTTGGACAACAAGAACTGAAAAACAAGTTAATCCTGATCGAGGATCTGGACGGAGCGGAAAACGTACTCTATCCATTACGGGAGCTAATGAGCAAGCGAAGAATTAGTAAAACGATAGCCCACAAAACCAAGAGCGGAGAAACCAAGACCTTGCATTTAGTTGTAGAAGGACCAGTAAGCGTTGCAGGCTGTACAACCAAGGACAAAGTCTATGAAGATAACGCCAACAGATCGTTCCTGCTCTACTTAGATGAAAGTGAAGCACAGGACAGACGGATCATGGACCACCAGAAGAAAATCAGCGCAGGAAAAATAAACATAGATCAACAAATCAAGATCAGCAGTCTACTACAAAACTGTCAGCGTGTATTAAAGCCTGTCCTAGTCAGAAACCCTTATGCAGAACAGTTGGAACTACCAAAAGAAGTATTTAAACCAAGAAGAACCAACGGCCATTACTTGGCATTGATTGAAGCAGTTACATTTTATCATCAATACCAGAGAGAAGAAAAGGCAGACGAGCAAACAGGCGAAATCTATATAGAAACAACCACTGAAGACATAGCAGCCACCAACGAATTAATCAAGGAGGTATTACTACGAAAATCAGACGAGCTATCAGGAGCCTGCAGACGGTATTTAGAACGGTTGAAAGATCATCTTAGAACCAAGGACAAAAACGAGTTTACCAATCTGGAGATCCGCAAGGCATTACGAGTAAACGCCCAGAGTCAAAAGCGGTACAACATTGCGTTACGTCAAGGCTACTTTATGAGAGTCAAATCAGGTAGCAAGGCAACAGGCTACACCTATGAGATCGTAAGCGAGCAGGAATACAAAAGCCTGAAAACCAGTATAGACAAGCTATTGGATAGCACACTTGAAGCGCTTGAAGGTGGTTCAGTGGTTCAGTAGTGGTTCAGTAGCAAAAGTGAACCACTTAAATCTAATGAGAATCAACGTGTTAACTATAGTGGTTCACAGGTAATCCAAAAAGAGATATGCGGAAGCAAAACGCCGATGAAAAAACTACTACTAAAAACAACCAGTTACTTGTACATCGAAGCCGGATTTACTGAATGGTTAGACATCCTCGGATATAGTCAGCAAGCGATTTACAACCTTCCTACGCACGTTCACGAGTTTTTATGGTGGTTGGAGCAGCGAAGTATCAAAGAGCTCTCCCAAGTCAATCAAATGACCGTTGATGATTATTACGAATGGCTAAAGACAAGGAGAAACCACAGATTAGGCGGAGGACTAAGCAATAACTACATTAACAAGCATAGACAAGCGTTACTACTGTTCTTTAGTTATCTAAGACAAGCCAAACACGCTGACTTACAAGTATTAAACCTAAGAAGTGAGTTACCAGATAGCGCAAAAATCGAAGTACTGACAAGGGAAGAGATCAAGGAGCTTTACCAACAAACATACGATCATGGACAAGGCATACAAGCGGAAATCCTTAGCAATCGAGACCGCGCAATGCTTGCGGTGTTCTACGGTTGCGGACTAAGGAGAAATGAAGGCGTACACCTAGATTTAACGGACGTAGACTACCACAGGCGATTACTAAGAGTTAGAAAGGGCAAGAATTACAAGGAACGCTTTGTTCCAGTGCATCCAAGCAACCTAAAGCACATAGAGAACTACATTTATGACTGGCGGATCAAGCAAGCCACCGCCCTGGGAGAAGCTGCACTATTTATCAGCATGAGAGGCAAACGGGCAAGCGGTCAAAGTCTGCTGCTCCGCTTGAAAACACTACAACAACGCTCCAACGGATTACTACGAATCAAACGGATCGGACTGCACACGCTAAGACATAGCATTGCCACGCATTTACTCGCTCAGGGAATGGAGCTTGAAAAGATCGCCAGATTCCTAGGACATGCGAGCTTGGAAAGCACACAGATTTACACCCATTTAACCGAAGACAATGACCTTTGAAAATTACTTGCAACAACAGCAATACAGCCAGAAGACAATCGATAACAGCCTGAAAGAAGTAAACTCCTGGCTCAACTGGTTGGAAGCTGAGAAAATGACCAATGACGAAGTAAGGACAACTGATGTCCTGTCTTACATCCAGACGCTGAGAGCTAGGAACCTATCACCAAAAACGCTTGTTCATTATCTGTTGAACATCCGCAAGTATTACGAGTATCAAAAGCAGATCGGCAACCAATTATACAATCCGGCCATTGGCATCAAACTACAAGGAACGAACAGTAAAAAGCTAGTCAACATCCTTGATAATGATCAGTTGGATCTGTTGTATCATGAAATGGACATCATCACACCAACAGGACTAAGAAACCGTGTAATCATTGGACTATGGGTGTATCAAGGCTTAAGCACAAAAGACGTTAACCAGTTAAAAATCAGGCACGTAAACATAAGAGCAGGAAGCATCAATGTACCAGCAACCAAAAGCAGTAACGCAAGGAAACTAACGCTTGAATCTGTCCAGATCGTTGACATGATGGAATACATCATGCAAGCACGGCCGGCCATCCTGGAAGAAGCCGACAAACAAACCGATCAGCTGATTGTAAGCACTGGACAGTCCTTGAACATCCAGAACCTGATCCAGAAGCTTGTCAAGAGTTTAAAGCGTAAATATCCCTACTTCGAAAGCGTCAATCAGGTACGCGGGAGCGCGATCACACGCTGGTTGAAGGCTTACAACTTGCGCAAAGTTCAATACATGGCCGGTCACCGTTACATTAGCAGCACAGAAGCCTATCAAATCAATGATCTGGACGACCTCACCGACGCTATTGATAAATACTTCCCTTCCTAGGAAATCCCCTACAAAACCAACGTGTTAGAATCCTGTTAAACTCCTTGTAAGTCTAAGGAGAAATGCATATCTTGTTTGCACATATGAACGCATATGTGTAGATGTTTTTTTGAGCATCATTGAAATAGAGGCAAGCCAATTTTTTTTAACTGTAAAATTGGCTGAGGGGGTATGCGCATTTTTTTTGGAACGTTCAAAAAAAGGGCATTAACTACTATCCATTTGGTTGGTCTATGCCGGGGAGACAATTTAATAGTGGCGATTATAGATTTGGATTTAATGGTAAGGAGAACGATTCCGAATGGGGGAGCCAAGTAATACAGGATTATGGGTTTAGGATTTATAATCCTAGTATTGGGAAGTTTTTGAGTGTGGATCCTTTAAGAAAGAAATATCCAATGTTAACTCCATATCAGTTTGCTAGTAATACACCAATGCAGGCTGTTGATGTAGATGGACTTGAGGCGGGAAGAAAAATAGCAAATTGGCTGGGTCAATACACTGGTTACGATAATGTAATTTCGAATTTAGATTATTGGGGTGTACAAAGTCAAAGCTATAGGAATTCAACATTAGCAGTGGCAGGATTCGCTGATATGGCACGTGGTGTTTTAAATGTGACCGATCCAGTTTCTCTTGCCCAATCGGCTAGCTATGATTATATCATGGCAATCTATGGTGCAATTTCAGATGAGAATAATTCTGATTGGGATGTTGCAAAAACTATTGATCCTACTGGAGTACTTGGAGTAAGTGAGATTCTTGCGACTGCAAGCGGACAAACAGAAGCTACTAATGACGAAGTTGCCTATGCAAGAGGGCAAGCATCTGGAATTGTACTTGCGGCTTTTACAACAAGAAAAGTCTATTTAAATTCAAAGATTCCTAAAGGTCCTGGAGGAAAAGGAAGTAGACCTGTTTTTGGAAGAACTAAAATTGTAAATTTGACAAGTGCAGCGGAAATGATTAAGGCAATAAAGGCTACTTTCAAGAGGATGGATGCACAAATCACTTTTACTAGAAGAACAGGTGAAGTAACTACAAAAATACCTGAGGGATATAAACTTGATCGTTCAGTGTTAAGTCATAATCAAAAAGTCTTTACCAATGGGAAAAGTTGGATAAGTCCAGACGTAGATGGACATAATATTAAAGGAATGTGGAAAATGTACGATAGTAAATCTAAAGTAGGAGGTGGAAAGGATAAAAGAATGGGGACGTATGATAAGGAGTTAAAAAGGATAGCAGATTAAAAATCTTATATGGAAATTGTAAGCAAAGTTATGGTTACTAAATATGATCCTAAAAATAGAGATTCTAGTGGTTCTTATTTAGTTAACGAATGGACATCATATTCTGATATTGGGAGAACATTCGACAATATTCTTTTGACAAGGCAAAAGTACAAAGAGATTGAGGATAAATATATAAATGCAATATATAAATTAATTAACTTTTCTGGCTCTATAAAGGTGAAAATCACTAAATTGGAGAAAACTAGTGATATAAATGATTTTGTTAGAAAACAAGATGATACCTTGTTCCAAACATACTCGAAGATAAAAGATTTAGATGATATTGATGTTGATAAAGAAATGCTACTTGAAGTCCTTTTGTTGATTATTAGAGAATATATGTGGTGCAATTTGCAGATTGATAACGACATCAAGATTACTTTTGGCTATGATTATTATATGTATTTTAGTGGAGTTAATTTAAACTCTAAGATTTTAGAGGATATAAAAAGAACGGGATTATTTGTTGAAGATATTTCCAGGGTATGAACTCCATCCTAAACTCCTAATAATTGCAGCAGAAAATCAACTCCACAACCCAATAAAAAGCGAGTAAACACTAATCGAGTCCCGAGCGAACAGAACCCTTGAAAACAAATGAGTTATGTTGCGCGTCGGGCATTGCTGCCCTCCCGTCCCCTAAGAACCGTACGTGTGAGTTTCCCGTGCAACTTCTAAGCACTTACTACATACATAAACAAGTCTCCGTTTTGGAAAATTACTTTGAAGAAAGTGAGAAACCTCAATCCCATTAGAATAGAAAGTATGAGCAAACCAATCAATAAACCAAAGAGTAGTTAACAGTCAGCCAGAAAATAAGCAATCAGAAAACCACACAAAACAGAAAAACAGTAAACACTCAATGAGCAACAGATCACAGGAAAAACCCTTCAAAAAATAATGAGTGATGGGAGCAGTAGTATGGTGTTCGGTCTATATTCCATTCACTGGCAGCCACCGCACGAATCCACCCATTCCACGCCTGCCAATCTAGGCATTTACTCACGTCCTCGCTTCCCTTCAATCCAGCCGCCACAAGCCGCTGCGGGGTCGTAAAATACCTTGCTTGGCTCTGCGCTCTTTCCATATACACCTCACGACTTATTATTCGCTCGTTATACGGCACTATGGTCGGCGGGCGCACATCCACGCTTCGTAAGCCATCGCCGCCCAAGGTGCCTACTCGCTGTGCTCGCTGCTTGTTTCGGTGCGGTAGCTGCTCTGGCGCTTCAATGCCATCCACACAGCAGCCACCTCCCTTAAAACTCGCAACGCTTCGCTTGTGATCAGGAGTCAGTGCCCACCCACAATCCTCTTCACCATCCAAGAATTATAATCAGTAATAAGTAATCAGATACCAGGAAACTGTCCTAGGGATTTTACTAGGAGAAAGTCAACAGGAATCAAGTAAACCGTTCTAGGAGAATTACTAGGAGTTATCTGCTTGGAGCTGGTCAGGATGAAGAGTAAACAGGCGGATTAAGTCAGGTAGTATGTTTACTGGGTTTTGTGGTGCCTGTTTATCCATTTACAACATTGATTATTGAGCTGGGCGCAAGCAAACGCGCTTCAAAAATCAATGCTGTAAATGGATTTTGACGTTAAAAAACAATGTTGATCTAGTTATTTGACGAGTTGTTGAAGTTTCTTTTTTGTAATAAAGGCGTCAATAAGTTCCTTGATTATGTGCTGATCATTTTTGTCCATTGCTTCAATTTCCTTAAACTGTTGAATCAGTTCTTTGTCTTGGATTGAAGCTCTTGCCTTTTCATCTGTTGAACCGTAAATTAGATAGTCAGGAGAAACACCTAAAACATCAGCAATATTTTTTAGCACTTCTGCAGGAGGCTGAACGCCTTTAGTCTCGTATCTTCCTATTTGGGCATAGGAAATACCGATTAGGTTTGCAAGTTCCGTTTGCGACATGCCCTTTTCCTTCCTTAATTCTTTAATTCGTTGACCAAGTTGCTGCATAATTGATACAATATTGCTTAATAAGTAGCTTAAACGATGGGTAAATATAGTTTTATTGCTGTTCATATGCAATTTTGTTTGAAAGTTGCTTGATAATTAATTTTCTTTTATGTAGTATTGTGCGACAAATAAGTCTTAAAATATTTTTTAAAGAAAGTTCCCTGGCACCCCAAACATGAACGACCGATTACGCTCTTAGAGTGTAATCGGTTCATTGATTAACAGAATGCATATGAAAACAAGCACACTCAACACCGTTAATCCTGATCATTTGACTTGGAGCAATCGTCTAGACAAAAAGCGATTACTGGAAATTGCAGTACTAGGAGGAATAAGGCTTGAAGGCTTAGACAGAATGCGAGTAACGTTAAAAATGCAATTAGGTTATCAAGTGATCCGTCATTCCTTTGACTTGTACAACGATACCCAGCTGGAACGGTTTATGCGAAAAGCAGCAGAACGGCTAACAGTAGGAACCAGCGTATTACAACAAGTGTTTAATGAGCTTACGCAAGAGTTAGAAGAATACCGATTACAAGCGATACAAGACAAGCAGAGCCAAGCAATCACAAGGAAAACGCTTAGTAAAAAGGAAACAGATAACGCACTGAAGTATTTAAAAGGCAAACACTTAATGAAGCGCACAGGCGCGGACATCGGCACAAGTGGCGTTGTAGGAGAAGAGATCAACAGACTGCTGATGTACATTATTTTTACAAGCAGAAAGACAAGCAGACCGTTGCATGTGATCAGCTTCGGCAGTAGCGGAACAGGCAAGACCCATCTTCAGGAGCGTGTAGGAGAATTAATGCCGGAAGAAGATCGGATCGAGCTAACGAGCCTAAGCGAAAACGCCTTTTATTACTTTGGTCAACGAGAATTACAAAACAAGCTGATCTTAATCGAGGATCTGGACGGAGCGGAGAACGTACTCTATCCATTACGCGAACTCATGAGTAAACGACGGATCAGCAAGACGATAGCACACAAGAACAAGCGCGGAGAAACCAAGACATTGCATTTAGTGGTAGAAGGACCGGTAAGCGTTGCAGGCTGTACCACCAAGGACAAAGTCTATGAAGATAACGCCAATCGTTCGTTCCTGCTCTACTTGGATGAAAGCGAAGAACAAGACAAACGGATCATGAGCCATCAGAAGAAACTAAGCGCAGGAAAAGTGGACACCGAGCAAGAAATCAAGATCAAGGAATTACTACAAAACTGTCAAAGAACCTTACGTCCAATCCTGGTAAGAAATCCCTACGCAGAACGCTTGGAACTACCAAAAGAAGTATTTAAACCAAGGAGAACCAACGGCCATTACTTAGCATTGATCGAGGCGGTTACCTTTTATCACCAATACCAACGAGAAGAAAAGGCAGACGAGCAAACAGGCGAATTGTACATAGAAACCACCATTGAAGACATAGCAGCCACTAACGAATTAATCAAGGAAGTGTTACTACGGAAATCAGACGAGTTATCAGGAGCCTGCAGACGGTATTTAGAATGCTTGAAAGATTACTTGAAAACCAAGGAGAAAAATGAGTTTACAAACTTGGAGATCCGCAAGGCACTACGAGTAAACGCCAGCACTCAAAAGGGGTACAACAAAGCATTACGAGAAGGTTACTTTATCAGAACCAAGTCAGGCAGCAAGGCAACCGGCTTTACTTATGAGATCGTGAGCGAGCAGGAATACAAGAGCCTGAAAACCAGTATAGACAAGGTATTGGACAAGACGCTGGACGCTTTACAAATTACAGTTGGGTAGTCGAGTGGTCGAACGTGGTCTAAAATGAAAAGTCGACCACTTAACTCTTGTGATAGTCAATCCATTAAATACCGTGGTCGAGTGGTCTAGCCAAAAGACATATGCGGAAGCAAAACGCCATGAAAAAATTACTACTAAAAACAACGGGTTACCTGTACATTGAAGCGGGTTTTACGGAATGGCTCGACATTCTCGGATACAGCCAACACGCCATTTACAATCTTCCTACGCACGTTCACGAGTTTTTATGGTGGTTGGAGCAGCGAAGTATCAAAGAGCTCTCCGGCGTCAATCAAATGGTCGTAGACGAGTATTACGAATGGTTAAAGACGAGGAAAAACCACAGATTAGGCGGAGGATTAAGCAACAGTTCCATCAATAAACACAGGCAAGCACTGTTATTGTTCTTCAGTTATCTAAGACAAGCAAAACACGCTGATCTGCAAGTGATCAACCTCAGGAGCGAACTGCCGGAAGACTCCAAAATCCAAGTGCTGACAAGGGAAGAGATCAAGGAGCTATACCAACAAACCTATGGACATGATGAAGGCAGACGGGCAGCAATACTAAGCAGCAGAGACCGTGCAATGCTTGCGATCTTCTACGGTTGCGGACTAAGACGGAATGAAGGCGTACACCTTGATTTAACTGATGTTGATTATCACAGACGATTGCTACGAGTGCGCAAGGGCAAGAATTACAAGGAACGCTTTGTTCCCGTGCATCCAAGCAACCTAAAGCACATAGAGAACTACGTTTATGACTGGCGAATCAAGCAAAACACCGCTACAGGCGAAACGGCTCTATTGATCAGTATGAAAGGCAAACGGGTAAACGGCCAGAGTTTACTGCTACGGCTGAAAACACTCCAACAACGCTCCAACGGATTACTACGAAGCAAGCGGATCGGCTTGCACACACTTAGACACAGCATTGCAACGCACTTGCTCGCTCAGGGGATGGAGTTGGAAAAGATCGCCAGGTTCCTAGGGCACTCAAGCCTTGAAAGCACACAGATTTACACCCATTTAACTGAAGACAATGACCTTTGAAAATTACTTACAAAAGCAGGAATACAGCCCAAAGACAATAAAGAATTGCCTGAAAGAAGTAAACTCCTGGCTCAACTGGTTGGAAGCGGAGAAAATGACAGACGCAGAAGTCAGAACAACGGACGTTCTCGCCTACATCCAGAGATTAAGAGCCAGAAACCTATCACCCAAAACGCTGGTGCATTATCTGTTGAACATCCGCAAGTATTACGAGTATCAAAAGCAGATCGGCAACCAATTATACAATCCGGCCATTGGCATCAAACTACAAGGAACGAACAGTAAAAAGCTAGTCAACATCCTTGATAATGATCAGTTGGATCTGTTGTATCATGAAATGGACATCATCACACCAACAGGACTAAGAAACCGTGTAATCATTGGACTATGGGTGTATCAAGGCTTAAGCACAAAAGACGTTAACCAGTTAAAAATCAGGCACGTAAACATAAGAGCAGGAAGCATCAATGTACCAGCAACCAAAAGCAGTAACGCAAGGAAACTAACGCTTGAATCTGTCCAGATCGTTGACATGATGGAATACATGATGCAAGCACGGCCGGCCATCCTGGAAGAAGCAGACAAACAAACTGATCAGCTGATTGTAAGCACTGGACAGTCCTTGAACATCCAGAACCTGATCCAGAAGCTCGTCAAAGGCTTAAAGCGTAAATATCCTTACTTCGAAAGCGTTAATCAGGTACGCGGGAGCGCGATCACACGCTGGCTTAAGGCTTACAACCTTAGAAAAGTGCAATATATGGCAGGACATCGCTACATCAGTAGTACAGAAGCCTATCAAATCAATGATCTGGACGACCTCACCGACGCCATAGATAAATACTTCCCTCAGTAATCCATACACGCGCTAGAAATTAGTTAGTAGCTCCTAGGAAATCTCCTAGGGGCTAAAGCTGTTAGAATCCTTGTAAGTCTAAGGAGAAATGCATATCTTGTTTGCACATATGAAAGCATATGTACTGATTTTTTTTGCAGTAAAATTAATTTTGAGGGGTACGCGCATTTTTTTTTGTGAAGTCGAAAAAAGGGGATAAGATTACTATCCATTTGGTTGGTCTATGCCGGGGAGACAATTTAATAGTGGCGATTATAGATTTGGCTTTAACGGTACAGAGAAGGTACCTGAAATGAACAACGGTCACAATACTACCTTCTACAGAGAACAAGATACTCGTATCGCCCGATGGTGGAGTATAGATCCCAAGACACGAGAATTTGAATCTCCTTATGCCATGATTGGGAATAATCCTATTTTGTATTTTGATGTTTTAGGAGACACCTTGGATTTAAATCCTGGAGATAAGCAAGCAGCTCAAGATGTCAAAGATCTTGCTGGGGAATATGATGAATTTGTTCAAATCAATGAAAACAGAGTATCAATTGATGAAAGTTTAATCAACAAAAAAGCGAATGAAATTGCCTCATCATATAAGAAAGAAAGAAAGGGGCGAAAGGCTAAAAATAAATTCTTAAAAGGAATTGATAATGACCTAGGAGTCTCATTGCTAAGGGAGTTAAGTGCGGATTCACAAAAATTTCTGTATGGAACAAAAGGAACTATTTATGGAAGAGAGCGAAAGGACCTTAGCATTATAAATAGAGGGTTAGGACTAAATTTTCCGAATCAACCATCAGGAGAAACAACAATAAAGAATAACTACTTTTTTAATTTATCGAAAACACCTTATAAGGCTGGTTTTGGACATTATTTACCTAGTGAAGGTTATGATGGTGAGGTTTGGGTTGCTGGTGGTACCTATTATGAGAGAGTATGGAAAACTAATTTTGATACGGAAAAGGTTTTTCGCGAAATAACCGATGTTGCCAGACCAAGATTTGTTTTAGTATATCATGAATTATTAGAAAACATGCAAAGAACAAAGTATGGAAAATTTTATGATGCCGCTGATGCATATTCAGTAAATAAAGCAAATGGTACAAGGTTTGAAATTATCTCTGTTAAAGAGACTAAAGGAGATGGCTCTGAACCTGGATTTTCAAAATTCATCTTTAACTACTAAGCTATGAAAATGAACTGGATATACATGTTTTTGCCGACTATGTTATGTGTTTTTACGTATCAAAACTCATTCGCTATTACAAATCCGATTATTGATACAATTGAAATAAGTAGCAAAGGGGTCTAATTAAATATTATTTTGGATTTTTCATCTTCTAAAGACTCAGTCCAAATTTCGGTTGTAGTTTACAATAGTAAAGATCGTGTTGAAACACGCTATTTTCCGAAAAATTTGAATTTAAACCAATTCGATGATTATCTTTATTTAAGTATTGGGAGTGGTAATTACCCTTATCATCCAAGCGATAGATTTGGATTGGTAAAATTAAAGCCTGGGGACAGATTATATTTAATGGAAAACAAACAACTAATTAATACCAAACAAATTACTACGTTGGAAATAAATGTTGATTTTATATATCATGCAAAGAGGAAAAATTTCTATAAATTTGATGAAGAGGTATTCTTTAAAGACTATACAAATAAAAAGAATTTACATTCAATTTTTGCTATAGTCATTCCTTATAAGATCTCTTAAAAATCTGATTGAAAATTAATAACCGTGCTATTTTTATCCTTATAAGGGAACTAATTGAAAACCAATCACTTCGTGAGCGAATGCTAGGTTTAAAAATCGTCTTAAATAAAATGATTAAAAGGCATTAAACGTTCAACTTAAAGAAAAGAGGAAACACTCAAACAGTAAATAACTAAAACAGATAAACACAAGCAAACAAAACAGTTAAACAGTCAATAAGTCAAGAGTAAACACCCAATCCCAATAAAAACAGCTAAACACTCCACCAGAAACGACTGGTGAGTCCTTTGAAAATAACAGATATGAGAGCAGTTGCAAGGTGTTCGGCACTAGTTCCATTCACTGGCAGCCAACTCACAAGGCTCTACGCTTCCACGTCCGATCGCGGCACCGCTACCAAACTAGGCATTTTCTCACGTCCTCGCTACGCACAAAGCAGCCGCCACCATCCGCTGCGGGGTCGTAAAATACCTTGCCGGGCGGCGATCCGCTTGGCTCTGCCCTCATTCCACTATCGTCCGATCGCGGCACCGCTCACGACTTATTATCCGCTCGTTATACGGCACTATGCCAGGCGGACGCAAGGCTAAACACAAGGCCATCGCCTACCAAGCTGCCTACTCGCTGTGCTCGCTGCTTGTGTCGGTGCGAGGGTGCTAAACAGATAAGCCACAAAGCGTGGTTGTTAGAGAAGTGGGGAGAACTGAAATAGGTATGTCTGACTACTTTAATAACCACAATTTAAACTGAGTCAACCGATTTTATTCCTTGTAAATCCTAGCAAAAAGACATAACTTGCCCGAGCATATGAACGCTAATACAAACAACACAGACAATACAATCAGCCTCTTCAAAATCATTAGTTTTTTAGAGGGCACATCCTACATACTTTTACTATTTGTGGGGGTACCGCTCAAGTATATGGGAGGAAACAACATCCTGGTAAAAGCCTTAGGGATGCCTCATGGACTACTTTTTCTCGCTTATATCGTAATGGCGTTATGGATCCGCTCTAGGATGAAATGGGATTCTAACACAACGTTGATTGTATTGGTCGCTTCCCTCGTTCCTTTTGGGACATTTTATATTAATGAGAAATATTGTTAGGGTGTATCTAGATTTTAATTGAAATGATCAAGTCCTTTTTTTTATTTGTACCTTTTCTTTTGTATCGATTTCACTGAAGGGACAACTAGATAATGATACAGTTACCTATTATTCTAATGGAGATATTCGTTCAAAGGGCATTAGGAATGAAAATGGACAAAAAATAGGCGATTGGAATAATTATCACCCTGGAAATGAGCTTTATTGTGTTACAAATTACCAAAATGATACTATTGTAGGAGATCAGTGTTTTTTTTACAGTAATGGAGAAATTTATCGTATACATACTCATCTCGATGGTGAGGAGATAAGATATCAAGGATTTACGAATGGCAAGTTACGTAGGGTCTCTGATAATCGGACTAAAAAAGACACGTTTTATGATAATAATGGAATCATATATGCTGCAACCCACTGGCTGATAAGTTTAGTGTTGAAACGGTTTTCAATAAAAAAGGAAAAATAGAGTCAATTATACAGTATAGTGTCGATAGTATTGTTTTGTATAAAGATACCATCTACAGCAACGGAAAAATAAAATACGTTGGCACAAAAGAAAAACGAGTAAAACATGGGATGTCGATTACCTACAATGGAAATGAGGTTGATAAAATAGCGCTTTATGAGTATGGTAGAATGTTCAATTTACTATACGTAAGACGATCTACTCCAAAAACACAGCCCCACCATACGACAGATCAGCCAACCGTACCCTCAACCAAATCAATCCGGAAACAGACCCAGGTACTTCCAGCCCAATCACCTGCTGACCAGCGTTAATCCATTCCCGCTTCTGCGTAACAAGCCGACCATAAATATCAAAGCATTCTAGGACCAACTCACCAGATACAGGAGCGTCCAGTTCAATATGAAGTGGTCCATTGGACGGATTAGGGTAAATACGTGCCACCAACGTAGCTAAAACCTCCTCCGTCGACACAGTAATCGGCATACAGGTCTGATCGTCAATCTGCTTGGCGAATACCCGCTCAAAGAGAATCCGGTGACCTTCGTCATTCAGATGCACGTTGTCGCCACTATTATAAGCGGGCAGTAACAAGTTGTTAGGATCAGCCAATCCGTTCCAGAAATCAATTGCCTGAGTCCCATAGACACTCAGGATAGAGTCCTTCGTCTCACTTTGAACCTGTACTTGAGTTGGACCTAAGTCATTTCGTGGTTGAGTTGTACATATCCACGTAGCTACGCCTTCATTTTGCGCAGTGGTATATATCAAATCAAAATTCACCATTTGCTGAGCAACGCCAATATTGTTTGCGGCATCATTGGAAGGCATATTGATGATAATAGCCGTAGGATTATAGGATAACGCCTTCGTTACATTACGTGTTGTGTCAACATTAAAAACAGGTGGAATCGTTGATCCCGTCGGTAAAATGTGATACGTCGTGTAGCCGCCACGAGCCAGATTAATAATTTCAATCCGAGTATCAGGAATTCCTATAGCATTGAAATAACGATTCACCCAAGTACTGTCTGGACTAGAAGGGCCAGCACCCGCCGCAGTAGAAGAACCCAACACCACAATTCTGCAAATGGAGGTATCTGTTGTGATGTCGAAGGTCGCTGCACTGCTCTTGCTATGCGTGCCAGCCGTTAGCCTGATTAGGCATTGAGCGGATGGGGTATTTGGCACAAGCCAGCTATAAGATTGTTGTGCGGCAAATACATTGTCAATGTGTTGCCAGTTGACCCCATTGTCTTGAGAATACTCAATATCCACTAACCCCACATTCTCGCTTTGCCATTGAATCGTGGCCGCTTTACCGACTTGCCAGTACTCGCCACCATTTGGGGTAACTAAATCAAGTGTTACTGGGCCACTTGGTGGTTCAGAAGCATAAATTAACTTGACAACACCGAGGTAATAGAAGCCATAGGTATTGTTGTTATTGGGACCAGCCGTTGCTTCTATTACAATCGAACTATCTGCAGCAGGATAAATGCTTAGCTGAACCGTCATCATGGTATTAGAGGCAACATTTAAAAACAAGGAGTCAGTCGTTTGTCCTGTAATCGTATACTTGGTTTCTCGGTTATCAGATGCGGTACGCGAAGCAAAAAGTTCTACAGTATATTGCTTTCCTGGCAGCAGTCCATCAAACCTGACGCCTCCAGTTGATTGAGTTTGGCCTCCAAACGGTTGCATATTCCCATAAAAACTGTCTCCAGAGGCAGAGCCAGGAATACCCAAACTCGGGTCAGGAGCTTGGGAACCGCTGCCATTAATTCCATTAAACGCATCAAACACTTCAATTCGGTAGTTGGTGGTTAAGCCTTTTTCGTTCACAAGTGGATTGACTTGACCGTTTGTCTGATTGTTGATATTAGTCCAAGGAGCTGGTGAGATGAAATTCCCAAAGTCAACTAAGACTGTATCGTTTTGCCCCAACAAAAAGAGTGTGGAAAAGCAAAATTTAAGCACTAGGAGTATTCGAAGCATTTTACCTGTTTTTTGCCGACTGAAAAGCGTTGGAGCTATTGGTCATTATAATAATTAATACAATCTAAAAATGAAAAAAATATTTGTCTTATTTATAATACGTTTAGTCCTTCCCATTTTTTGATAGTGAAACTTTAGAATAGAGGCAGGCTGCTACCAAACACCGGGGCATTTTTATAGCAATAACCATATTAATCAAAAAAATTTGTTAACAAAAAGGGGAGGTGATTCACAGTAAAGATCATCAATTCTAGTTGAATATCAAGAGTAAGTAAAGTCCTAAAAGAGAAGGGGTTTATAATTAGCAAAATTCTTGGCAATATGTAGTACATATTCATAACAAACAATACAGATTCCGCCTTGTGAGCTATCAAAATAACAACTATCATTTAACGTAATACAGCATTAGTAAATGAATGTCATTATCTTGTAAATGTAATAACGGTTTTTATGGATAGTATGAAAGCAACAAAATACGAGTTAATTCAAGAAATTATGGCCATTTCAGACAATGGCTTGCTTCACACATTAAAAGAGATAGTAAATGGGGAAAAGAATGCAATAGTTGCTTATACAGTAGCGGGTAAACCATTAACCAAGAAAGAATATATACGGATGGTATTATCCGCAGCAGATGAAGCTAAAAGACTGACCAGTTTACTAAAGAATATAAAAATGAGAGTATTGGTTTTGGTCTCTGTGTTAATTCTTGCTTCCTGTTTAGGAGATACTAACGAGCAAAACGAGAGTAAAGTAAAATTAATAAATAGTTCAAAAGTTTTATTGAAGAACTTAGGAGAAGAGACTTTACTATATGGCTCTAATAGGGAATTGTTTATTAAGCCTTATACTTCAGTAAGTTATTCAAATGATACTGCCTATTTAACAACAATACATGAGATTAACTCTTGTGGTAAAACTATTGGTGAAATTGAATACAAAAGGGATACACTTTTCCTGTTAACAAGACATCTAGGAGCGCATTTATGCAACTCCGTTGAGTATCATAAATTCTCTTATGTAATAACTATTCCTAACAAAGAAATTTTGAATGTTCAGTTTTAGGCAGATAAAGGCTTCACTCTACAAAAACTACTTGGCATTCCGCTCACTATATTGCTTATGAATAATCCCAATAATCATCAGCTCAGCACTAGCGGGATTTAGAGCAATGGGGATGTTGTTTTGATTGCAAGCATCCAACAAATTTCGGATATCATCATGATGTTCTTTAACTTCCACATCTTGGAAGAAAATTACCATATCAATATTCTTCTGTTCCACCATTTGGGTGATTTGGTTATAGCCACCATATTTTCCCTGGCTCAAGTGTTTGATCGGGAGCGTAAATTTTTCCTTTTCTAAGAACTCTGCTGAGCGGCCAGTTGCCACCAGTTTTCTATCCCAAAGAAACTGTTCTCGCTCCTTGAGGAACGTTGCCAACTCTGGTTTTTTGGAATTGTGAGCCATGACAACTATATTCTTCATTTCTTTGCGATTTTAGTGTGTTTTCAATTACTCTGCGATGACCAAGAATTTGTTTTTCCTTCCGTTTTCAATCATCAAATATTTCCCATGAACAAAGTCGCTTTTATTGATGACTGATTCGACATCTTTTGATTTTTCCTTGTTGACTGATAAGGCATTTTGCTTGATCGCCCTTCTAGCTTCACTCTTAGAATCTACGATCTTTATTTCAGGAAGCCAATTGCCCGAAATGAAGTCGATCAGATTCATATTATCAGTTATCTTCGTCTTGTCAATCTTAAAGTTAACAATTTCATTCCCAACAATGTCTAAAACCGCAGGAGAAGTAGATTTAAAGGTCTCCTGATCCATTTTCTTGTTAAAAAAGAATTGGGAGGCGTCAATCGCAGATTGTGTCGCCTCTTCACTGTGTACGCGCCCTGTCAACTCAGCAGCCAACACTTTTTGCGCCTTGCGTTCGTGAGGCGCCTCCATATGTATTTCTAGTAATGCCTCGATCTCTTGCTGAGATTGCAGTGAAAAAGTCTTTAGCAATTGCTCCAGCATATCGTCACGAGTATTCAGGAAGAACTGGTAAAACTGGTAAGGAGACGTCAGTTCCGGGTCCAGCCACACATTTCCGCCTTCAGACTTTCCGTACTTCGATCCATCCGGTTTCGTCAGCAATGGAGTAGTGAGGGCATGCGCCTTCTCACTTAGCATTTTGCGTACAAACTCAACGCCAGTTGTAATATTGCCCCACTGATCGGACCCACCCATCTGCAAGGAGCAGTCATATTTTTCGTAGAGGCATTTAAAATCGTAGCCTTGGATCAACTGGTAGCTGAATTCAGTAAAGGAAATTCCTGTTTCTATGCGGTTTTTCACACTATCCTTCGCCATCATGTAGCCAACTGTGATGTGTTTGCCGACATCACGTAAAAAGTCAAGCGCGCCCATTCCTTCGTAAAACGAATAGTTATTCACTAATTCCGCCTTGTTGTTGCCGCTCTCAAAATCTAAAAATTTACTTAATTGATCACCACACTTCTGGATATTGGTTGCTAAGGTATCCATTGCTAGTAACTGTCGTTCTGAGTCTTTGCCAGACGGGTCACCAATTCGGCCTGTCGCTCCGCCTACAAGCGCGATAGGACGGTGGCCGTGGCGTTGTAAGTGCACTAGTAACATGATTGGTATCAAGTTGCCGATATGAAGAGAAGGGGCAGTTGGGTCGAACCCGATATATCCAGTCACCATTCCTTTACTAAGCGCCTCCTCCAATTCTGGTGTTTGGTTGTGGACCAATCCTCTCCATTTCAATTCCTGTATAAAACTCATTACAATAGTTATAGTGAACAATAATCTGTAAAAATAAAATAACATCTGCCTAAAGCAAATAGTTCCGCCATTTTGTTTCTGGATTATTAAGAAGAACCACTAATTGTAGTAGTTATCTATGGTAAATGGAGGTTTGCTTACTTGTCTGAGTTGCTTTTACTTTAACTTTGTGAGGTGTTTATATTAGTATGCTGGTAATTAATTTTAAAATGACCTAAATCTCGTTATTCCTTCCTTCATACTATTTTGTAGATTTTGCTAGGAGTGTTGTTTCGTGCAACCGCAATCGTGAAGACTCGGATGTTAGCCGACTTTTGCCCTTATTTTTTAGGTTTGATGTTTCTTTTTAAAATCCTTTGAAATTTTCTCTGAATGAATGTGTCTCACTTAATTGCCCATAATGCAATAAGTATCTCGTGATATAACTATTTTCATCGAAGACGTATTTGCCGAAATAGGTGTCTGCTGCTTGTCCTCCTTTTATATAAAAATAGAAAACTTTATTTTTTTGGTCATATTTCAAAAGTGGATTTGGATTGAAGTGTTTTTTGTAATCATATTCACACATTTGGACAATCGCATCATTACTTCTCCAAATGTTAATACTTTTTTCGTCATTATCTAAATTTTATTATCCCAATACTAATCAATGTTTACAGTTTTTATCTGCCTGACATTGTTACGCTTAACTACTTCATTTTTATATGCTTGTTTGAAATCAATTTTCACTTAACTCAAGTTGGAACCTTATAATCAAATGGGAATTATTTTAATTGAATACTACGTCCAAGAAATCTACGCCGTCCAATACAAATATAGATAAAACCCCTAAGGTTTACAGAGACCAAGCTCCTAAAAAATTGTTATAGCTTAATAGAGCGACTTAAGGACCGATATTGAGTATTTCTGTAATCATGGAGGAACTATATCCTAAAAAGTCTTGAATGTAAGGTAAACTAACCCTGATGCAGTAGATTCGTTGCAAAACTATTCCTAATCCGATTTCAATAGTTTCAAAAAGGCAATTTGTCTGTTAGCCGACTTTCTTCTTAGCCAAAAACTGTTAATTTAGTTGCTTTGGGGAATAATATTATCAATTTAAGATGAAGCAAAATACAGGTCAACAAATAGGATTTTGATTTTTAAAAAGATGATCCTAGGAACTATTAAAAATTTTAGCCTGAAACGAATTGAAAATCAATGCTTTAATAGATATAATTTTATGATTTTGTTAACATTTGCAATAATTTAAAGATCAAGGCGTTTATCACTTGTAATACTTTAGAATGCTAACTTTATCAAAGAGGGTAACTGCCTAACATTATTGCATAGTGATAATATAGATGCTTTAGTTCTTAAATTAATTCATAGTTTCTTAACTTTATGTTTTGATAAGGAACAAAAGTTATCACATTGCGTTAACTATATTGATTCTTTGGGTACTTTGCTGAGATTTATAATTTTTGTGAAATAGATCAAAGTCTTATAGAATTAAATCTGACTGAAATTTCTATTTGTTCAATAGGATAACAAGGAATGATTTTTGTTTTATAAAAAAAGTTCTGCCCTACAATTTTAAAAATGATTAAATGAAGAACCTACAAACTGTTCTTTTTCTGCTTGTTTTATGCTTCGCCTTTCAACTAGATGCCCAAGATAAAGGGCGCAAATATTCGAATGAATTTTTGTCAATTGGTAGTGGCGCTAGAGGTATAGCACTAGGAAATGCAGTAACAGCACTATCAAGTGATATTAATTCAGCCTTTTACAATCCGGCCGGATTAGTTGAAATACAAGACAATCTACAGGTTTCCTTAATGCATGCGGAGTGGTTTGCAGGAATCGGTAAATACGATTATATCGGTATTGGTGGACCAATGAAGCCCAAAACTGCTGGAAGTACCAAGAAACGAGCAATGGCAGGAACCTTCATTCGATTTGGAGTCGACAATATTGCAAATACACTCAATCTTTATGATGAAAATGGAGCAATTGATTATAATAACATCACTTCTCTGTCCGCAGCAGATTATGCCGTCTTGTTTTCTTACGCTGAAACCTTTACAGATAAAATCAGTCTGGGAGCTAATGTAAAAATTATTCACAGAAGAATTGGTCGCTTGGCAAATTCATGGGGATTTGGATTGGATTTAGGCGCTAAGTACAAACTAAACGAGTCCTTTACACTTGGAGTATTAGCTAAAGACTTGACCAGTACCTTCAATGCTTGGTCTTACAATCTGACTCAGGATGAAATTGACGCCTTAGTGAGCACAAATAATGAAGTGCCTAGTAATTCTATTGAGATTACAAAGCCAAGAATTCAGTTAGGTATTGGTTATCAAAAACGGTTTTACCTTAATAAAACAAATGAGGAAGCCGTCAGAAAAACAGGTAAAAGTATTGGATTGGCTTTTGGACTTGACTTCGACATCACTACAGACGGTAAGAGAAATGTCCTGCTATCCGCTAATCCGATTAGTGTGAATCCAGCCGCAGGACTTGAACTTGATTACGCCGGTCTACTCTTCCTAAGAGGCGGGGTTAGCAATTTTCAGAAATCAACTACACTTACAGAAAAAGAATTTTTAGCCATGCAGCCTAGTGCAGGATTAGGCATCCGACTATGGAATGTAAGGCTTGATTATACATTTAGTAATTTAGGAGATCAGCAAGAGAAAAATTATTCTCACGTCGTTTCTCTCCTATGGAAGATTGATTACGAGTTTTTTAAAGCGCAATTAAATAGTGCTGGTTAAATGGCGAAAAACTTTCCAATTATTATTACCCTTTTTTGTTGTTTGACATATAGTTATTATTCCTCCGCTCAGGCACCAAAATTTAGCAATGAATATCTTTCAATAGGCATTGGTGGTAGAGGTCATGCTATGGCAGGAGCCATTGTCGCTTCTACTAATGATGTGACTTCCGGGTATTGGAATCCAGCAGGACTAGCAAACATTAATTCTAGCTTGCAAATGTCCGCCATGCACGCAGAGTGGTTTGCAGGAATTGGTAAGTTTGACTACCTAGCTATTGCCAAACCCCTAAATATTAAAAACAATAGAAAAGTGATTGGGTTGTCACTGATAAGATTCGGGATCGACAATATCCCCAATACGATTAACCTAGTGGAGCCTGATGGTACGATTAATTATAGTAATATAAAATCATTTTCAGCATCAGATTACGCAGGATTGATTACTTATGCGCAACAACTATTTTCTAAAAATACTAATATTGGTGGTAGTATAAAGATACTCCACAGAAGAGCCGGAAAATTTGCAACAGCCTGGGGTTTTGGGCTTGACCTTGGTGTAATACATAAATTCAATAGAAGTTTCTCAATTGGATTTTCAGCCAGAGATGTTACCTCCACCTTCAATGCTTGGAAATTTAATTTTACAGAGCAAGAGCAAAGTATCTTGTTTGCAAATGATAATGAAATTCCGACTAGTTCTATTGAAATCACAACGCCTAAGTTTATTCTAGGTGCCGCTTACCAGAAGACGTTTAGAGAACGTCTCAGAGTATTGGTAGAGTTGGATTTAGACTTTACAACAGATGGACAAAGAAATGTCTTAATTAGTTCAAAAGCTGTAAATATTGACCCTAAATTTGGAATTGAATTGGGCTACAAAGAGTTTTTATTTCTCAGGACAGGGATCGGTAACTTCCAGTTCTTGAAAAATGATTTCGATTCTAGTGAAACTGATTTCTACTTTCAACCCAATGCTGGTATCGGCCTGAAGTTGAGGGGATTTACAATAGACTACGCCTACACTGATGTTGGGAATGTATCACAAGTATTATACTCACACATCATTTCAATAGTTGTAGATTTGAAATTGAATAAGAAAGAAAAAGTAAAAAGTAAAAATAATTCGGAAAGTCCTAGACCTCCAAAAATTATAATTGAGCAAATAGATTAAATAGCATATACCTATGATTAAGCAGTTCGTAATTCTTATTTGTTTGTTACTCTCAGTATCATTTGTTTCTGCCCAAATGACTATTGATGGGCAGACCTTATATGGAAATGAATGGATCGACTACAGCCAGACGCACTACAAAATGCTAGTGAATCAAGATGGGATGTATAGAATTTCCAAACAAGATCTCGATAATGCTGGGATTCCTACCAGTTCCATTACTGGCGATCAGTTCAAGATGTTTTTGTTTGGTCAGGAAATTCCTATTTATGTTTCAAGTATTAATGGCAATTTAGGAAGCTCTGATTATATCGAATTCTACGCCAGAAGAAACAGAGGAGAGTTAGACTCCCTAGAGTATTTAGACCCCATAAATGAACACCCTAGTCTACACTACAGCTTGTATACCGATACTAGTTCTGTATTTTTGACATGGGGTAACAATCCTTCCACTAAAAGATATGTGAATACCGCAAATGTTTTAACTGGTGCGCCCGCTGCAGACCAGTTTTACATGCACAAAGAATCTCAGGAGTTTGTCGCTACAAATGGGGGTTGGCAAAAGGGAGTACCTTACGCTCAAGGTGGACTGTACGAATCTACCTTCCGAGCTTGTGAAGGGTTCTCTGATATCGCTCGTACTTCTCGCGCAGTAGCAATACCGACTTCAAACGTTTATAGTTCAGGACCAGATGCGAAAGTCTCAATGACCTACATGTCAGTCAAAAGTGATGGCAATCAACAGTTTAATGTTGATGTAGAGGGAAATTTACTAATTAGTGATGTGTTTAGCGGTTTTAAAGTTAGAAACCATTCGTTCAATTTCAATAATGCAATTCTTGACAATTCTACAGCCTTCAACTTCTCGGGGACATCTACTAAATTTCAAGTAAGTACCGTGACTTTAGATTACCCTAGATCCTATAACTTTAAAGGAGCAAACTATTTCTCTTTTAAAGTAGCTCCATCTTCGGGTAAACGATTTTTAAATATCTCTAATTTTAACCATGGAAACGCTCCGATACTCTACGATAGAACAAACAATATTAGAATTGAAGCTGCAGTAGTGAGTGGAAACGTTCATGTCGTTTTACCCCCTTCAGCTAACGAAAGAGATTTAGTGTTGATTGGTAGTTCTGGAGCAGAGCCGATTGTTGAATTACAGCAAAGAAACTTTGTAGATTATACTGATCCTGCATTTCAGGGAAATTACATTATGGTTTCCCATAAGCGATTTATCAATGCCACACCAAACTATTTAGAGCAATACAGAGCACACCGTCAAACGAGTGGATTCAATTCAATCATAGTCGATATTGACGAACTGTACGATCAATTCGCATATGGTATTCATAGAAATCCGATCGCTGTTCGTAACTTTACTGGGTTTACGGTTGGTAACTGGACAGCAAAACCAGAATACATGTTTATTGTTGGTAAAGCTCGAAATTATCAGAGTGTTCGATTCAATTTAGGTAACCAACCTTTGTATGTTCCAACCTACGGCCACCCGCCTTCAGACAATCAGTTAGTCGCTACAAAATTCAATAATACGCCTAGAATTCCAATTGGTAGATTGCCAATTAAGACCAATGATGAAATGAGAATTTATCTGAATAAGATGAAGGATTATGAGAATAACTGGACACTTTTACCACAGACTATTGATGATAAAGGTTGGATGAAACATGTCTTGCACCTTGGTGGTGGAGACCCCGGAATCCAACAAGGCATTCAAATAAGCTTGAACAGATTTAAAAATATTATTGAGGATGTCCAATATGGTGGACAAGTTGTCTCCTTTTTCAAAACGAGTACGGCACCTATTCAAATCTCTCAGTCCTATTTCCTTGATTCCCTAATAGAAGCAGGCGTTTCCCTGATTACCTTCTACGGTCACGCCTCTACTGAATCATTTGATTTCAGTCTCGATTCCCCTGAAAACTATAACAATTATCAACGATATCCAGTCATACTATCATTGGGATGTTATTCTGGTCATATCCATACAGCAAATAGAAACATTGGTGAAGACTTTGTTTTACTTGAAGATCAAGGCGCCATTGCTTTTGTCGCTTCTGTAAACTTATCTTCTTCTACTTCACTTGCAGCGATAGGAGATGAATATTATAAGGCATTAAGCACCACAGATTATAACTCCGGGATTGGTAAGATAATGCAAACAGCAATCATCAACGCCAATGCCTCGCCAACACTGAAACAACAAATGACCATCGACGGAGACCCAGCGATTGTAATGAATCCTCATCAAACACCTGATTATACTGTAAATGTTCCAACTGTTAGCTTTGAACCTTCAGAAATTAAAGTGACAGATGAGATAGAAATTTCATTTGATATTACAAATATTGGGCGTTCTGTTACAGATTCTTTCTTCTTGAGAATCCTTAGGAAATTGCCAAGTGGCGCTGAAATTGATGTAATTAATCAACTTGTTCCCTCGCCTAAATTCACTCAAAACTACACGTTCAAAATTCCCCCAATTGAAAATTCAGTTGGAGTCAACACGTTCACAATTGTAGTTGATGATAGTGATTTGATTGTAGAACTACCAAATCCGAGTGCGGAAAACAACAACACGTATTCCATTGATCAATTTGTGTTTACTGACGATATTATCCCCGTAAGACCTTACGAATTTAGTATAGTCGGACAATCTAAAACAACCTTGAAAGCGTCTATCTCCAATCCGTTTTCTGAAGAATTTACCTATTACATGGAGATCGATACTACTGAGGAATTCAACAGTCCGATCAAACAAACGACTTCACAACGATTGTCTGGTGGTTTAATGGAGTGGGAACCCTCAATGACCTACATCAACAACGAAGTGTACTACTGGCGTGTTAGTATTGATACTACAGAAGCTCCAAACTCAGCAGGATGGCGTACCAGTTCATTTGTTTACATTCAAAATGAATCACCAGGCTGGAATCAATCGCATTACTACCAATTCCTAAAAGATCGATTTGTTAATATCGAACTACCAAGCAATCGCGACTTTGAATATATTGATGATTTCAAGGAAATAAAAGTCAACGTGGCTACCGACCCAGGCATACTTTCTTATGGAAATCTAAACTATGTTATTGGTACTAACGTGATTCATAGTGTTGGTGGGTGTAATGCTCAGGTACATGCCAATGGTGTCTATTTCGTAGTACTTGACCCAGTTACTGTAGAGCCTTGGATAAATATTGGGACGCAAGGAACCATTTATGGAGAATACAACAGTATTAACTGTAGGAACTCTGTAAGCGTATTTAGATTTAATACAAGAACTGCCGCGGAACGTGCAGATGCCATCAACTTCCTAAGAGATCAGAGTATTGTGCCTGCAGGTCATTACGTAATGGTCTACTCGCTTTACAATTACGAACCAGACGAGTGGGCAGACGATGCCATAAACGGTCCGCTAATGGATGATCTGTGGTCTGCAATGGGAGACGAATTAGGGATGACTCAATTCCAGCAAACTGCTACGAATTTATTACCCTTTACTGGATTGTTTAAAATGAGAGATCCATCGTTCACTCCTATCGAAGTGCTAGGAGATAGCACCACACAACACTTGACACACACTTACCAAATTGCAGGAAACTGGGATCAGGGAAATGTATTGTCTACAGTGATCGGACCAGCAAATAACTGGAAAGAATTACGATTTGATGTTACAGAAACGCTCAGTGATAATTCCTACGTCAATCTATATGGAATTGATGTTCAAGGAGTCGAATCATTATTGATTGGTAATATCACTAATCCTATTACTTCTCTTGCTGGAATTGATGCTGCACAATATCCATATCTTCAATTAGAATGGAAATCTTTTGACATAGTCGACAGGACTTCTCCGCAGCTAAATTACTGGAGAATACTCTTCGACGAATTGCCTGATTGTGCCTTAAGACCTGATGTTCATTTCGTCATAAAAGATACGCTAGAACAAGGGGAGCTACAACATATTGAAGTCGCCATTGAGAACATTTCGGATGTCGATATGACACCACTGTTGTTCCGCTACACGATTGTTGATGAAAACAACCAAGTAGTTGCAAAAGACGAAAGATTGGCTTCCATGACTGCAGGGGAAGTTATAACAGGTAGTTTCGATGTTGAAACGAATAATCTCCAAGGACTGAACAAGTTGATACTCCATGCAAATCCTGGCTTTGACCAGTCGGAAATGTTTATGTTCAACAATATTGGTGTCACGAAATTCCTGGTAGGAAAAGATAATAGAAATCCGTTACTTGATGTAACATTTGATGGTGTTCATATCATGGATGGTGACATTGTTTCCGCCAAACCAAAGATCCTCATTTCCTTAAATGATGAGAACCAATTCCTTGCGTTGTCTGATACTGCAAACATCGAGGTTAGACTGTTGAAACCAGGTGAAGCATTGCCTGCAAAGCCAGTTGATCCTGCGCACATACAGTTTTTTGCTGCAGATCCAAGCAAACTTTCTGAAGAAAACAAGGCCTACATGATCTATACGCCATCCTTTGATACTGATGGTGAATATCTACTGTTTGTTCTCGCTAGTGATGAATCCAATAACGAATCGGGCGCACTCAATTACCGTGTTGCCTTCGAGGTAATCAACCAAGCCGCTATTTCCAATGTCTTAAATTACCCGAATCCGTTTTCTACCTCTACTCAGTTTGTCTTTACCTTAACGGGTAGCGAAGTTCCTGAAACGATGAAGGTTCAAATCATGACCGTTACTGGAAAGGTCGTACGGGAAGTTACAAAGGAAGAACTTGGTCCACTTCACATCGGCAACAATCGCACAGAATTCCGCTGGGATGGCACCGACGAGTATGGTTCTCCTTTAGCCAATGGTGTTTACTTATACAGAGTCATCACCAAGCTCAATGGTCAGGACATGGATTCCTTCCAAACCAATTCCAATCAATACTTTAAGAGCGGCATTGGCAAGATGTACTTAATGCGCTAAACTACTTAATCTAAAATACTTAGAGGGTTGTCTGTTTTTCAGGCAACTCTTTTTTTTATGGGCAATACCTCCTTCTCCATCCCTCATTACTGGATGGATGGAGAAGGAGGCACCGGGCTATCCAGCACTCTCCCCGCTCCACGCACAAGGCTCTTCGCTGCGGGGTTCAAACAACACTTCCTATCCCTTTGCCTCAACGCTGTTAAATGCTTGTGAGAGGGACTTACTGGCGGGCTGTGTACTGTTTACTCTCCTTCGATAAACATTAATCTTAGATGTTGGCCTAGAAGGGGTCTAAAAACAGTAAGAAGAGTTAGCGGAATGACCTAGTATAAGCCTAACTTTCGTTGCTCAGCAGACAGGTCGTATGTCCATAGCTAAAGTAATATGAGGGGAATACGCCTTGTAAGTAATCGAACATTCACCACTGTACTTATAAACACATGACTAATCATCTAGTAACTTGGGCATACTCCCTCCTAACAAAGTGCAAGGACACAACTCGTAGCCACTTTAAGTGCTTAATAGCCGCTAAAAGTACTTACGATATACTCTTATAGATAATTTTCGATTGTCTAAGGAACTAATTTTGTATAATTTGCATTATACTTGTATTATGTTTTACGAGAAAAACAGGCAATGACGACATATGTCGTTGTTAAAAAACGTTCTGCACAATTCAACAAACCTTCAATAGTTATCGTCTTTCAACATCTTCTAAATGAAGAATATGAATCTCTTTTCTGGTAAAAATTAAAAAATGAAGTGGAATATTAAATTATTGGCTGTGTTAGCGATTGGAATAATGGCTTCCAATGGCATAATTGCTCAGGAAAGAATTGGAAATGAAGAAGAAATTTATTATTCCACAAGAGATACAGTTTATGTTCTAAAAATCAGCAATCAAGTAGATGGAAATGATCCAGTTTTTCAGCATGAAATTTTAAATTGTCAAAGGAACATAGGAAGAATATGGTTTATTGGAGTAGAAAATCTGACTAGTTTCTTTGAACTAGAAATACCCAAAGCAGGAATTAGGATAACAGAAAATATAATACTTTACAAATACAAAGGTGGAAATAATGAAAAATTAGCAGGATTAAGGATAGTATATCTTGGTAAGCTATTAGAAATGGATGTTAAAAGATGTCTAGCAGAAAGAGATCAGGATTTAATTTTCGAAGTAACAAATTTTTTAAACGAAAGAGGTTATAAAGTTGAATCGAATTGTGAAATGACAACGAGTTTGAAAGCAGGAATTGTAAACTATTATAAAGATAGTGGAATTCCTTCTTGTCTGCTGACGGAAGGGCTATATGAAATATTCGAAATAGATAAGGAAGCAATGGAGAATAGGTATTGCGAATGCATTGTAGGACAAATGAAAAAATAGGAAACTATGCAGAACAAATGCAACCAACGTCCATGCAGCAATATAGATGCTTTGGGAAATTTTACTTAGGAAGTTCTTTTGTCGCTCATTAAGACGCTTTATTAAAATTTAGCAATTTTAATTCGCTTGGTTTCTGCTTGAATTTTAGATTTTATCTATATTTATGCTGCACGGCGTGGCTTGCGAAACGTTGTGTGTAATGAAAAAAATCAAAAACACATAAAAAAAAATAAAGACAAATGAATGGAATTGAAAAGTTGAATGAAAATTTATTTGAGATTGAAACTAAGATTTACAATAAAATCTCGCTAAAAATTTCAAGAATAAATAATTCACCTGAAGGAATAGAATATGATGCTTGTCAATTCGAATTGAATGGAATGAAAGTTATTTGTAGAAGTTCTAAAATAACACCTAAAAAAGTTGGACAGTTTGTTACATTTTGGAAGAGAAATCAAGAAGGAATAACAGAACCTTTTTGTGAAAATGACCGAATTGATTTTTATGTAATAAATGTAAAAAACAAAAATCGATTTGGACAATTTGTATTTCCAAAATCTGAATTAGTAAAAAGAGGAATAATATCAACGAAAATAAAAGATGGAAAACGAGGGTTTAGAATTTATCCAAAGTGGGACAAAGCCCAAAGCAAACAAGCGGAAAGAACTCAAAAATGGCAATTGAATTATTTTTATGAAATACAAGAGGAAACTGATTTGAAAAAAGTGATTGAATTGTACAATTCAAATTAAAAAGAACACTACACACAATAAATAAGAGCGAAAGTCGGCTAACAGCCTAGACTTTACGCTCGCGGTTGCACGAAACCGCACTCCAGACAAAACATCAAAATCAGTATGGGGGAAGCAATAACGAAATTCAGGTCATGTCAAAACGAATACAGCTTGGTTGGTTACAAGTTAAGCTGCTTTTCAAGACCAAATAGGTGATTAAGAGAGGTAAAAGGTAGTTGTTCATCATCATTTTAGTTAAAAAAATGAGATTCCAAACGATACTCCGATAAAAAAATGCTGAGGGGCTATGGGTGATGCCAGGAATTATAGATATTCATACCCATTATGATGCAGAAATCGAAATTGCCCCAAGCTTAGAAGAATCCGTAAGGCATGGAGTAACAACAATAGTCATGGGTAGTTGTGGTCTAACTATGATTATGGGAGACTCTGATGAATTATGTGATATGTTTACGAGAGTAGGACTTCCAAGTGGATATATCAAAAATATTATAAGAGAAGCTAAAACTTGGGACAGTCCAATAGAATATTTGGATCATTTAGAGACCTTAAATCTTGGGCCAAATGTAGCTATGTTTTTAGGCACTCAACTATTCGAGCCTATGTTATGGGATTGGGTAAAAGTTTATCTACAGGCAATACACCGACCAAGAAGGAGCTTGATCAAATAGCACAAATCTTAAATGATGCATTGGATTGTGGGTATATGGGATTATCTATAAATTTATTAGAATTTGACAAAATGGATGGCGAGGAATTTAGATCAAGACCTACTCCATCTGTATTTGCCAACTGGAAGGAATATCGACATTTATTCAAGATCTTAAGGAAGCGTGATCGTATTTTGCAAACAGTGCCAAATACTGCAAATCCACTTACACTCTTTAGTTTTATGTGGGAGAGCAAAGGTTTTTTCCAAAAAGGATTATAAACGAGTATGTTAGCATTAGCAGATAGTAAGGCGGTCCGAGGTATTCACCGTATTCTGACAATTGGATCTCGATTTGTTAATCTTTTTAAGACACGAACCCATTACACCAAAGGTTATACATAAGGAGAACTGTGGGCTGTTGTACTGATAGCTGTAGGCCCGTTTTATTAAATCCCGGACAAGCGATAGTAGGTGTTGTTTGAATAAATGGCAGGGATTGGGTTCTGCCCAATCCTTGCCATGTTTGAGTGCCGAATAGCGCGGTGCCGCAGGCATGGCCCCAAAAAAATCACTAATAACCATTACGTCAACCAGCAATAGCCCTAATTATCATTTTCAAGTTCGAGTTAGTGCGATTATTCTAAGAAACTTTGAAATTCGAGTTAAACATCCGGGTTAAAGACAAAACGATAATGCATCTGACGATTGTTAAACCACCTTTTATGCAATGCAATAGAATTTGTTAACTTTAACATAGAATTTCCATTGCCCGGAATCAAAATGAAAAACCTATTTCCATATGAATTTTTTACCCAACTTGTTTGCCCTTATCCTTGTATTGACATCTGTGCAGCTAAACGGCCAATGTCATGGTACACCGCCCCTTTCATTTACATTTGAGTCCACAGAATCAAGGTGTGAGTCCAATGGTACCATCACCTTACATATTACAGGAGGAACCCCATTTACAGATAATAACGGCAACCCAATTTATAGCAACACGATAACCGCACCAATCGTATTGCCTGTTGGAGGACAGTCCGACTCTCTATTTTCAGCACTCGCTGCGGATACGTATACCATGGAAGTTGCAGACGCAAATGGATGCACCGTTACTCAGCAGATTTCTGTTCCGGGTACGCATATGCAATTGGAGTTAACACCGACCTTTGGTCCTGCTATTTGTGATGGATCAATTGGAGGCTGGATTTGTGGAACGCCTTCTGAGGGACGCCCCTGGCCTCCTGGCTATTATCAATATCAGTTGTTTGACGGAAGTACAAATCCCCCAACCCCAATTACACCGATAGGGCTGGATAGTTGTTTTACCAATTTAGCTGCAGGAGACTACGAGATTCGGTCGTATGACAGTTGTAATAACTTCCAAACAAGGGATTTAACGATTGAAATCAAAACATATGCTTCAGCTTATTTTTATAACACGCAATGGAAATTGCATAGTTGCGACTCTTCTATGTTTTCCTTTTCCCCATATGATTCGCCATCACAAGGGCCATGGGGTGAGTATCCTTATCAATGGGAAATTATTGAAGCAGGTCCCGACGTTATTGAATTATTGGGTTTAACAGGCCAATTTGACAATGCAAACGATTACGACACACTCTTCTATACGCCCCTGTTAACCGCTGATAGGATTAAATTTCAAGTAACTGATGCCTGCGGAAGAACGGCTACTCGCTCTCCTACCTTTGAAAACCTTGATATTAATACAAATGGCGGCTTTGTATGCGGAGAAGGAGGCACATTACAAGTAACTGGGCTCAATAAGCTATACTGTGATACTTTTATCTATGAAATTATTTCCGGACCAGCAGGATTTCCATTACCTCCACCTCAAAATACAGATAATTGGAATGGATTGCCAAATGGAAATTACTGCGTAAAAGTAACCGACTGTTGTGGAAATACGGACACCAAATGTGAAGCGGTATTTGGACTAATCTGGACGATGCAAATTGATACGAACTTCATTCAATCCTGTACGCCAGGCTGGGTGGGATTTGATGTTCCTTACATCCGAAACGGAGGCGCAGCACCAACCGGAATTGAAACCATAGTCACATCAGCTCCAGCAGGATATCCGAACCCTTTGCCGGATACACTACCATCTTATCGTAAAGATATTAGTGGACCGCCAGGAACTTATTGTATAACCATGTACGACGACTGCAGTAGAAGAGATAGTGCCTGCATAGATATTTATAGACCATTGGTTTATGATACCGACATCGAAATTATTCCTGGATGCATCACTGGAAATCAAGTTAATCTAACAGCTAATGGGAACGGAATTAATAGATTTACCTTTAGACAACTAACACCCGTTTTCAATGTCATTGCAACAAACGCTACACAGGTAAACTGGAATAATTTGACATCAGGGACCTACAGTGTCGAATGGTATAACGCTTATACAACTTGTTATGTTAAAATTGACACCTTCGTAATTGAGGAGTATCTGGACCCTGGCATTTTCGGAGCATGGGGTATTGAGTGTAGTAATGGAGCAGGATTGATTTCAGTGCAAGGTTCTGGTGGACGATTGCCATATACCTATGAATTGTTTCAGGGGCCAGTAATAAGACCACTGCAATCCACACCGGAATTCCCCGGACTTCCCGTTGGCACCTACGATGTAAGACTGAATGACGCCTGTAATAACTCTTCTGTCGTAACAGTTGCTATCGAACCGTTCGCGCCTGTTATACAGGGATATGGGGGAGCCTATTGTGTCGGCGATACCGCATTCCTGTATGTCGATTACTTCTCTTTGGCAAACTATTCGTGGTCGGGTCCAAATGGTGCGATATCAGACACCTCTTTAATCATCATACCAGATATAACGCTTGCCGATGCTGGAACCTATACCATAGATATTGACGTGAAAAACCCGGACCAATCTGCTTGTGTCGCTCAAACGCTAACCATTGAAATCCTTGTAAGAGATTGCTCCTGTGCACCAGGAGATTTTATCGTTCAAAACATAGATTGTTATAGCGCAGATAATGGAATGATTACGGCAAATATGATCTCCAATGCTGGCGGTCCATTTACCTATCAATGGAATACAGGAGATAACAAGCAAACGATCAATGACTTATCACCAGGAATATATATGGTCACAATCACAGATGCTGGTGGATGCATCACTACAGGAGACACGACCATCATCAGTCCTCCTCTGATGGAGGTCTTGGCAAGCATTGATCCGGTAAGCTGTCAATCTACTTCGGATGGCGCTGCTTCTGTTATGGCTTCAGGTGGTACTCCTGGTTACACTTATCAATGGGGACCAGCAACCGGAGGACAAACGACACCTGCTGTAACGGGTTTGACTCCAGGTATTTACAAGGTTACTGTGATGGACAATAATGGTTGTAGTTATCGCTCGTCGTTTCTAGTGAATATGAAGAATTGCGCGCCTTGTGAATTGGCTGAAAATGGCTTGTTGGATATTTGTCTGGAAATCCAGAATAACCCGAGCCCAGCCCTGGAAACAGCAGATTGTGACGATGGAGGAATTGATAATCAAACCGAATGTATTGCTGGTGGTGATCCGCTAGACCCTGCCGATGATTGTGCTGTTGCAGTGTCCACACTTACCGATATTTGTATTTTAATTGGTGGCGATCCCACACATCCATTAGCCATGCAGGATTGTGATGATGGTGGTGTGCCTAATCTAGTTGAATGTAATAGCAATGGTGATCCCTTATCTCCTTCAGACGATTGCGCGATTGCGATTGTCGGCAACCTTAACATTTGCCAGCTAATCAATTTTGATCTGAACCACCCGCTTGCAAATAGCGACTGTGATCAAGGCGGAATTGACAACTGGACAGAGTGCCAAAATGCTGGTAACCCAAGTGATCCTTCTGATGATTGTCTTGTCGTAATAGATGAACAAATCAACCTGTGTACGTTATTGGCAAGTGAACCTACGAATCCGTTGGCGAGTTCGGATTGCGATGGCGACGGGGTCACAAATACATCCGAATGTACGGACACTACCGACCCGCTTGATCCATGTGATTTTACAGATACCAGTATTATGCTGCCTGTTACTGCAGACCAAAGTGGTTGTGAGAATTTATGCCCCGACCTGACACCAACGACTACCATCTTGCCTGGAAATATTGCAGGGGCATCTGTTGTGGGTGTTGCTGTTGAGATAACAGAGTTGAATGGTGTTAACACTGATGGAACTGGTGTTTTAATACGAATGCCGTCAGATCCTCGATTGACCTTCATATGGGACCCATTTCTGACGACTATTGCCTTGGTTCCGGTAAACAATTCAAACTGGAATTATTTGGGAGATAATGGTGTCGTTCATACCTTCCAGTACATTGGAAATAGCACGACTATTTTAGGAGGGACTACAGAAGCTTTTGGCTTCGAATCTGTATATGATCCTCAAAATACGGATGGGCAGACTACTATTACAGCGTCTATTGTACCATTTGGTGGTGGGGAATGTAATTTTCTGAATAACACAGACTCTGAACGGTTGGTGTATTTCCAGTAGTCTAAAACTGATAATTTAAGAACGGTTGTCTGTTTTTAGGTTCTTTTCAAGAAAGCTGTAAGAAGAGAAATTGATAACAAAAATATAACACATGCATAAAACCACCATAGGCTCCAGTTGTTGCCTACATCCTAGCTTACAAAACTGTTATACATCATTAAAATGAAAAAATACCTTTACATAGTGTCTGAACGAAAAGACAATAGTCGTTGATTATCAATGTTTTAATAAGAAATTGTTACGACAAATATTCTTGG
>ENA-ORXR01000399-ORXR01000399.1-marine-metagenome-genome-assembly--contig:-NODE-399-length-61175-cov-6.382582_pt1 | contig 61175 bp, 47 predicted proteins | sample MGYA00237866_ERZ511479 | MGnify/ENA metagenome assembly ERZ511479 | reverse complement strand
GGAGGCCACCGAGCCGAAGGCGAGGAGGCCGTAGCGGACGAGTTGCGAGTTCTTAGGCGCGAAGTATCGCTCCTTCGCGAGGAGAACAATATTTTAAAGCAGGCGGCGGTGATCCTCGGCACCAAAGCCCAAAAGAAAGGCGCGAGATGATTTGTACGGTCAAAGACAAGACCGGTTCAAGCATCCGCCGAATCTGCGACGTTCTCAACGTCCCGAGGAGCGGCTTCTATCATGCTGCCAAAAAGACACCTAGCCAGGTCTCAGACGGAGAACTTGGCGACCTCATCGAGGATGTGTTTCATACCCACCGAGGCCGCTATGGTTACCGGAGGATTGGACGTGTCCTCGCGGCGCGTGGAGAAGTCTGCGCACCAGCCAGGGTGCGTCGAATAATGAGGGAAAGGAACCTGAAAGCCCTGCAACCAAGGAGTTTTAGGCCTATAACTAGCGATGGCAGAGCTGATGCGCCATCACCGAATCTCATCGCCAAGGACGGCCTGCCAGAGGCACCAAACCGTGTTTGGGCCGGAGACATCACCTATATCCGCACTGAAGATGGCTGGCTCTACCTTGCCGTAGTCATCGACCTCTACACCCGAAAACTAGTGGGCTGGTCTCTTGCCAAGAATATGCGAGCAACTCTCGTAGTAGACGCGCTCAATAAAGCGCTAGACTCGTATCCCAAGGTCGAGGGCAGAGTCTTTCACAGCGACCGTGGAAGTCAGTATGGAAGCCGCCTGTTCCGTTCCCTGCTCGCGGCTGAGGCCATGTGCCAGAGTATGTCGGCGAGAGCCAATCCCTACGACAATGCCTGGACTGAATCCGTGATCGGCACGATCAAGCGCGAACTCATTGGTGATGGGTGGTTCGAGAATGAAGACGATGCGAACCTTGCGATCTTCGAATATATCGACGGATACTACAACACTAGGCGAATGCACTCGTCACTCGGATACCTCTCACCTCACGAATTCGAATTCGGAACCCTCGAATTTTCACACACCTCAACAAGATCGTAGTGGTCCACGAATCAGTTGCACCTCATAGAACTCTAGGGCAGTGCTGTTGACGTTAAAAAAGGTGCTGCGCGCGCTAACTAGAACACCCCTGTCCTTCTCTCGAGCTGTGTGGACTGTGGCGTCAATGTCACAACCCAGAAGTAATAAACGGCAACTCATCGTCTTAAACCGATTTCCGATCCACGAGTCATTTACCCAGCCATTGATTGACGCGTTGCCTGATGATTTTTCCCTTCATGTAGTTTGTGGCTATAGGACTGAGACTACAAAGTTAGATCCTTCAGTGTTCCACTTAGAGCCAAAGTATGAGTGGTTGCTCGGCTTCCTAGTTCGAAGAGTTATCGTAACGCCAGCTTCGAGTGTATCAGAATCTCTGCGCGGTAGGAGTAATATTGTGGCGCATCTTACTCATTCCCTTGTTAGTCTTCATGGTGTCTATCCAGATTCGGCTTTCGACGCTTTCGACATTCTGTTTCTAGCAGGGCAACATCAGCTTAATGAGTTTGAGCAAATTGCAGCTATTCGGGGGCTCGAGAGAACGAAGGCTCATGTGACGGGATATCCAAAACTCGATAGTAGATTTTGCTCTAAGCAAAGTAGCGCTCAATCAGGAGTTAGAGAAGTGCTTCTTGCTCCATCTTGGGGGACTCAAAATATACTGCGCACAGCGGGCCTTGATATCGTGAAGCGGCTACGAGAAGCAGATTTTAAAGTGGTTGTTCGTCCTCATCCGCACAGCTATGACTATGACGGCGAGGTCATTCGTCAACTTGAGGCGATGTCTGCTCCCGATCCAGGCCTCACCGTCGAATCACCAGACTTTGAGAGTGAAGCAATGAAGTCCTGTGATGTGCTTGTTTCTGACTGGTCAGGCGTTGCATTTGAGTTCTGCTTTACACGCCTACGCCCGGTTGTCTTTATTGATAGCCCAAGGAAAACTCAGTCTATTGAGTTGGCGACCATTAACTTGCCCTATATGGAAGAGGAACTCAGGAATGTAGTCGGTCTAGTTTCGTCTCCAACTAATCTTACTGAATCTGTTTTAGAAGCCTGCCGTGACGTTGATAAATTGTCAGCTCGGATCGAAGGCGAGTCTCAGCGCTATATCGTAAATCAGGGGAGTGCGGCCACAATTGTTGTGGGCCACTTGCTAGAACTCCTGGGTTCTTAGGTTCGAATTCCGTTAGACCTTAGGCTTGTCTTCCAAATCGGCTATCCCGGTTGATTCTAAACCAATAGGCCGTATTAAAGATCAGGGGGAGGACGGCGTAGGCAATAAGTGTCGCGTAGATGGCTCCCATTGTGCCGTGGATGGGAATCCATTTCCAGTTGAGGAAGATATTGAGGGCCGTTGTTCCTATACCTATTAGCGATGCCTGGACGAGATATCCTCGACCAAGAATCTGTGAGGACATGAGCCCACCGAAAGTCTTACCAATGAGTATTGGGGCTAGGAACTGAAAGTAGGTGCCCGAAAGAGCGTAGTCAGGGCCAAAGGCGATTAAGATGAGATGTGGCACAGCAAAATACGCTATGGCAGTGACTCCGATCACGATCACAAGAACTCTAGCCATGATCTTCTTCTGGGTAAACCAGAGTTGATCAATGTTATTCTCATTCAGTTGCCCAAGAAGTGCGGCTGATGCAGTGTTTGGAAGCATCATGATCATATCAACAAGCCGCAAAGCCAACTCGTAAACCGAGACCTCTGCCTTTTCGACATAATAGGCTAGCATCAATATATCCACTCTGCTGCGGACTAGGTTCCCAACTGCGCTGGGGTGCACTTTAAGAGAGTCCGCGAACCAATTTTTAAGATCGTTGGCATGGAATGAAACCGTTCTATTTGAGCTTAACCATAATTCGCGCACGCCGAATATTGCTCCAACAGTTGATCCCAAGACCTTGGCTCCCAATGCTCCAGCCACCGCGGTATCAAACAACCCCACCAATATTATAGTCGCAATAAAACAAGTTAAGGCGTCTAAGGCTATACTGGTGCTTCTTGTGCGGAGAAGTCCGCAGGCAAGGAGTATCTCCGTCTTTGCAATACTTGCGACTTGGCTAAAAATTAACAAAACAGCAAGGATTCGATCGATCGATGAGATCTCTCCAGTGGCTCTATCTTGAAGTATGTATAACGAGAGAAGTGCCGCAATGAGCCCTCCAACAGCGCAGAACAAAACGGAAGCTCCTAAGCAACTCGGAAGCCAGCCATCGTCGTCAGGGCAACTCATCCCCGATCGCCTATAGGCAGCTTTTCCAACACTAAGCGAACCTATCGACGCTAAAACGGTTGTCCAAACTACGACCGTGACGAGTTGCCCTCTTGATTCGACAGGGAGGAACTTGGCTACTAGCCATAGCGTTCCGAGGGAGAGGGCCGTGGACACAAGTCTCCCTCCGAGAATGACTCGGATATTCCTTAGAAATTTACTAGGGATACTTTGCGCCATGCTCGGATTGGTGCTTCCTTGCGGACTAGAATCTTCGATGACGCGTGAGGAAAAACAACCGGTGGTTTCAGTCGCCATCATTACCTACAATCAACTTCCTTTTCTGAAGGAAGCGATCTCTAGCGTGCTCGCTCAGTGCTTTGAATTGGGGGGAATTCAGATAGTTATCGCGGATGACGGATCGACAGACGGAACTCGGTTGTGGATCGAGTCTTTAGACGAATTTCCGGAGCCCAATATTCAGATTACTAAGGTCTTGGCTGATAAGAATCTTGGAGTCACGTCGAATACGAATGCGGCGTTTAGGGCATGTAGAGGACGCTATATCGCGTGGTTAGGAGGGGATGATTTAATGAAGCCGGAGAAGTTGAATCTACAGGTCAAACTCATGGAGGGGGATCCCGACTGTGTACTCTGCTATCATGATGTGGAAGTATTTGAATCGGAGAGTGGCAAGATTCTGCGTCATTTCAATTCGGGGCCTGGGCGGATGATCCCTCGAGAGGGGCAGGCTGCTTCCTCTGTCAGGTATGGTACTTTTAATTGCGGGTGTGCCACCATGGTGCGAAGGGAGGCTTGCCCGTCCTATGGGTTCGACTCTAGGATTCCTGTTGCATCGGACTGGTTGCATTGGATCGAGACGGCTCGTCACGGAAGCATTCGATACCTAGACCGCATTCTTGGAGCCTACCGGCGCCATTCGAAAAATGTCACCGCGGCTCCAAGGGCAGGGGTCGACGAGTTTCTACTTACACTTGGTATCGTTGAGAGTCAGTATCCGGAATTAGCGAGCGCTTGTGAGCATGCTCGAGGACGAATGCACTATGCTCGTGCAGCAAGGCTCTACAAAGCTGGAAATCTTTCTGCTTGCAGAGATTCGATCTTTGCAGCTCTTGTAAGAGTTCGAATTTCTCCTAAGATGGTAGGCCTTGGATTCTTGTCAGTGCTAGGAATCAGGAAAAATCGATAATGTCTGCTCTCTCTGAAGTAGTTCCGGCCGCCCTTGTTAAGCGTCTTGCGCTAGCATTTGCCTTTCTTTTGTTTCTGTTTCCACCAAGCCTGCAATTTGGGTCACACATATTGCGGGTGAATTTCATCGTGTTTTTGGCCCTCGCTTTACTATCTGTACTGTTTTTTCTACGTAATCGCGTTAGATTTGTAATTGTTACTCCTCTTGGCCTTATGGGGATTGCCTTTCTCTATTCTTTTTTGGTGGCTGCATTGGTGAATTTTGCCGATATTGTTCTCATCCGCGATCTGCTGCTCGGCGCTTGTTGCTTAGTCGGTTCTACCTACCTCGTGTACCGCTACCTACCCAATTCTCAGGAGCGTATCGATGTTAGGTTGCTTAGAGTTGTGGTGCTGGCTGGAGCTTTTCATGGCCTATTTGTAGTCCTTTTGGTGGCAATTCCTCCCTTGCAGGGGCTCTACTATTCGATCATCCCGATGACTGAAAATCGAATTCATTTCGTTGAGTCTGGCACAAGGATTATTGGACTCACCGGAACTGGCGCTAGTGCATCTGCAATGTTCAGCTGTTACTTTATCGCGACCCTCTATTACATGCTTATCCCTAAGCTCTCTAAGCGTGGGCTTTTTTTAGGTATATGTAGTCTGATCCTTACTTTCACTGCAATCGTGTTCACGGGACGCACAGGAGTATTTCTTGTAGGGATTGGTGCAGCAATTTATCTTCTGGCCAACTTTTCGGTGAAGAGCATCTTGCTTTGGTTTGTTGGGCTCCTTGCAGTTATTGGATTATTTTTTGCTCTGCGGACACTCGCGTTAGAGGAAACCTTGCCTGCGATTATGCAACCTGTCCTTCGCACATTCAACGTCTTCATGGCTGAAGACGGAACCTTTCTTTCGGATTTAAATGTCAATGCCATCACCTACATCGTAGAAAACTTCTATTTTCTTCCGGACGACGCGCGCACCCTATGCTTTGGCTCAGGAAATTTTGGACAAAATAATTCCATGGAGCGCTTGTATACGGACGTGGGCTACATTCGCCAGTTGTTTGGTGTTGGGATAGTCGGGAGTGTTTTAGCGCAGGCATTCTATTTCTGGTTTTCCTTCATCGCTATTAAACATTGGCGGAACCCTCAATGTAAGCTGCTAGCGCGCCTGCTTTTGACTCTGACAGTTCTGTGGTGGGTGATGAATACAAAAGAACTGCAGTTCCACACTGTTAACGGGTTCTTCCAACTCTACTGCCTAGTCGGTGTTAGTTTATTAGTTCTAGGAAGAGGCACTCCCCTCAAGGTTGCCTCAGTCTAATTTTTGACGTCTATGTGTGGATTTGCTGGATTGATCAATCGGGAGAGAAAGGAGGTGGATGCCTCTGTTCTCAGGCGAATGGCGGATCTAATCAAGCACCGCGGTCCCGATAGCGAGGGTGTGTATACTTCGAATGGAGTCGGATTTAGTTTTCGAAGGTTGGCGATTCTCGATCTCTCTTCAGCGGGAAAACAGCCTATGGTTTCGGCCGATGGCAGGGTGGTTTTGGTCATGAATGGCGAGGTTTACAACTTTAAGGAGTTGAGGGATGAACTCGTCGCTAAGGGTGTAACGTTCCGAGGGGACTCGGACACTGAGGTGGTACTCGCTTTGTACCAGGATATGGGAGAACGTATGTTTGCCCGATTAAATGGAATGTTCTCCATTGCGATCCACGACATAGATCAAGACCGGGTTGTGTTTGCCCGTGATCGACTCGGGAAGAAGCCGCTCCATCTCTGGCGGCGCCCTAGTGGCGGTTTCGCGTTCGGTTCGGAAATAAAGGCGCTGCGTACTCTATCTGATTTTCCTAAAGGCGCGAGTTCCTCTGCGATTGGTGCTTTTCTGAGGCTCGGAATTGTACCAAGTTGGACCGGTTTAAATGATGGAATTGTTCAAATTCAGGCGTCTAGCTTTCTGGTTGTTGATCTAAAGTCTTTGCAGATAAGTCCTCCAGTCAAATATTGGAGTTTGCCCTCGCCGGAAACAGATGATTCTCTGAGTGACTCAGATTGGATTGATCGGATCGAGGCCGTCGTTGATGATGCGACTAGGATTCGGCTTCGTTCAGATGTTCCTGTTGGAGTGTTTCTCTCTGGCGGGATCGATTCAGGTGTCGTTGCTGCCGCTGCGGCTAGGCAAGCCACGGGACTGCGTAGTTACACGATCGGCGTTCCCGGCTGGGGGGGGGATGAGTGGCCGGCCGCGAAGTCAACGGCAGCGCATCTTGGTCTTGATCCTGTCCACCGAGAGGTCGGGATTAGCGAGATAACGGACTTTGAGGATATTCTGGGGCACTTTGATGAACCCTTTGCTGATTTTTCAGCTCTCCCTACGAATATGGTATGCAAGGCGGCCAGGGAAGATCTCAAGGTAGTTCTATCTGGGGATGGTGGAGATGAATTGTTTGCTGGCTATGGAAATCACCTCCGCGCTGGCAAATTTTCTGGATTAGAGCGAATTCCTCTTTGGATCCGGCGAATCGTTGCAGTTGGCGGCGCCATGGCTTCGAAATCCGATAGCCAGCGACAGCGTTTCTTCAGGCGACTGGGTCAACCAGTTGGCTTTTGGGGGCTTGGTTCGGTGAATTATCCATTTTCAGATTGGGTTGAGGATAAGGTGATTTCGGAGTATGTCTTGCCGGCATCCCAACTGGTTGAGGAATCGTCTACCGCCCTCGACGTTGATCTCTCAGCCAATGCGCTGGAAGATGCGCAACGGTTTGATATTCGGCATTTCATGCAGGACGATATACTTGTTAAAGTGGATCGTATGAGCATGTATCATTCATTGGAGGTCAGGAGCCCGCTTCTTGATTATCGGGTGTTGGAGACTGCTCTCCGTATCCCTGTAGACAGGCGAACGAGAGATGGCCTAGGGAAGCATTATTTGAGAGGACTCGCTGACCGACGGCTTCCTAAAAATCGATCATCAGCTAAGAAGCTGGGTTTTAGTTTGCCAATCCACGAATGGCTATATGGCAAAGGCACGGAGGAATTTTTTAAGGCCCACTATTTTGCCAGTGGTCTTATTCAAGAAAGGCACCGTGATAGTTTTTGGGAACTCGGCCGGCGACGGCCAGATATGAAGGGCTATCTGTTTAGGATTGCTGCGTATAACATGTGGAAGGAAAAGAATAGTTGAAGCCTCCTTTGTTAGCTTTTGTCCATATTGAGAAGACGGCAGGGATTTCCTTGAACCGAATGCTTCGAGGTGCGTTTGGATTGAAACATTTTGATGTCGAGCCCTTGGATTCGAGTACGTTGCTTTATTCTGCGAACGACTTCAGGAAGCTAGAGAGTGTCTTTCCCTTTGTTGACAGTATTGCTGGCCATACCATCTGCCCATTTAATGACCTCTGGGAAATTGATCGGGAAGTATTTTTCTTCACCTTTCTAAGGGAGCCTTTGGCTCGTTGCGCATCTCACTATCAGTTTCAGATTCAGAAAATGGGTAAGAATCTATCTTTTGAGAGATGGATAGAAAATGAGAAGTATCACGACGTTCAGTGTCGGAGGCTTTGTGGAGTGCCGAGTTATGAGGCAGCCATGGCAGTTGTTGAAGACAGGGTAGCCTATATTGGTGTCATGGATGCGTTTCCTCAGTCGGTAGCGGAATTTTCCGAAGAGGTGGCGGTTTTAGGTTTGCCTTCTAGGATGGTTGTTCAGCGGAAGAATCTAGCAAGTGACAATTCCATCAAAGATAATCTACTTCGAGATCCGAGTACGCTTCGCCTCTTAGAAGAAGCGAACATCGAAGATCAAAAGCTTTACGACGCAATTGTCTCGCGGCGCACATGTCCACCATCAGAATTGGTTCAAGTTGACGCTACTGACAGACTCCGGTCTTCAGTTTTTGGAGTAGTTAACAAAGTGTTTCGAAACGTGGTCTACAGGCCGTATCTGGCGCGAAGTCGGAGATGAAGTGTCTCTTAGTTATCGATAGCCTCGGATCTGGAGGGGCTCAGCGTCAAATGACTCTTCTGGCAGAGGAGTTAAGAAGACGAAGGGTCGACGTCGATGTGTTTATCTATTACCCAGAAGGGGATTTTTTTCGTGAGCGGATGTTGGCATGCGGCGCACGGATCATTGAGATGGAGAAGATTAGTCGGTATTCGATGGGTGTGGTGTTCCGGCTTCGAAGACTATTTCGGGAGGAGTGTTATGATGGTATAATCGCGTTTCTGGTGACTCCTTCATTCTATTCTGAATTAGCACGGGCGCCGAAAAAGAGTCCGCGTCTGATCGTGTCATATCGGGCGTCTTTTCCGAGTCATCCCTCTCTTAGGCTTCGCCTACTGAATAAGTTGCACTGTTTCGCAGATGCTATCGTGACAAATTCAACTACGAGCAGTGATGCTATGGGGAGTGCTAACCCTTCTCTCCGCGGTCGTCTACGCACTATATACAATGGGGTTGATCTATCTCAATATCAGGCAGATCCAGTCCGCCCAGTGGTTGAGTATATGAGTATTCTTTGTGTAGGTACAATCTATGGAGTAAAGAATGGACTCAATCTTGCTCGGGCCTTGGTACTATTCAGGGAGGGCTATCCTGAACAGCGAATCAAATTGTCTTGGGCCGGTAAGAGCCCAGTCGATCGAGAGGGAGTGGCTTACCAACAGAAATTAGTCCATTACGTAGAGAAGGAGCGTTTGGAATGGGAGTGGCTTGGTGAGCGCGCTGATGTGCCTGAGTTGCTCTCAGACTGTCACTGTCTTGTCCATCCCTCGCTTCACGAGGGTTTGCCAAATGCTGTGTGTGAGGCGTTAGCTGCGGGAAGGCCGGTCTTGGTAAGTGATGTTTGTGATCATCCGCGGCTTGTTAAAGAGGGGCTGACAGGATTCCTCTATGACCCGACAGCCCCCCAAAGTATTCAATCGGCTATAGCTAAATTTTGCAAACTAAGCGATGCGGAAAGAATCGAAATGGGCAGAGCATCAAGGAGATATGCTGAGTCTGAACTGTCGTGCGCGAAAATGGGCGACTCGTTTTTGGAGGTCTTGCAATCTTGTAACTGATCCGTGGCATCTATGAATAGAAAAAATGGTGATAGATTGGTTGTTATCGTTGGAGGGACTACTCCCCCTACAGGTGGTGTAACTGTACACGTAAGAAGGCTAGGGTTTCTGCTTTCGCGAGAGGGGTATGAAGTTCAAGTTTTCGATGTGTATGGTCGAAAGCCATTTGATGAGGAATTGCCTTACAAGGTTCATCGGGGGGCGAAGTTGTCGGTCTTGTCCAAGTTTCTGTTTACTGTGCTTACGCGTCGTCCGAATATTGTTCATTGGCATATGGCCTCTGGGTTGAATCTGGGTCCCTATCTGCCTGTTTGGCGAGTTCTATCTGCTGTAACGAAGTTGGTGATTACTGTCCATGGGGGGCGCTTTCCGGAAAGGGTGGGAGAAGCAGAGTTAGCTATAAGAAATCGATATGCAGTGGCTTTTAGCCATGCGAGCGCAGTTATTGGGGTCAGTGAGAAGATAACCAAGACTCTCAGCGAAAAGCTGGCAGTTCCTCCAGAGCGAATTCGAATGCTCCCAGCCTATCTTCCAGTTAGTCTTGAATTTGGGTCTGAGAACGCGGATGTTTGTGAGATTAACGAGGGGGTTATTCTTGCCACTGGATTTGCGCATCCCACGTACAATTGGGAAGAGCTGATTGACGCACTTGGAGAGCTGGAATATCAGCGTGTGGATTTTGTTTTCTATAACACTTATATTCAGCCGTATTTCGACGAGGTATTGGAGAGGTTGGCGGAATCTGGACTTCGGGAAGTCGTAGTGCATCGCGACATTAGTCCGAGAGCCTTCGCGAGAATGCTAGAAAAAGCTCAAATCTTTGTTCGGCCGACGCTGACAGACGGCGACTCAGTGGCGGTGCGCGAGGCGTTGGCGATTGGGACTGTGGTTGTTGCTTCTGACTCTGTCGAGCGGCCCGATGGCTGTCACGTTTACTCTTCGGGTAGCAGTTCGGATCTAAATCATCTGCTGCAGAAAGCTTTGAACGGCGAGATTACGGGTAGTGTGGAGACTGTCGATTTTGGTGGAGGAATAGCCGAATTGTATCATCAGATTGTGGAGTCTGAACTGAAGGGGATTATGAAATGAACTCTGAAGCCATCTACGCGAAACTGCCACTCTGGATGCAGGAGGTGGCTATCAATCTCGTTGGCTGGAACGTGCAACGTCGGCGCTACGGAGCAGCATATGAGGCTGTGGAGAAAGAGATTTTCAGGCGGGGTGAGTTTTCGAGTGGTGAGCTTCGAGTTTGGCAAACTGCTCAGCTTTCGCAGCATTTAAGGGTTGGGTCGTCGGTTCCATATTGGAGTGAGCGATTCAAGGACTACGGAATCAATCTCGATGGTGATCCTTGGGAGGAGTATGCCAAGTTTCCGATTTTGACGAAGTCTGAGGTAGTGGAGAATACCGGCCGACTAGTCAATAGAGGGCTGGAAGGTCAACTCCTGAAGGGGAAGACAAGTGGCACTACAGGTGCGGGGTTAGTCTTCTATGAGACCCAGCGTTGTGAGCAAGAGCGATGGGCTACTTGGTGGCGCTACCGATCATGGCACGGTATTCATCGCGGTCTAGGTTGTGCCTATTTTGGTGGGCGTTCGGTAGTGCCCCTTACGCAGACTGAGCCCCCTTATTGGCGCTGGGTGAGTTCTTCAAGCCAGCTGATTTTCAGTAGCTATCATTTAAACGAGGCTACTGCTAATCTTTACTTAGAGGCGCTGCGCGACCGCTCGCTTGTTTGGATACACGGCTACCCATCTGTCCTTTCCTTGTTTGCATCGTTAGTCGGCCAGTCTGCAAGGAAACTTGGAATCAAATATATTACCACTGGTGCTGAAAGTTTGCTGGAATCGCAGCGGGAGAAAGTTGAGGCGGCATTCGGAGCAAGGGTAATTGAACATTATGGGCAGGCGGAATCTGTTGCGAACATTTCTCAGGATCTCGAAGGCCGCCTTGTTGTAGACGAGGATTTTGGCCTCACAGAATTTGAGTCAGTTGGTGGGGGGGAGTATCGAATCATCGGTACTAACTGGCTGAATCCAGGCTTTCCGCTTTTTCGATATGAGGTCGGGGACATCGCCACCCTATGCGAGCACCGGCCAATGCCGGATGGCTCGCCAAGGTATATCGAGGCGATCGATGGGAGAAGGGAAGACTACATACTCTTGCACGATGGGACGGCGATTGGAAGGCTCGATCATATACTCAAAGACTTTGTGGAGATTAGAGAGGCTCAGATTTATCAACGAAAGAGAGGTGAAATCGAATTTCGTGTAGTCCAAGGAGCGGATTACTCAGATGCTACTGAATCACGGCTTCTCAAGAGTTCTCGCAAACGTCTTGGCGATGATATACTAATTTCCATTCGGTATTTCGATTGCTTGGAGAGAACCAAAACAGGCAAGTTGCGGTTTGTCATCAGCGAACTGGGGGAGGGGAAACTAAAATGACATTCGAGAGCGAGAATACCGAAGATACTGGCCCATTTGCTCACCTACAACGAGATAGGGCTAAGTATCTCCGATTTGTCAAAGGGGCACAACGAAGGCCGTTGTTATCTTTGTTTAAGATCTATAGCCTTCCAGGATTTCAGGCTATTGCAGTTCACCGCTTCGGGCAATGGGTCGCAATCACGCCTCGTATTTTTCGTATTATCCTAGTGCCTTTACATATTCTTTTGCACACGTGGATTCGTATTGCGTGGGGTATTGATATCATCCGAACTGCAAAGATAGGTCCTAGCTTCTACATCGGGCACTTTGGGGGGATTGTGGTGAGTGGTGCCGCGGTCATTGGCGAAAATTGCAGTATTTCTCATGGTGTAACGATAGGGGTTGGTGGCAGTGGTGAGCGGAGCGGTGCCCCAACAATTGGCAGTGGTGTATATATTGGCCCAGGGGCGAAAATTTTTGGAAAGATTCGCATTGGCGATGGTGCAAAGGTCGGAGCGAATGCGGTCATCAACCGTGATATAGCTTCCGGCGCTACAGTGTATCTGTCTCCTGGTTTTGTAATCCACGAAGACTCCTTAGGGGAGTCTGCCAAGAGCGTAGAGGATGTAAGGCTGACTTCATGAGAGATATTTCTAGACCTAACCTCTTTATCGTTGGGGCCCCTAAAACTGGCTCCAGTTCACTGCATCACTACCTTGGGATGCATCCAGATATCTTTATGTCAGAGCCCAAGGAACTTCATTTTTGGTGCGAAGACCTCCGTCGGGAGAGCGAAGAATTTCACGGGAACAGCCGAATGTTCGATGTTCAGACGCTCAATGACTACCTTTCTCATTTTGATTCGAAAGAGTCCTCAAAGGTGCGGTATCGGGGCGAATCCACTGTTACGTATCTGCTCTCCGAGGATGCTCCAAAGAAGTTGGCAGAATTCAGCCCCCAAGCAAAAATTATCATTCTGTTAAGAGACCCGCTTGAGCTAGCGCATAGTTGGTATACCTATTTGCGTTATAGATCTGAGGAACCGCTCGAATCTTTCGAAGAGGCCCTTGAAGTTGAATCTGATCGCAAAGAAGGGAGGGCGATTATTCCGAGTAGTGTGCGATTTCCCAGAAGGATATTTTATCGCGAGCTTGTGGATTTCGCACCACAGATTCGTCGCTATTTTGAAGTGTTTCCGCCCGACCAAATTCATTTCCTCCTGCAGGAAGATCTAAGGGATGATGTCGGGACTGAGCTAGATCGTATATTTAGATTTTTGGATCTGACCAATGATCCGCCGCTTGTTCCAGAGGCTGGAGATAGAAACGTAAATGTTAATGTTCGCTTTGGGCGGATGAAGTGGTTTTTCGACAATTTGCATCCTCTTCGGGGAATGTTGCGTCGCGCACCACTACCAGTGTTAAAAGCAGTGAGGCGAGTCTATTATTCCATTGTGATGAGCGATGGGCGTCGTCGTGGACTGTCTCGTGAGCAGCGTGAAAACCTGCAAGTTAGCTTTGCTGACGGAGTGGCCCAAACAAGTGAACTCGTTGGCGTTGACCTTTCGTCGCGTTGGGGATATTCGGGTAAGCGTCCTTAGCACAGGAAAGTGGTTGCGGCCAGATTGTCTATGCCTACGATTGCAGCATGCTCAAAATCCCCCAAGAGGAATTTGTTCGCAAAATGCGATCGGGTGGACACCCGATGAGAGAAAGGAATCTCAACTTTCATCTCCGGAATATTTTCCGGGGTTATGACTTTGAGGGAAAGACCATGGTCGATATTGGTGGCGGCAGAGGTATCTACTGTTTTTACGCCGCTTCCCAAGGGGCGATTAAGGCTGTTTGTCTGGAGCCAGAGGCGTCAGGGGCTACCAGTGGCATCAGTTCGGGATTTGAGGCTACAAAAACGGATTTGGGACTTCCTCAAGTTGACCTGATATCGAAGACCTATCAGGATTATTTGGCTGATTCGAGCAAGTATGATTTGGTAGTCATGCATAACTCGATCAATCACCTAAACGAAGAAGCCTGCGAAAACCTGGGTTCAGATCTGGAGGCTGAGAAGACCTACACCGACCTTTTTAAGGAGATGTTCAACATGATGAACCCTGGTGGTACTCTCTTGGCTTGTGATGCTTCCTGCAAAAACTACTGGAACCAATTTGGTCTAACTAGCCCTTTTGCCAAGTCCATAGAGTGGCACAAGCATCAAGAACCCGAGACTTGGAGTGCCATGTTGCAGAGCGTGGGTTTTGAACAGGTTTCGATCACTTGGGACAGCTTCAACTCGCTAGGAGGATTGGGACGGAGTCTTCTTGGGCATCGGGTGGCTGCTCGTTTGTTTAATAGTCATTTTCGGCTGGAGATGCGCCGCCCTTAGAATGAACCAGAGGTTCGTGCAGTGGCTGACTCGTAGACGTTGCGAGGCCCGTCTTTGGTTTTTTGTATGCTTTTGCGTCGGAGCTCTCGACTTGAACGGAGAGGTGATGATTTCAAAAGGCCGGTCTTATGATGTCTTCCCTGAGCCAAACTATGCTCAATGCACGGATAGGAATGATTTGGTGCAGTTAACTGATGGTCAATTCACGGATGGTTATTTCTGGATTCAGCCGGGATGTGTGGGGTGGGTTTGGACGCCCATAGTAAAAATTACGGTCGATCTTGAGGAGAAGAAGCCGATTAGCGGTCTCGTATTCAGCACCGCCGCTGGACGAGCAGGTGTAAGATGGCCAGCAAGCATATGGATAGAAGTCAGTGACGATGGCCGGACGTGGTATGAGGTGGGCGATCTTGTGATCCTTTCGGCTCGGCCACCTGCTTCGGGATACATGCGCCATCAGTTTAAGGCAGACATAGCAACTCATGGGCGCTGGATTCGATTCACCGTCGAAGCTCAAGGAAACGGCGTCTTTGTCGATGAAATTCAAGTGGTCGGAGGTGGTAGTGAGCTGCTTGCTTTGGAGCGTGGGTTGCCCATCGATGCTTCGGATGATGGGGTGGGGCTAAGGCGTCTCCGCGGATGGGCGCGCAGTCAGGTTCTAGAGACGGCAGATGACCTAGGTGACTTTATTTCTTCGAGCTCTTCGGCTTCTGCTAGTGATTGGAAATTGGAGCTTTCTGAGCTACGTAAGGATGCCAGGACTGCCGAGGTTGATCAACGGGACTTCCCCGAAGAGATCCCCATAAATGCTACCCACGCTGAGATCTTCCGCCTAGCAGCTAGAGTAAGGCAGGAAAGTGGCCATCCTATGCTGACGCTTTGGGCAGGAGATCCTTGGGAGGAGAGGGATGCCTTATCTGTAACTCCCTCAGGATTAGTTGCCGACGACAAGGTGATTCGCCTCGATTTACTCACGGATGAAGTTCGCGGTGCGGCCATCAATCTGGATTCAATTAGTGAGTATCCTGAGTTCTTAGAGCTGTCATTCGAAAATCTCCCATCTGAAATTGTAAAGGGGCTGCGCCTCTTTCGGGTTGTTCATGTTCCTGATCGTGATGGGACGACTGCGAATCTGATCATTGAAGTAGAGGGCCACGACGGAGTGTTTTCCGGGTATTCGCAGCCAGGGATGGCAATGCAATTTTGGCTGGAATGTGACGGAGCGAAGACTCGGGCAGGGCGCCACAGTGGAACCTTGCGGGTGGATTGCGGAGATGAAACAGCCAGATTGCCGCTGGTCCTGCGGGTTTCTGAGCTCTCTATCGAAGACCTTGCAGGGCCGGCTTTACGTCTATGCGGATGGGACTACGTGAATGGGAGAGGAGTCTATGGAGTGACTTCGAAAAATCGAAACCAACTTGTGTCGCTGTTGCAAGAACACGGCGTAACAGTCCCGTGGGCTACTCGCTTTTCTCTGCCTATGGGGCAGCACGACGCTCAAGGTAGAATGATTGAAGTGCCTGAGACTGATCAGTTTGACGAGTGGCTGTCAATGTGGCCGGATGCTTCAACGTATTGTGTTTTCTTAGGTGTTAAGCCAGACCGTGGGATCAGTCCCTTCGAGCCGGGAACAGATGCCTTCTTTGAATTCGTGTCCAACTGGGCTAGTTTCTGGAGTTCTCACTTCGAGAAGAAGAAAGCGGATGGTGCTAAACTTGCTGTTCTGATTTGCGATGAGCCGAAAACTCAAGAGGAGTATTCTTTGGCGAAAAAGTGGGCTGAAGCGATTCGAAGAGGAGCGCCAGATATCTTACTTTATGCAGACCCTAGACTTCCAGTCGACGGGGCGATGGTGCAAATTCGTGGCAGAGACCTCTGTGATGTAGTCGTGCTTAATCGCACTGATCTCGCTTCTCAGCCGGATAGATTTCCATCGTTTGATGAGGGATTCCAAATGGGTCTCTACGATTGTCATGGGCCTTCGCGCATCCTTGATCCTTATAGTTACTACCGCCTTCAGCCATGGGTAGTCCATCAATTGGGCGGGACTTGGTGTGGGTTTTGGGCTTTCGCAGACAACGGTAAGCATTCGAGTTGGCGAGATGTTCTAGCACCAGGGAAAGGGTCGCATTCTCCTGTGTATCTAGATGCGACTCGGGCTTTGCCAAGTAAGCAACTTAAGGCGATTCATGCAGGGGTTCAGGACTTTCGATATCTTCAGCATGCTGATATGCTTCTTTCTCAAGTACGACCGTCTTCGCCTACTCTGAACCTTGCATACGACCGAATTGAGCAAACGCTAGATATAGGCCGGAAGGCAGTCGTTGCCCAAGCGACTCCCAAACTCTTTCGGTGGAATTCTCTGAAAGATAGGGGCCTTGCTGATCGCGTTCGCCTCAATCTTTTAGATTGTTTCGAGATCATCCACGATCCACCGGCACCCGAATGACTAAAAAACGTATCTTCACAGTGGCAGGGACTCGTCCTGAGGCCATCAAGATGGCACCCGTCTATCTTGAACTTAAGAAGTCTCAGACTCTTGAGCCCATTCTCCTAGCTACGGCGCAGCATCGTCAAATGTTGGATCAGGCTTTCGCAGTGTTCGGCATTGAGCCGGAATTTGATTTGAACCTGATGCGGCCGGGCCAAGATTTGGCTGGGCTGACATCTCGGATTTTGGAGTCTGTGACTGCGCACCTCTTAGCGGAGAAGCCAGATGCCGTGCTAGTTCAGGGTGATACGACGACGGCTTTCACCTCTGCTTTGGCGGCATTCTATGCTGGTATTCCAGTGGGGCATGTCGAAGCTGGGTTACGTACTTATAATCCGCTCTCCCCTTGGCCGGAGGAAATGAACCGGCGGCTGATCAGTCCTCTTAGCCGTTGGAATTTTCCGCCGACCGAGGCGTCTAGGGCGCACTTGCTTTCAGAAAAGATCTCTGCTGAGCAGATCCACGTCACTGGCAATACGGTGGTAGACGCCCTGTTGAGTGTGAGGAACAGGGTGGCTGTGTTACCTGAGGCTGAAATGCTGCAACGCACAGGCGTGCCGCTGGCTTTTTGGGAGAAGTTTAGTGCTGGTCGCTGGATTCTTGTAACTGGGCATCGTCGAGAGTCATTTGGTGGTGGTTTTGAAGATATTTGCAGGGCGATTGTTGAGATTACCGAGAGATTTCCTGATGTTGGAATTTTGTATCCCGTGCACCTGAATCCGAAGGTGCAGGAGCCAGTTGAGCGCCTACTTGGCGAGAATTCGAACATTGCTCTCATTGACCCCTGTTCCTATGAGGAATTTGTCTGGCTGATGTCAAAGTGCTATTTCATTCTGAGCGATTCAGGAGGGGTTCAGGAGGAGGCTCCCAGTCTTGGTAAGCCAGCTCTCGTCATGCGTGACACCACTGAGCGCCCGGAAGGGGTTGATGCTGGTACATGCCGGTTGGTCGGTACAGATCCCGATGTGATTGTTGCAGCCGCGGCGGAATTGTTGGGTGACAGTTCTGAGTATGAGCGGCGTGCCCAGTTACAGAATCCCTATGGCGATGGACAGGCTTCCCGCCGAATCCGAGAGATTCTCGAGGCTGACCTTGTTGATAGCGAATAGAAGTCGACGTTTGGCATGGACAGGGGGGCTTTGCTGTTCACTGTAACCAACCTACGAATCGGGGGCGGGTCGGAACTACCTTATGAGACCATTGAGTGCCAACGAGAAATATGATATCTGCGTAGTCGGACTTGGCTACATCGGCCTTCCAACGGCTTCGATCTTTGCCGCGCGTGGTCGGTCAGTGCTGGGCGTTGACGTGGTGCCTTTGGTTGTTGAGACGATCAATGCTGGTGATATTCACATCGTCGAGCCAGACCTTGACCTTATGGTGAGAGCTGCGGTTCAAGGAGGCCAACTCGTTGCCGCCACGGCACCCGCACCCGCAGACTGCTTCATCATTGCCGTGCCCACGCCCTTTGAGGAAGATGAGGCTGGGCGACGAAAGCCGGATCTCTCTTATATTGAGTCGGCCTGCCTTAGTCTTGCCCCTGTGATTGAGTCGGGAGATTTGGTGATTCTAGAATCGACTAGCCCGGTTGGAACAACCGAAAAAGTGAGGGATTGGATTGGTGTCGGACTTGCAAAGGCTGGTCGGGATCTTTCGATCGACGAAATCCTCTTCGCACATTGCCCAGAGCGTATTTTGCCTGGCCAAATGCTGAAGGAATTGGTGACGAATGATAGGATGTCTGGGGGGCTTACACCAGAAGCTGCCGATCGTGCGACTGAGCTTTACAGAGCATTTTGTACCGCCGAAATTTTTGAGACGGATGCGCGGACGGCTGAGATGGTGAAGTTGGTCGAGAACGCCTCTCGTGATGTCAGCATTGCCTTCGCCAATGAGCTTTCGATTATCTGCGATTCCCTCGGTATCGATGTGTGGGACACCATCCGCCTCGCGAATCGCCACCCTCGAGTGAATATCCTCCAGCCAGGGCCCGGTGTTGGCGGGCACTGTATCGCCGTTGACCCTTGGTTTATTGTCGATGCTGCGCCGGATGATTCACGGCTGATTCAGACGGCGCGAGAGGTCAACAACAGCAAGCCTCTGCGAGTGATCTCTCAGATTGTCGAGAAGGCTGCTCGTTTCAAAGAGCCGGTGATCGCTTGTTTCGGCATCGCATTTAAACCGAACGTCGATGACCTCCGAGAAAGTCCGGCAAAGCAAATCACCGAGGCGTTGGTCGCTGACGTTGGTGAGGTTGGGAAAATATTGGTCGTAGAACCGAACATTGAGGCCTTGCCAGAGTCATTGTCACAGGCTGAACTCGTTAGCCCGGAGGATGCCGTGAAGCGCGCAGACATCGCCGTAATTCTCGTCCGGCATCGTGAGTTCGAGCGCCTAGACAGGGCGGCCTTTCATTCCCTCGTGGTGATCGACACGGTTGGCTTGCAAGCCAATCACTAAGTCTTCCTACCTCTTTCAAATGCAGCAAATTCTCCAAAACCTCGGCACTGGAGAGACTCTTCTCGCTGAGGTGCCTCGCCCGCTTGTTCGCTCTGGACATCTACTCATTCGAACCGAGGTCTCGCTAGTCTCCGTTGGGACTGAGAAGATGCTCATCGATTTCGGCAAGTCTGGTCTTCTTGATAAGGCGCGCAAGCAGCCGGAGAAGGTGAAGCAGGTTTTGGCTAAGGTGAAGACGGATGGCCTATTTCCAACGATCGACGCCGTTCGATCGAAGCTCGATCAGCCAATTGGTCTGGGGTATTGCAATGTCGGCATCGTCGAGGAAGTCGGCGCAGGGGTCGATGGCTTTAAGGTTGGAGATCGAGTGCTTTCGAACGGGTCTCACGCAGAATTCGTTGTCGTCCCTAAGAATCTCTGTGCTCAAGTGCCCGAGGGGGTGGAGCCGGAGAAGGCGGTGTTCACCGTTGTTGGCTCTATTGGCCTCCAAGGGATCCGACTGATTGAGCCGACCCTTGGTGAGACTGTGGTGGTCATGGGGCTTGGGTTGATCGGCCTGTTGTCTGTAGAGCTTCTGATCGCCCAGGGTTGTCGTGTGATCGGTATTGATCTTGATTCCGAAAAATGTGCTAAGGCTGGGGAACTCGGCGCGATTCAAATCGACCTCAACAAGGTCTCAGATCCAGTCGCAAAAGTCGCGGAATTGTGTGGCGGGCCTGGGGCTGATGCGGTGTTGATTACGGCGAGCACCAAAAGCAACGATCCCATCCACCACGCGTGTGAGATGTCGAGAAAGCGCGGGCGTATTGTCTTGGTGGGCGTTGTAGGTATGGAGATGAACCGTGCCGACTTCTATGAGAAGGAACTCAGTTTTCAGGTCTCATGTTCCTACGGCCCTGGCCGTTATGACTCGGCCTATGAGCAAGGAGGTCAAGACTACCCGTTGCCGTTTGTCCGTTGGACAGAACAGCGAAATTTTGAGGCGATTCTCGGCTTGATGGAGGCCGGTAGAATTGACCCGATCTCAATGATCACCAGTCGGCACGCGATTGCCAATGCGGTCGAGGCCTATGAAAAAGTTCTAGCAGGCAAGGAACTGGGAGTCCTGTTGGAGTATCCGTCGCCAAGTGTAGACGATTCAGAGGCAGGACAGGCTAGTGTGGTCGATCTGCCGAAGCGCACTGAGAGAAAGGCTGGGGGAGAGGTGGTCATCGGCGCAATCGGCGCCGGGAATTTCGCTGGGCGAGTCCTTTTGCCTGCTCTTGCCAAGACGGATGCGCGTCTCAAACTAATTGCTTCGAACGCGGGAGTAACAGGCACTCATCACGGCACAAAGCTGGGATTCGAGCAGTCGACGACTGACACAGCGGCTGTTTTCGATGACGACGAAGTGAATGCTGTGGTGATTACCACGCGCCACGATAGTCACGCCAATATGACGCTTCAGGCTCTGAAAGCGGGCAAGGCGGTCTTTGTCGAGAAACCACTTTGTCTTTTTGAGGAGGAGTTAACAGACATTGAAGCTGCTCTTCGGGCAGACTCCGATGCCAAGCTCATGGTGGGCTACAATCGGAGATTCGCTCCACTTGCTGAGAAGATGTGGGAACTTCTTGAAAAGGAGGCTTCCCCAAAAGCAATTGTTTACACCGCAAACGCCGGGGCCATCCCTCCAGATGTTTGGGTGCATGATCGGCAGACTGGAGGCGGCAGGATTCTTGGAGAGGCTTGCCACTTCATCGACTTCTGCCGTAAGGCTGTCGGAGCTCCCATCATCGAAGCGAAAATGGTCGCCAGCCCTCCGACTGGTGGGCTCGACATGAGCGATACTGCAGTAATTTCTTTGCGATTTGAGGATGGCTCAATTGCGACGGTAAACTATTTCGCCAATGGTCATAACAGCTACCCTAAGGAGACTGTCGAGGTGTTTGGCGGAGGAAAAATCCTTCGCTTGGATAACTTCCGGACACTCACGGGTTTTGGATTCTCCGGTTTTAAGAAAAAGAAAGTTGGCGGTTTAGATAAGGGCCATTTGGCGGGGGTGAATCTGTTTGTCGACTCGGTGAAGACTGGGGAATTGCCGATTCCTCTCGAGGAGATCTTAGAGATCCAGCGAGTATGTCTGGGACTCGTTGAAAGCGGAGGATTCACCGCTTAGTTGGGTTCGTCTCTATGCGTCGCTTTGTCCAGATGTTGAGGTATTTGGGCCCTCGTTGGGTTCTTTTTCGAGTCGGATACGCTTTAAGGTGTCGGCTTGGGTTTCTCCGTCGCGCGACTCCGATGGTTGCTTGGCCTGAGACCCCCAAGCCGATGAGTGGAGAATTTCTTTTCGACCGAGGGGCGGGCCTGCGTGGGGGGCTGCTAGGCGACCTTTCCGAGGTAGTCGGCAAGGCCGATCGGATTTGTGATGGGGAGTTCTGTCTTTACAGCCATTGTTGGGTGACCTTAGGTGACAAGCCTGATTGGCATCGAAATCCGCTTTCTGGCGAGAAGGCGCCGAGTAGCGCCCACTGGACGGCGATGGGGGACTTCGGATTTGGGGATATCAAGAACATCTGGGAGCCGAGCCGGTTCAGTTGGGCCTACGATCTGAGCCGGGCATTCGTAGCAACCGGTGAAGAGCGTTATCGCGAACGTTTTCGGATCCTGTTGAGTGATTGGATGAAAAAAAACCAGCCTAACACAGGGGTTAATTGGAGATGCGGTCAGGAGGCGGCAATCCGCTTATTCGCGTGTGTTTTTGCTCGGCAGGTATTCTCCGATGAGAGGATTGGCCAGTTGGTTGACCAACTCGCTGAGGTAACAGCAGCCCGCGTTTCTGCGAACATTGGCTACGCGTTGAGCCAGAAGAACAATCACGGTACGAGTGAGGCAGCCTTACTTCTCACCGTCGGTCTATTGTATGATGAGAGCGATCTAGAAGAACGGGGGACACGACTCCTACAAGAACTCTGCGATGAGTTGATCTACGAAGACGGCGGAACCTCCCAGCATTCTTTCAACTATGCCCGAGTCATGCTCGACACATTGACGTGGTGCTGCGCTCTGCTGGACTCAAATGATCGGGCTGTTCCCGAGTCGCTCAGATCGGCTTCCTCACGCTGTGCGGAGCATCTTTACCTCTGCCAGAACGAAGCATCAGGCTGGTTGTCCAACTATGGCTCGAATGACGGGGCCCTTCTCTTTCCGTTAACTAATTGCCATTACCGCGACTACCGACCTTCGATCCAAGCCGCTTGGATCATGGCAGAGGGGAAACGCCTTTATGAGTCAGGGGCTTGGGATGACATGGGCCTTTGGCTTTTAAGTGATCGTGTGAACGATGCAGAACTCTATCCGATCGAGCGCAAGAGTTTTAGTGCCCCGCAAGCGGGGATTCATGTCCTCCGTGCCGGCGGAGGTGACTTCTGTCTCATCCGATGTGGGAGTTTTCGGCATCGTCCGGCCCATGCCGACCAGCTTCATGTGGATATTTGGCGGGGAGGAAAGAACGTGGCCTGGGATCCAGGTAGCTTTTCCTACAACGAGCCAGCGCCTTTCGGCTCAGGTTTCAAAAATACCCGATTTCACAATACGATCGAAGTCGATGGGCTCGATCAGATGGACAAGGCAGGACGATTTCTCTGGTTGCCGTGGTGTGAGGGAACGAGCGATGGGATTCGAACTGTCGCGGATTTGGAAATTTGGGAAGGGGAGCATAATGGGTACCAGAGGCTCGCTGATTCTGTGATTCATCGGCGAGTCGTGGTGCGCACTGGTACATGTTTTTTGATTGTTGATTCCTTGGAAGCAACCGAACCACACGACGTGGTTCTCCGTTGGATGGGAGATCAGGCGAAATTGCCTGTTGGGGCTTTGAAGACACTCCTCGAAGCTAATGAGCGTCATTCGGTAGGCTGGTACTCAGGCCACTATCAAGAAAGAACTCAGGGGAGCTGGCTTGAGGTCACCGCTGAGGAGAATGCCCCCCCTGTCTTTGTATCTTGGTTCGGAGACGGAAGAGTGATGAGCCTCGAAGATTGTGAAAGAGAGGCACATACGGCTTTTGGAGCGGGGGCCGGAGGGATTAGGGTTACATGGGGAGCTGAAGAAGATGGACAGATGTTCAAAGTACGAGTAGCGAAGGAGGAGGAATGAGGGTTCTCTACTTCCATCAACATTTTTCGACACCTGCGGGTTCGACGGGGACACGTTCTTACGAGATGGCTCAAGAGCTTCTCCGGGCGGGCCACCAAGTTACAATGGTTTGTGGGAGTTATGCTCTAGGGAAGACGGGTATTGAGGAGGGCGATAGTGGAAGTATTCGGCGGGGATCTGTTGATGGTATCGATATCGTGCAGATTCATCTGCCCTATTCGAATCATGATTCGTTTCTAAAAAGGAGCCTAGTTTTTCTCAGATTTTCGCTAAGTTGCATAGGAATTGCATTTCGATCTGACTACGACTTGCTGTTTGCCACATCGACTCCCTTGACGGCTGGAATTCCTGGTATCGCAATGCGCATATTCCGCCCGTCGAAGCCATTCGTGTTTGAGGTTCGCGACCTTTGGCCAGAACTCCCGCGTGCGATGGGCGTGATTACCAATCCCGTTGTTCTTGGTGCGATGGGTCTTTTGGAGAAGGCGTCATACCACGCTGCTAGCGTCTGTATAGGGCTATCTCCAGGAATCGTCGACGGAATCAAGAAGGCAGCCCCAGCGGACAAGCTGGTGGAGATGATTCCGAACGGATGTGATCTTCAATTTTTTGCTGATGCCAAAGCCATGAATTGGGATGCGCCGACTGGACTCCCTGAAGGATTTGTCGCCGTTTTTACCGGTGCGCATGGCATCGCGAATGGTTTGTTTGCGTTACTCGACGCCGCAAAGATCCTGAAGGAACGGGGGCGTCAGGATATCAACATTGTTTTGGTTGGTGATGGTAGGGTGAAGGTAGATCTTCAAGAGAGAGCCAAGAGAGAGTCCCTATCCAGTGTCCGGTTTCTTAAACCGATCCCAAAACCGTTGATCCGCCACCTACTTAGTGAGGCTGATGTTGGTCTCATGGTCTTGCAGGACGTGCCTGCGTTCTACTACGGAACGTCGCCGAACAAATTCTTCGACTACATAGCTGCCGAACTCCCTGTCATTAACAACTATCCAGGATGGCTTGCTGATATGATTGAAGAGACAGGTTGCGGCTTGGTTGTTCCACCCGACGACCCCAGTGCTCTGGCTACTGCGTTGGAGACTTTTGCAGATAATCCTGATCGGATTGCAAAGGCCAAGGCGGCTGGACTTGAGCTTGCATCGACGCGCTTTGATCGTAGCGATCAGGCACGGCGGTTCGTGTCGCTATTAGAGGATGCCGCAGATCCGGTAGCAAATGAACAATGAAGAGACTCTGTGACATTGCCGGTTCTGCGGCTCTCTTAGTGCTTCTGGGACCATTGCTTGTGGCTCTCTGGCTGCTAGTTCGTTTAAAGCTGGGTGGCCCCGCGATTTTCCAACAGGAACGCCCAGGGATGAATGGGCATATTTTTACGTTAAAGAAGTTCCGTTCAATGACGGACGAATGTGGGGCCGATGGTGAACTCCTGCCTGACGACGTGCGGCTTCCTCCTTTTGGTCGTTGGTTACGGAGAACGAGCCTTGATGAGTTGCCTGAACTGATCAATATCTTGCGAGGCGAAATGAGTTTCGTGGGACCCAGACCCCTACTGGTCGAGTATCTTGATTACTACACGCCAGAGCAAGCTCGTCGCCACGAGGTTCGACCTGGCTTGACCGGATGGGCGCAAGTCCGAGGAAGAAATTCTATTACTTGGCCGGAGAAATTCCGCCTGGATACATGGTATGTAGACAATCATTCTTTATTTTTGGATTCAAAAATTCTTGTTCTAACAGCATTTTCCCTACTTGAAGGAAAGGATGTTGAAGCTCAAGGGTGTGTGACGATGCCGAAATTTAAACCTAGCGACAACGAGACCCGATAGAATATTGTCTCCATGGAAGACCGATTCGACAATTGGGTGCCTCCCAAAATCACAGACGGAGAGTTGACTATCTACAACTGGGTTGTTCAGAACAAGGATGGCCTCCGACTCGGTCAGCATACTGACATCGGGGCCTTCACGTATATCAATGCCCGGGAGGGCGTCACTATTGAGGATCTTGTTCAGGTGGGTTCCCACTGCTCCATTTACTCAGTCTCGACGATTGACGATAAGGCAGCTCCGGTGGTGCTTCGACGGAATAGCCGCGTTGGTTCCCACAGTGTTGTCATGCCTGGCGTGACGATTGGCGAGAATGCTGTTGTTGGTGCGATGAGCTTTGTGAATTCAGATATTCCCCCAAACTGTGTCGCCGTTGGCGTGCCGGCGAAAGTAATCCGCGAGAACTCTCCGCCTGCCTCGGAGGAAGTTGCAAAGTCATGACAAGCGAGCGTATTTTTCTCTCTCCCCCGCACATGGGCGGTGGGGAACTCGATTATGTAAGGGCGGCCTTTGAGTCGAACTATATTGCTCCGCTTGGGCCTCAGTTGAATGCTTTTGAGGAGCGCTTTCGAGAGCTTTCAGGGTTTGCTCACTGTGTAGCAGTAGCCAGTGGGACAGCGGCGATGCATCTTGCGCTTCGCGGTGTTGGAGTCGGAGAGGGTGATGTAGTATTGGCATCGACGCTCACCTTCATTGGTAGCGTGAGCCCGGTGACGTTTTTAGGGGCTGAACTGGTATTTATTGATTCGGAGGAGTGCAGTTGGAACATTGATCCCGATCTGGTGGAAAGTGAGATCAGGCATCAGCAGAGCTTGGGGCGTCGGGTCGGAGCAGTGGTGCCAACCGATCTCTATGGGCAGCCCTGCGACTATGAAAGGCTGCGGGATATTTGTGACCGTCATGGAGTGCCTCTGGTTGCGGATTGCGCCGAGTCGCTCGGTGCGATGTGTGGCGGGGTTGGTGTGGGTAGATCTGCTAAAGCCGCGGTGTATTCTTTCAATGGCAATAAGATCATCACGACCTCAGGAGGCGGAATGCTTGCTACAGATGACGAGACCTTGGCCGTGAAAGCCCGTCATTGGGCGACTCAGGCTCGCGAGGAGTTTTCTCATTTTGAGCATGAAGAGATCGGCTACAACTACCGAATGAGTAATGTTGTGGCGGCTATTGGCTTGGGGCAGTTGGATGTTTTAGGCACTCGGGTTAAAAGGAAGCGCGAGATCTTTGATTGGTATTTGGAGTGGTTGGCTGATTTATCCGGGGTATCACTGATGCCCTATGACGTCTATGGCAAAGGGAATGCGTGGCTCACCGTTGTCCTCCTGGATCCGAAAGTGGTTGGAATGTCTCCGGAAGAAGTCCGGCTTGGGATGGAAGAGGACAATGTTGAGACGCGTCCAATGTGGAAGCCGATGCACATGCAGCCTGTGTTCGCTGGTTCCCGGGTGGTTGGTGGCAGTGTCTCTGAAGAATTGTTTTCACAAGGGCTTTGTCTTCCTTCCGGGACTGCGATGTCAGAAACAGATCTTGAGCGGGTTCTCCAATCCTTTCGGAGGCAGTTGGTAGGTTAGTGCTTAGGCTATTTTCTATTTTTGTCTGCGCGATTCTGTTCGTGCTGACGGCATCCATGTCTTTCGCTGAAGTGATCTTCTGCGAGAACGGCGAATCGGAATACGTCATTCGGCACCCTAAGGTGGTTGAGCCGCTGGCTAAGGAATTTCAGGAGTTCCTTGAGAGATCTACCGGCCGGAAATTTCGGCTAGCTGCTGGCTTATCACCATTGGCGGGAGTGAGGGAATTGTCTCTGGAGCTAAGTGAAGACGTTGTTGGTGAGGGGTTTTCCCACGACTTTCGGGATCCTGCTAGGCTTCGCATTGTCGCTGGAACAGCGGAAGATCTTGCGTTCGGGGTATATGATTTTTTGGAGAGATATGTGGGGGTTCGCTGGATTATGCCAGGAGAAGTCGGGGAGATCGTTCCGCTCAACAGAGATATCATACTACCCCCGACACTCCGAATCGATGTGCCCACGTTTTCGTCTCGTCACTTTCCGGTAGGTCGGTCTGCGGAAGCGCAGCCTTGGGCAACGAGGCTTCGGTCAATTTCCGAGATCTCATTTCATCACTCCTTGGGGCGTGTGTTTAAGGGGCAAGTTCACGGAGAAGTGGCACCCTTCATTGAGGGGGAGCGATTCGTTCCTGGGTCAACTCTAGTTGGCTGGCAACCCTGTTTTTCGAGTCTCGAAACCTTACGAATCGGAGTTAAGGCAACTCGAAAAAACCTTGATAGCTCCTCTAAGAACACATTCTCGCTCGGTATCAACGACTCCAGCCTGAAGACACTTTCCGGCTTTTGTGAGTGTCCAGTGTGTCTCGCGGTAGACGGGCAGCGGTCGAATTTTCTGGGGAAAAGGCATCGCTCGGAGACCTACTATTCGTTCTGCAACCAGGTGGCCCGTCTTCTTGATGACGAAGGGAGAGAGGGATTTAGGTTGGGGTGTCTCGCGTACTCCGAAGTTGCTCAAGCGCCATCGTTCGATTTGGAAGAAGGTATTATTCCTTTTCTAACATTCGATCGACACAAGTGGATTGATCCGAAGTTGGAGGGAGAGGGGCGCGCGGTCACGGCCGAATGGGCTGATCGCGCTTCAGGTGGCATTGGTTTCTACGATTACATGTATGGGACTAGTCTTTATACATTCCCAAGGATGTATATTCAGCAGATGGCTCGAAATTATCGATTCGCGGCTTCCGTTGGTGTGACAGCCCACTATGCGGAGTATGGGGGATGGGCGGATGGGCCGAAGCCGTATATCGCATTGAAGTTACAATGGGATCCGTATTTGGATGTCGAAGTCCTTCTCGACGAATGGTGTCGGCTCTGTGTTGGTGAGGCGGCAGCTCCTCATCTGCGTCGGTATTACGATCTTTGGGAGGAGTTTTGGACGAGCGAGGAATTGATCGGGTCATACTGGTTTCAGAGAGGACGTCAGTGGTTAGATTTCTCTGATCTCGGGTATCTTGACGTATTGGATTCGGCGATTGTGGACGAGACCTCGGCGCTGATGGCAAAAGTGGTTGAGTTGGCTGAGACTGACCGCGCTCGTTCGAGGGCGTTGCTTTTACAGGAGGCACATGAGTTTGGCCGCATGACTTACGACATTTGGTCGATTTGGAGAGCAGGCGATCCTAGTCCAGACACCATGCGTTTTCTAAGCGATGCTTTGGCAAGTCGGCGAGCTTGGGTAGCCCGTCGGAAGGGGCGATCTGGGGTCGCTGCACATCGCTATTTACACGAGCATCCGGGTCTCAATGGAGCCGGCTGGGCTTGGGATACGAGAGATCATGACGGGCGAATGCTGCTTCACGATGATTTTTCGGAGGAGGTTGCTGCTAATCGAACGCTTTGGAAATTTGGCGCCGATGGGCAAGCTATCGTTGCCAACCGAGTGGTGGTGTTTCGGAAGGTCTCGTCTGCTAGGCTCACATGGGAACTTCCGTTAGAATCGGTAGAGGAGTCGTTCGCGTTCAAGATCAAGATGAAGGCGGAGGAGCCTCCTCCTGGGCCCGCCCGTGTCCGTGTCGGATTTGAAACTGTAGACGAAGACGGAGAGGTTTTGAACGCCGGAATTGTGGCATCCCCAGGGCGAATTCCATCTTCTGAATGGGGAGTTTTGAACGGGAGGTTTCTTGTGCCAGGGGAGTGGCTTTTGGAGGAGTATGATGGAATTCGCTTCTTTCTCGAAGTTGACTGTGGGCTTGTAGGGGCCGTCTCTTTTGACGACCTTGAGGTGTTCGTAAATTGAGATCATCAAGTGATTGTGACAAAACCTGGCCAAACCCGATTCTAAGCCTAGAGATGAGCCTGCTAAAAAGCCTAGCGAGAGAGAAGTTGATCCGCCGTATTGCGGCGCTCGCTTGGCTCGTCATTGGCATCGCGGGCGCTTACATTGGAGCGTTTGCACTGCGTTTTGATTTCTCGCTGCCCGTAGCGTACCGACCTGTGCTCTGGTCTACGTTACCCGTCTATTTGGTCGTCTCAGTTGGATCGGTGATCGTGTTTCGGCTGTATCGAGGTCTATGGAGCTATTTCAGTTTTAGAGACTGTAGGAAGCATCTCTTGGTATTCGCCCTAGCGACTGTTATTTCTGCGGTGATCGTCTATTTCTTGCGGGGAGGGTTTCAAGGGTATCCAAGATCGGTGTTTCTAAATTATCTCCTTTTGCTTCTGATGTGGGAGATCGGGGGGAGACTGGTTGTGAGGTCAATTCGATCTAGTCTTGAGCCAAATTTGGGCAAGGGAAAAGCGGCTGAGACGGTTTTTCTTGTCGGTTCGCTAAAGGAAGCGGATCAAGTCCTCAGAACATTCGTCACTGATCGTGCGAGCCTAGGACGTGTCGTGGGGGTCGTTACGGATGACTCGTGTTCCAAGAATGAGACAATCCAAGGTTATCGAGTCCTCGGTCGGAAGACGGATTTAGCGGAGCTGGTGACCGAAAGAAAGCCGGATTCCTTGTTGATCCTGCCTCCATACACCTCGCCGAAAGCACTTGCTGTGATCGTCGAGGCAGCTGGCAAATCAGAGCACCCTGTCGAATTTCGCTCGATTCCTTCAATGCGCGATTTGGCCTCAGGTCAGCTTGACGTCAGTTCGATTCGGACGGTCGGGATTGAAGACCTTCTCCAGCGCGAACCAAATACCTTTGATCGGACTCCAGTCGTTAAACAGATCTCTGGAAGCCGAGTTGTGGTCACTGGTGCTGGTGGCAGCATTGGATCGGAGATCTGTCGGCAGGTTGCTGCGACATCTCCTTCCGCTCTCGTTTTGGTCGATCATAGCGAGTTTTCTCTGTTTGAAATAGAGAGGGAAATCGTGGCATCATTCCCAAGCCTCAAGGTCTTCGCTGTGACAGGCGACGTGAAGAACGAGGAACACTTAACCCGGGCGATGCGGGCTGCGGGTGGGGTTGATGTGGTTTACCACGCCGCTGCCTATAAGCATGTCCATTTGATGGAGCAGAACGTTCCGTCCGCTTTTGAGAACAATGTCCTCGGTAGTTATCGGTGTGCGGATGTTGCTAGCCGAGAAGGCGCGAAGCATTTCATTTTAGTTTCGACCGACAAGGCTGTGCGTCCGACCAGTATCATGGGCGCGAGTAAGCGTTTGGCGGAGCGTTCAATCTTGGAGCGCGGGCCAAGTTCAACGCGCTTTGTTGCTGTCCGTTTTGGGAATGTTCTCGGGAGTAGTGGGTCGGTGATTCCTATTTTCAAAAAGCAGATTGCTGACGGGGGGCCGGTAACTGTAACCACCGAGCACACCAGGAGGTTCTTTATGACGATTCCGGAAGCGGTGGAACTCGTGTTGATGGCTGGAGCAGTAGGGGAAGATCGCTCGGTGATGGTTCTTGAGATGGGCGAACAAGTTAAAATTGTCGATTTGGCAAAACGCCTAATTGAGCTTTCAGGTTTCAGGCCGGGAGAAGATATCGAAATCGACTACATTGGTCTTCGCCCAGGTGAGAAGGAGTATGAAGAGCTGTTGACGGAGGATGAGGACGTCGTTGAGACCGAGTTTGAGAAAATTTGGATGATGCGCAATTCTTCAGACCATCGAAGTCCTGTTGATCTCGCGAAGATTCAGAAGTTTGTCGGGGCCGATGATGCCGATGCTCTGCGTGAATTGGCTGCTGCGAGTATTTCTGAGCACTATCTCTTAGACGGTATGCAAGAGGAGCGAGGCCTTGCTGTTGAGGTTTGATGCGCGATTCTGTGTTACGTGAAAAATTCGAAGGGTGATCTGTTCTCATGGCTTGTAGCCATCTTTCTGGCCGTTGTTGTGGCGGCGACGGCTTGGGGGTTTGGGGGCAAAGCAAAGTGGGTTCCAGACTTTGTTTCTACAGCTGGCTATATCGCGGGGGTGCTTCTCGTTATTCGGGTGATCCTCGATTTTAGACAGAGAAAACGCGCGTCAGTGGGGTTGATCTTGGTGATCGTGGTTTGGGGCGTCTTATTTTATGGTTCTGGCGAGATGTTGCGAAATTCGATCTTCACCGAAGTTGAGGGCGGGGGATTTGCGATTGCAGAAGACTCGGCAGGGAAACCCGCCCATGCCGATGCTGGGAGAGCTCGAAAGTTGATTCCTATGTTTCGAGGTGAGCTTTTGCTTGGTCTGGCCGCAGCGTTTTGTCTGAGGAGCCGCAATGCGATTCGCTTTCTGCTAGGGCTCTCTGGCGCAAATGTCATTGCTCTCGCGGTCATTGGCGGCGTCTTCCACTTTACGACACCAGGGCAACTCCTGGGAATGGTGAAGGCGGCGAACTTGAGGCATTTCGGGGCCTTCCACTACCACAATCATTGGGGTGGGTACGCGTTGCTCGGAACTGGAGCGTTGTTCGCTCTGGCTGCTTACTCGTGGCAAAAAAAAGGCGGAATTGGAGGGAAGGGAAATCCGACGCTTTTCTATGTCGTTGGTGCGGCTCTGGTAAGCCTGATGCTACCGCTAGGCGGCGGTAGAACTTCAACGCTTCTGCTTTTGGCTGTGGTGCTATTTGCTATCGTCTCGATTACCATTATCGCCAGCAAGGGGCGCTCGTTGGGCAAGTCCGCTGGTATTGCGTTCTGCAGCCTCGCCGTTCTGGGAGGGTTGATATTGGGGGTGATGTATTTTGGCGGGAAGGTTGTCACGAATCGTGCGGTCGATGGCGGCGAGAAAATTGCCGAGATTATCGAGGAGGGAATGGAGTCGGATTCTCGGATCGGTATCATGCAGGGGGCGTGGGATTTGTATTCTCTCCGCCCGGACTATGGTTGGGGAATCGGAGGATTCTCGAAGATGTCCCCGCTCTTTGTTCCGCAAGACCACCGAGGACGAGACCAATGGGCGTTCTACGCTCACAACGACTACCTCCAGATCCTTGTCGAAACCGGATGGATTGGGACGACGCTGCTTCTGTTGGTGCCGATCGGGTTTGGCATTTTTTGTGCGGTTCGGGGTCGGGGAAATTGGATTAGCCGTTTTCTGGCGGTTGGGGTTGCCGCGATTTTGCTGATGGCGGCCTATGAGTTTCCGTTCGGGAACCCTGCGATCGTTACGCTGTTTGTCGTGCTCTATGGAGTCGGTGGGCGTTATGCGCTTTTAGAGGGCGATGTGTTTAGGGCGAGGGAAGCGCGGTCAAACAGAAGGAAGGAGAAACGTCGGTTGAAGCGTGGTGAAAGTGAGTCCAAGCATTTGAATGGACGATCTGGCGGCGAGGCAACAGAGGGAGAATTCTAAGGGCGGAATTCTCGTTACTGGCGCTGCTGGATTCATCGGTAGCAGCTTGTTGAGGGAGGCTGCGGATCGCTCAGTAACGGCGGTTGGTTTTGACAACCTCTCGAACGGCAAGGCGCGCAACATCCCGCTGTCCAACCCGCGCGTTAAATTCGTCGAAGGCGATGTCCGCGATGCTGAGGCAATACGCAAAGCCGTTGCTGATCACCGGCCTTCCGCGATTATCCATCTTGCGGCTTTGGTCAGTGTTCCAAGAAGCATCGACGATCCTGATCTGAATTTTTCGCTGAATCTGGATGGCACGCATCAGGTTCTCGAAGCGGCGCGGATCGGTGGAATCAAGAGGGTCGTCTTCGCTTCGTCAGCGGCGGTCTATGGAAATACCGCGACGCTTCCGATTTCTGAGGACTCTCCGACCAGGCCCTTGAGTCCCTACGGCGCCGCCAAACTCGCTGGCGAAAACCTTCTCTGTGCTTACGCGAACTCCTACGGGATCAGCGCGACGGCTCTCCGTTTCTTCAATGTCTTCGGGCCACGGCAGGATCCGACATCTCCTTACTCTGGGGTGATCTCGATTTTTGCCGACCGCTTAGCCGCAGGGGAACCATTGACCGTTTATGGCGACGGTCGCCAAACTCGAGACTTCGTTTCCGTCGGTGACGTCGCGCGCTGCTTGGCTGACGCTGCAGAAATTGTTGATCCCGGGTTCCGCGTTGTCAATGTCTGCACGGGTCGCGCTACGTCAGTCTGCGAACTGATCGATGCCCTGGGAGAGGTCGTTGGTCGCCGCCCAGAAGTTCGGTTTGAGCCTTCGCGGGGTGGGGATATTCAGGACTCGGTGGGGTCAGTGACCGCTCTTGAAAAGCTTCTTGGCTGGAGTCCTTCGACGTCAGTGAGTGATGGTCTGAGGCAACTTTTCCGGGAACAGGTATTTGCCGTCTGACGGATTGGGTGGCCTCCTTTTCCCCTTTTTGGTGGGTCTGGCTGATTCTGTTGCCTTACCTTGCGCCGAAATTATTCAAAAAAATGCATGATGTCTTCAATACCGTCTGGCATCGATGAACCATTCTCTAGCAAGCTCTCAGAGCCCAACACACAACAATCATGTCCGCACCCGCACTCGACGCAGCCCAAGTCCGAGCAATGCTCGATCTCGTAGCCGACCGCATTATCGCAGCCGAGCCTGAACTCAGCCAAGCAGATCGTGACCTCGGTGACGGGGATCATGGCATTGGAATGGCTCGGGGGATGAATGCCGCGAAAGAGGCTCTCGCTGCTGCAGGTGACGACGCCTCAGTGGGGGATCTGTTCAAGGCGCACGGGATGGCGATGATCAGTTCGATGGGAGGCGCATCCGGCATCGTCTTTGGATCTCTGTTCCGCGGCACTGGAAAAGCGATTAAAGGCGCTGAGTTCTATGGTGGCCCTGAACTGGCCGCTGGTTTGACCGAAGCGATTGCGACGATTCAGAAACGCGGCGGCGCCAAGGCTGGCGACAAGACCATGCTCGATTCACTCATCCCAGCCGCTGAAGCAGCCACTGCTGCGCAAGATCAGCCGATTGCGGCTGCGCTCTCTGCCACTGCTGATGCAGCAGAAGCCGGGCGCGAGGCTTCGAAAGACCTGATCGCGACAATGGGTCGGGCTAAGACGCTAGGCGAGAAGTCGATCGGCTTCCCAGATGCTGGCGCTTGTTCGGTTGCTATCATTCTCCGAACCATGGCAGAATTCGCTGCTGAGGCTTAGGCTACAACTCTCTCTGGTGGGTTGTTCTGGGTCTTCAGAACGAAGCGCCGCTATTCTAACCCTACCATCTTACAAAACTCATTAACCACGACAATGGCTGATCTAGACGATATCCGCGACGGCGACAATTTCGGGCTCAACACACCCGCTGACACTAGCAAGTTCTACCTCAAAGGACTGAACAACACCGACTGGGGACTTAAGAACCGACTCGCTCGGATCTTTAACCCGAAGTCTGGTAACACAGTCATGCTCGCGTTCGACCATGGCTTCCTTATGGGGCCGACTTCTGGTCTTGAGCGGATCGACATCAATATAGCTCCTCTCGCTGAGCACGCCGATTGCCTCATGGCTTGCCGCGGAACCCTTCGGGCTAACATCCCGCCTGAGAGCGCGACGCCAGTCTGCCTTCGGACAGACACTGGTACCACGATTCTCACTGAGATGAATCACAACGTCCTCCTCGCCGAGGAAGAGGCGATCAGCATGAATGTTTCAGCGATGGCAGCGATGCTCGCAGTCGGTGACGCAGCAACTGAGGCTACGACAATTGCCAACCTCAGCCGTCTCGTCGACATCGGTAACAAGTACAGCATCCCTGTCATGGGTGTGACCGCAGTCGGTAAGGACATGGCACGCGACTCCCGCTACTTCGGGTTGGCTTCACGCGTCTGCGCTGAGAACGGTGCTAGCATCGTAAAAACCTACTACTGCGAAGGTTTCGAGAACGTCGTCGCAGCGACTCCTGTGCCAATCGTGATCGCTGGTGGTAAGAAGCTTCCTGAGCTCGAGGCGCTCGACATGGCCTACAAGGCGATTCAAGCCGGCGCAGCTGGTGTCGACATGGGCCGCAACGTCTTCCAATCCGAGGCTCCAATCGCGATGCTGAAGGCAGTCGGTGGTGTCGTCCACGACGGTCTCACACCTGACGAAGGTCTTCAGATGTTCAACGACCTGAAGGCGTCCTCGTAACGCTCAATCATTCTTTAAGCCGGGTTCTGGATTCTCCGGAGCCCGGCTTTTTTGTCCTCCGATTCGCTGACGGGTAACTGCCAAGTCTCGGAGCGTCCAATTTCTGGCACAATCCATTTGATCCCTTCGCCACAAGCCTGACCGATACATCGCCTTGTTGGTTGTGGATATCGATCCATGCCCTCTGGCGATTAGACCATCCCTCTTCCACCACCGTGAAAAAAGTTCTCATTCCGACCAAGCTCGATCCTGCAGCTCGCGAGACCCTAGAAGCTCATGGCAGCTATTCGGTTGTCCAAGATGAGTCGGCTGACCTCCTGACGTTAGCCGCTGATCATTCCGACGCTCATGCTCTGATTGTTCGGTCTGAAAAGGTCACCCCAGAGGTCATCGAAGCATTCCCTCAACTCGCCGTGGTTGTTCGCGCGGGGGCTGGTTATAACACCATCGATACCGACTACGCGCGGGCTAAGGGGATCGATGTGATGAACACTCCGGGGGCCAACTCGAATGCAGTAGCCGAGGAGGTTGTTGCTTTGATGATGGCCCACGCTCGCCATCTCATTCCCGGCGACGCTTCGTGCCGCGCTGGTAAGTGGGAGAAGTCATCATTCATGGGCGGTGAGATCACTGGCAAGACGCTCGGTATTCTTGGACTCGGACATATTGGACAACTCCTGACCAAGAGGGTGACCGGATTCGATATGAACGTGATCGCCTTCGATCCCATCGTTTCTGCCAGCCGCGCCGAAGAACTGGGAGTCGAGCTGGTTTCGGATTTTCGGGATGTATTCAGCCGCGCTGACTATATTTCGCTTCACATTCCAGAGAACGATAAGACTCGGGGCATGATCAATGAGGAATTGTTTGGCCTCATGAAGGATGGAGCGGTTCTGATCAATTGCGCCCGGGCTGGAGTGATTGACGAGGATGCGCTTCGTGCCGCCAAAAAGGAGAAGAACATCGCCTTTCTTAACGACGTCTATCCGAAGGATGAAGCTGGCGACAAGCCGGTGGCAGATATTGCTGACATTATGCTGCCTCACTTGGGCGCCAGCACTCGGGAGGCTAACTTGAACGCGGCGATGTATGCAGCCAATCAACTGATCGCATTGGACGAGAAGGGCATTGGCACGGCGATCGTGAACCGGGACATGCCGGTCGGTCTTGACCCTCAATTTTTCGAACTCGCTTTCAATCTGACCCGTCTCTGTCGCGCCGGTTTTGGGGCCAATACTCAGATTAAAATGATCGAGACAAGCGTCTATGGCGATCTCCATGATCATGCTGAGTGGCTGATCGTGCCGATCGTTTGCGCTCTCGATAGCGACTTCAATCGCTCGCTCGATCATCGTTCTGCTGAGGCTCGGCTCGCTTCGAAAGGGATCGACTTTGTCAGCCGAGACCCGGACAACCAGAAGGGCTACGGAAACTCGATCACCATCGACCTTACCGTTCATAAGGATGATAATACCCTGAGCAAGGGCAGCGTTCGGGGCACTCTCACTGAGGGTAACCTGATCATCTCTCGGATTAACGAGTTCGAACGTCTCTACATCGCTCCCGAGGGTAATATGGTCTGCTTCATCTATGAAGATCGCCCCGGTGTCCTTGCTGAAATTAGCCGTCAACTTGCTGAGGCCGACATCAACATCGACGATGTGCGCAACCCGCACAGCGATTGCAATACACGTTCGATCGCTCTCTTAAAGGTGAATAAGGCAGTTCCTGACGAGGTTATTGATAGCATTCGGAGCGAAATTGATGCCACGATCGGTTTCTGTGTCAGTCTTTAGGGGTAGGCTGGCCTCGCTGAGCTCGGGTTTTTACGAATTAGTGAGAATTTCCAGAAAATTTTGCCTTGATTCCCTTTATTCTAGCAGGGTCGGGCTTGACGGAGGCGGGGTCGGCTAGGATGATGGCGCTCCTTTCGCCATGACCACCAAGAAGAAAGCCGCGAAAAAGCGGCCCAGCCTCCACCGTAAGCACTCCTCGATCGTGGTGGACGGCCCCGATCGGGCACCATCACGCGGCATGCTTCACGCCGCTGGCTTTAACCGACGTGATTTTGATAAGAGCCAAGTCGGCATCGCCTCGACTTGGTCAATGGTCACTCCCTGCAATATGCACATCGACCGTCTCGCTCGTGAGGCGGCAAAAGGAGTCGATTCTACCGGCGGCAAGTCGCTGATTTTTAATACGATCACCATCTCCGACGGAATTTCGATGGGAACTGAGGGGATGAAATACTCTCTGGTTTCGCGAGAAGTCATCGCCGATTCGATCGAAACCGTCGTCGCTTGCGAAGGCATGGACGGCATTGTTGCGATCGGTGGTTGCGACAAGAACATGCCCGGTTGCATGATGGCAATCGCCCGTCTCAACCGCCCGGCCGTGTTCGTTTACGGCGGCACGATTCTTCCTGGTTGCCATAAAGATAAGGACATCGATATCGTGTCGATCTTCGAAGCCGTCGGTTCCCACGCTCGGGGCGAAATGACCGACATCGAGCTTCAGCAAATTGAGGAGAAGGCGATTCCCGGTCCTGGTGCCTGTGGTGGAATGTATACCGCAAACACCATGGCGTCGGCGATCGAAGCAATGGGGATGTCCCTCCCGGGCTCGTCTTCCCAAGCTGCGATTTCTGTCGATAAGATGCGCGACTGCCTTGATTCCGGAGCGGCTTGTAACCTCCTGATCGAAGAGGGGATCACACCTCGCGACATCATGACGAAGAAGGCGTTTGAGAATGCCATCACCGTCACGATCGCACTCGGTGGTTCAACCAACGCGGTTCTCCACTTGGTCGCTATGGCGAACGCAGCTGATGTGAAACTCTCCATCGACGACTTCACTCGTATCGGTAAGAAGGTTCCTGTTCTGGCAGATCTCAAGCCAAGCGGTCGTTTCGTGATGGAGAAGCTGGTCGAAATCGGCGGCATCAGCCCAATGATGAAGATGCTTCTGAATAAGGGACTCCTTCACGGTGATTGCCTAACCGTCACTGGAAAGACTCTGGCTCAGAACCTCCATCACGTGAAGGCAGCATATCCTGAGGGTCAGGAGATTATGCGCAGTCTCAAAGATCCGATTAAGAAGGATAGCCACTTGGTGATTCTTTACGGAAACCTCGCTCCAGAGGGTGCCGTTGCCAAGATCACTGGCAAAGAGGGAGACAGCTTTACTGGCAAGGCGAAGGTGTTCGAATCAGAGGAGGACGCGATGAAGCAGATCCTCGCTGGCAAGATCAAAGAGGGCGACATTGTCATCATCCGCCAAGAGGGACCGAAAGGCGGCCCTGGAATGCGGGAGATGCTCGGACCAACTGCTGCCATCATGGGACAGGGACTTGGAGACAAGGTCGCCTTGATCACTGATGGCCGCTTCTCCGGCGGTTCCCACGGTTTCGTCGTCGGACACATCACTCCTGAAGCTGCCTGCGGTGGACCGCTTGCTGTCGTGAAAAATGGTGAGGAAATCACCATCGACGCCACTAAGCGCACGATCGACCTTAACATCAGCAAGGCTGAGATGGCCAAGCGCCTGAAGGCCTGGAAAGCACCGAAGCCGCGTTACACCCGTGGTGTTCTGGCCAAGTATGCAGCCCATGTTTCTTCGGCATCGACCGGGGCAGTCACCGATGGCGACTTGCCGTTGTAAACGTCGCTTCGTCCCGCGTCCTCAGTAAGAGGAAGAAGTTTTTAGCCTCCCGATTATCAAATCGGGAGGCTTTTTTTTTTGCGGCTGGCCAACGGTGTTGGAGTGTTTAAGGAGCAGCGCAAGATCACAGAACTTCGCGTCTTCGGTCGCGCTTGAGTCTGGAAAGTTCTACACGGTCGAGTCGAAGACATGGTCTTACGCCAACATTGACCCCTACCCACAGGCGGCGGTCGGCGCGTTCGGAAATGTTCTGAGCGCGCCGCTTTTTATGCTCTGCCTTTCTTCGTAACGGGTACAAACCCGCGGCTTCCTTGTAACTGCGCTGACGCCAGTTGGGGTTACTCTGTAAAGTGCCACTGATCGAATTTCTACATGCTCATTGGCCGATCATCGGCTTCATGGCTCTGACGATCGCCGTTTTCCTAGCGAGTCGTTGGGCAAAGCAGGTCTGGATCAATACCATCGTCGTCACTTGTATCGTCCCGTTCATTTGTATCCTCGGCTTCACGGTGATGTTAATTCCTGTCGGGGTCTCGTTTGTGCTGATTGGAGCGCTAGTTGGCGATCATTGGCTTCTATCACTTGCTGCGATTGTCGTGACCGGTTTTACCGTTCTGTTTTTCGTTGGGCGCTATTTCCGTGACGAGCGAGCCCTGAATACTCGGAAGGGAACAGTCAATGGGATGGGTAGGTCGCCAGTCTCACTTGGCGTGAGTATTCACCGCCCCCACGTTCCCCTTCGCTATCACGGAGGTAGCCGCAGAAGTCGAGAGTGATCGGAAGACGGGCAGATCGATCTTCGTTCTTTAAGCATGAAAAACTCCCATGCGCCTCACCATTTCTTGGTCGCAGTGATTTCCGGTCTACAAGGGCTGTCGGCAGCAGTAGCTCAAAAATCCAAAGAGGCCGAGCCCTCAGTGACCGATCCAGTCTTGCGTGACCTCTTTAACGGCAAGGATTTGACTGGTTGGATCGATGTAAACACCTCGCCAGAGACTTGGAAGGTCAGCAAAGAAGGACTGTTGGTTTGCACGGGTAAACCGATTGGGGTCATGCGTTCTGATCGAATGTATGAGAATTTCATACTCGTGATCGAGTGGCGCCACATGGAGCCAGGAGGTAACTCAGGGATCCTTCTCTGGAGCGATGCGAAACCCGCAGGCAACCGCCTGCCCATGGGAATGGAAGTGCAGATGCTCGAACTCGATTGGCCGAAGCTCCACAAAGGCAAAAACGGTCAGTTGCCGCCGATTGCCTATGTGCATGGAGAATTATTCGGCGCAGGTGGAATGACTGCGACGCCGGCAAACCCGCGCGGCACCCGAAGCAAATCTTTGGAAAATCGGTGTCTGCCCCGAGGTCAATGGAACCGCTACGTTATCGTCGCAGTCGATGGTGCGGTGAAGCTATCAGTGAACGGAAAGTTCGTGAACAGCATCCGAGATGCCTCGTTTAAGAAGGGCTACCTGTGTTTGGAGGCCGAAGGTGCCGAAATCCATTTTCGTAAGATTCGCATCATGGAACTGCCAGGTGGGATGGCCGATGAAAAGACGACCGTTGCGCCGGTGAAGTAGATCTTCAGGTCTAGCAGAGATTTTTCCAGCAGCCTGCTAAGTCCAGAGTTGGGCTAACCACAGATTTCGCTGATTGGCGCAGATTTCGTTGTTTAAGAAATATCTGCGGCCATCTGTGACATCTGCGGTTTACCCTATGCTTGTCACGTGAAGACTGTTTGATTGGGCTACAGATCAAAGCCCCATAAATCATCTGAGCCGTTGGCTGAGCACTCGGAATGCTTCGCCTGCCCCATCTGGGTTGAGGATCATTTTAAGAGCCGGATCTTTCATTGCTCGACGTCCCAACTCCGGGACTTGACGCAAAATGAAGTCTCGCTGGCTCTCCAACTCCGTGGTCTCCATACCAAGTCGCTCGCCCCAATTTTTGATATCGCTGAAATTGACGTCTGCGGTAATGTCTTGGCGCCCGCAGTTGAGATAGAGATCGGGGCCGGTGATCCTCTGGTGCCGGAGATAGGCCCGAAGTGAACCGGCTCGACGCCGGGAATAGATGTCAGGAAAGGTATCACCGTAGTCGATGGTCAGCGTGCTTCCGGACTGAAAGTTCGGCAGCCATTCCTCGAGCCACTCATGATACGACGGGTGAATTTCGATCCGGTGTCCTGCAGTAGGCTCAATTGGCCAAGGCTCAGCGAGGGCCGATAGGGGAGGCAAAGAGTCAGGATCAACTGGAGCGCTGGCGAGACTTTCCACGACCCGTCCAGTCGCCTGATTTTCGGCAACGAACACTTCTCGCCATGCAGCGCCATCGAACTCCAAGAGGGTGGCGGGAAATGCATCGACGAGTTCGTTCGAGTAGATCAATGCCGACCCGCCAGCAGTTTCGAGAGCTTCTTGGACAGTCCCATACCAACCTGCGATCGAGCGCTTACCTTTGAGCTTTTCACGCTGTCGTTTTGCGAGCACAGGGCTGGTTTCGACCAGATGGAAACGCAGCCCCCCGAGCCATCGCTGCTTCCACCCAAGTTCGTGGATGACTGAATTCATCAGTGAACCATCACCGGGGCCGACTTCAATGACATGCGTCGGAGCAGCATCTCCATGGGCCTCCAACTCGGCCCGAATCCACTGAGCGATCGCTTGCCCCAGACCTCGACTCAGCGTCGCTGATGTCGAAAAATCGCCGTCCCTCCCTACCGATTGTATGTGGCGCGAATAGTAGCCGCTTTCTGGATCGAAGAGAGCGCCTTCCATCCATTGGCGGAACGGGATTGGGGAGTTCATCGCAGATCAGTCAGGGTAGTAACCGAATCCGGTTTTCGAATTGTACCAATACGCCGTTCCGGGTGAACACGTAAAATAGGTCAGGTGGAAGCCTCCGTCATTCCCGTCGGGTCCGACGTTACCGAGCTTGTATTGCATGTGTTTTTTCGTCCATCCGAAGGTGGTAGAGTAGGGGGTGATGGAGTCGGGGTAAGTTCCTGATTCAGCCTTCACCGTTTCGAGTTGTGCGAGAATGAGGGCGACGTCTTGGTGCAATCGGACGAGTCGGCTGTTGGCTCTGGCTTGCCATGGAAGCAGAAGCGCTCCGAGTAGCACGGCGGCCCAAATTCCCGGTTTAGGGCGCCAAAGAATCAGTCCTAAGATGGGCACGAAAAGAAGTAATGTGAAGCGGTAGACCATGTGGATGACCTCTCCTTCTGTGTAGATGACATTGTGATGCAATCCCCAAGCCGTGCCACCGATGACTAGGAGGACGAGTGCCGCGAGCAGTTTAAGTTCGTTCGTTTTCACGGCGCTATTGTCTCACAGCTCTATGAAATCGAAGTGAAGCTGCGGTGAATTTTGTTCCGCTTCGCCTCGGCTAAACCAACTTCAGCCGCCCGAGATCTTGGGTGTCGACCAATCCAACAGCGTGGCCTTCGGCATCAACAACGGGGAGATCATCGATTCGCTCATGCTCAAGAAGGCGGATCGCTTCGACGGCGAGGACGTCATCACTAATTTGAATCGGATCTCGAGTCATGAGTTCTGAGATCGATCGTGTCCCTACTCCCGAGTCGTCTTGGTAAGCTCGGGCGAAGTCGCCGTGGGTAAAAATTCCTATGAGGTCGCCAGCGTCATTGATAATGAGTGACGCCCCACTGCGTTGCTTGCTCATTGCAGAGAGGGATTGGCTGACCGTATCGGTTTCGCGGATACAGGCGACTTTGGCGAGAGGTCGCATGATTTCGGAAACCCGGGTAAGCAGAGCGCGTCCGATCGAACCACCGGGGTGGAGGTTCGCGAACTGGTCTCTGCTAAATCCGCGAGCGCTGAGTAATACCATGGCGATCGCGTCGGAAATCACCAGCATCGACGTCGTGCTAGCTGTCGGGGCGAGGTTGAGTGGGCAGGCTTCCTTGTCGACTTGGACATCGAGAAATGAATCTGCCATTCTGGCGAGAGTCGATTCGCTGCCACCCGTCACAGCAACTAGGGGGATGCCCAACCGCTTTAGATGGGGGATGATCTGGAGCACTTCGTCGGTTTCGCCGCTGTAGCTGAACGCGATGGCTGCGTCGCCTTCATCAACCAAACCCAGATCTCCATGGAGGGCGTTTTGTGCGCCGAGCACGACGGAGGTTGCTCCAGTGCTGTTCAAGGTGGCGCACAGCTTGTGGGCGATATTGCCAGATTTTCCGACACCGATGACAATGATTTTTCCGTTTCCTTCGAGCGTCTTCAGCAACTGCTCGACGGCGTTTTGGAAACTGCCGCCAATCCGATCTCTGAGCCGCCCTAGCTCGGCGATCTCGTGGTCGACGACGCGGAGTCCTTCTTCGATATAGTTCATGGATGTACGAGCATGCGCTTGCGCGATTACTTAGCTATGAGTAACCACTCGTGACCAATGGGCAACCCTCCGCATAGAAAGCAATCCAAACGGCGACCCGTCGTGGCGTGCTACGTCCCTGAGTTTTTGAAGCGCGACATGAACCATGTCTACCGTCAGGTTGTCGGGCTTGATCAATACGATCCTGTCGTGATCTGTCGGAAGCGGGAGGAGGAAAAGCGGTTCCCGTTTGATGAGTCTAGAATTCACCGCATTCCGAAATCGCGCGGAAGATTTTTTCGGCGAGCCTATCACGAGCAGTTGAGGCGTGGCCCGATTCCGCTAGGGGCAACTGAGGTTGGAGCGCTCAAGCGGGTGCTCGACCAGACAGGGGCCGAATTGATGCATATCTACTTTGGTCATGTGGCGGCCAGATTAGTTCCGTATTTGAGACGTGCCGAAATTCCGGTGGTGGCTTCGTTTCATGGTGCCGACGCGACATCGGGAACCGACCGGCCGAAATATCAGGCCGCCTTATTGGAAGTGTTTGAGTGCAGCAGCTTGGTTCTTGCTAGATCGAATGCTCTCTTGGATGCCCTAGCGAAACTTGGGTGCCCGACAGAAAAGCTTCGGCTTCAGCGGACGGGATTGCCGCTCGACGAGTGGCCGGTGATTGACCGGAGTATCCCGGATTCGTCAGAAGTGGATCGGCCTTGGGTTTTTCTCCAGGTCTGTCGTCTGGTTGCCAAGAAGGGAATTGAGACGTCGCTGCGAGCGTTTGCTAAAATCAGGCGCGACTACCCAAGCAGCCGGTTTATCCTCGTTGGGGATGGTCTTGAGCGGCAGGCTTTGGATGTTCTGATTGCCGAATTGGGAATCGGAGGTGCGATTGAATTTCGGGGCTTTCTTGATGAGGCTGGTGTTCGAGCAGCCCTTTCAGAGGCTCACTTTTTCTTCCATCCTTCGGTGACCGATGCGACTGGAAATCAGGAGGGGGTGCCAAACGCGATGCTTGAGGCGATGGCAACCGGGTTACCTCCCCTCGCTACCCTCCACGGGGGAATCCCGGAAGCGGTGACGAGCGGGGTCAGTGGTGTCCTTGCGGAAGAAGGTGATCATCAGGCCCTCGCGCATGGGGCACTTGGTATTATGGCAGAGCCAGACCGGTATTTAGAAATGGCCAAAGCGGCTCGGGAAGAGATCGAGGAGGGGTTCTCTAGGGAGGCCCAAATTGATTCATTGGAGTCGCACTACGCAGAGGCTTTACGTCGAGGCAGGACTTGAATTAGACTCCATTCGTTGGCACTGTGATGGTCGTTGTCATTAAATGGCGAACCTAAATCCCTATGAGTAAATATCAGAGCGATGCCGAGTTGATAGAGAACTACGCAAAGCGTCAGAAGACGTGGCGGATGATCGGACTTGTCGCAGTGCTCGCGTTTTTTGTGATCGCGGCCGTGATATTAATTCCCAAGTTCACCGGTAAGGCTGACGGCACCGGCTCTGGCACCGGTTCTGGCACCGGTTCTGGGCCTAAAGTTTCTTCCGCAGATCTCGCAGCCAATCGTGATCGGATGAAGCCGAGCGAAATTAAGGCGGCAGAGAAAAACTTGGTAAAGTCGACTAGCGTGTCTGGAGAAGAATCCTCCGGCGACGGATCTGGAAAGCCAGTATTGTCGGTCAATGATGCGGTTGCGGCGAAACTGAATGCTCCTCCTAAAACAGGCGATGAACCCAATTCCTTGGCTAGTCCCGACGCTCCTGTAGACGGCCTTCGAGAGCGAATTATCCAGTTGGACGCAGCTGATACTAAACAACGCCATGCGACTGCCGATGAAGTCGTGGCGAAGTTTCTTGAAGCAAGTACACCGGAAGAGAAGGCGGCCTATGTCGTTGATTCCGCCCGTGTGTTGCCACTGATGCGTGACTTCTATTCGCGGGAGGGAGTCTCAGGAGACGCCATTGGAAATCTTGTTGGCCGGACTTTCTACAAGATTAAGGGAAAGGACTTTGTGATTGAGCAGCGTCGCGTCGGAGATGGTAGCAGGAATGTTGTGTTTGTCGGGCTGATGGACTCTGGGGACGGCAACTACAAGATCGATTGGGAGTCGATGGTCGCCTACAGCGAAATGGGTTGGGAAACCTTCCTCAAGCTTCGCCCGTCCGATCCTGTCTTGTTTCGTTGCTATGCAGTACCCGAGGCCTACTACAACTTCCAGTACTCGGATCCCGATAAGTGGATGTGCGTTAAACTAATCAACCATCGGACACTCGACGCCATGTATGGCTACGTTGAAATCGGATCGGAAACCCAAGGTCAGCTTGTTGCTGCGTTGAGGAAACGAATCCCGGCATCGGTGTTAGTTCGGATCTCGTTTCCCGAGGGTTCCAAAGGGCGGAATTTGGTCAAGATCGACGAACTCGTCCAAGATACCTGGTTGGTCGTTCCAACGTCGTAGATTCGTGCGTTTCATTTTATCCCCGTTGCTGCTTTATGCCTCGGCTTGCCGCCGTCCAGTTGTCTTGATCAGAACAAGAAGAACGAGTTCGACGATAATTTGAATCGCTCGCCACAGAATCGCTGCCGTGGCGACTTGAGCACCGATTCCAAGGGGTTGAAAGACGAGGTAAAGAAATCCCTCTCGGACTCCCATTCCGCCGGGGGCTCCGAATGCGAAAAAGCCGACGATCCAAGCCAGACCGTAACTGCCGGCGGCTTCCAAAAGACTTGGGCTGGGATCAACACCGATGGCTTTTAAGCACAGTAGGAAACCGAATGCGTAAAACACCGAAAGGATCAGATATTCAAGATAGGCTCGGAGGGTGATCGGCCACTGTTTGAGGCCAGCAATAAGTTCTCCTGAGGAACGCAAAAGTTTTGTCCTGAGCTTGAGCAGATCCAAACCCAGAACGACGGCAACAGCGAGTGCGCCCAAACCTGCAAGAACGAACAGGCTGGTAGGAGGAAGTTGGAATTTTTCCAGATAGATGTTGGCGGCTTCGCGAAGGCGCGGAGAGAGCAGGCCGCCTAAAAGCCCCAAGGTTGCCCATGCTGCTACGGTGATGACAAGCTCGACCAGCAAGCTGAAACCGGCGGGCCCCCTGGCGACTCCGATACGTTTCGCGTCGACCACTCGGGAGGCGTAGCCCCAAATTCCGCCGGGAAGCCAGCGCATGGCTTCACACTCGATCCAGAGTTTTGCTGCTCGAAACCTTGAGACGTCAGGTTTGACCAACCGCAAAATAAGTCCCCAAACCGAAGCATTGAGCCCTAGATAAATCGCGGCAATCGCGGCGGCTCCGATGAGAAGACCGCGATCTGCTGTGGCGAGAGCTGCTCCAAGTTGACCTCTCAGCGCCCATAGCCCCCAGATCATGAACGCCAGAACGGCGATCAGAAATACGGGCTTCAGCTTTTGGAGGGTCGATCGCATGGTGGTTACTTTTCAACGCCAGTGAGCTTGGCCCACGCTTTCCAGGCTTTCGCCATCTGCTCGACGCGTTCGGGATGATCTTTGGCAAGGTCTGATGTCTCGGTACGATTCTTAGACAGATCGTAGAGTTCCCAGATGTTGGTCTTTTTGAAGCGGACAAGTTTCCACTTTCCATCACGCACCGCACCGTGACCTGCCCATTGCCAGAACAAGGGAGACGGCCGACTGCTGACTTTGTCGAGTTCACTCAATAAGAGAGTGAGATCGATGCCTTCTGCAGGGATCAGGTTGGCTCCTTGTTCACTCTCTGAAGGATAGGTGCCGCCTGCCATCGCTAGGAATGTTGGCAGGAAATCAATGATGTGACCGACTTGATGGGTCTTCTTACCTTGAGGAATTTTGTTCGGCCATCTCATCACGCAGGGACTGGCGATCCCGCCTTCGTGAGCATGAGATTTGTAATAGCGCCAAGGGGAATTCTGAGCCCAAGCCCAGTTCGGGCCGACGTGCGAATACCACTCTTTCGGGCCGGGGCGATATTGGGTGTTGTCGCCTCCTGGAGTCTCTGCGCAGGCACCGTTATCCGAAAGGAAAATGACCAGCGTATTCTTATCGACTTCTAACTCCTTTAGTGTCGCCATCAGGCGTCCGATGTTTTGATCGACGGAGTCAACCATTGCAGCGTAGGTCATCCTCAGCAGCTCCCATTCGAGGTCTTCGTTCTTGCTGGTTTCCCAAGATTGGTTGCCTTCGATTTTTCTGTCGTCTTCACCATAGAATCGCGCGCGGTTGCCCTTAAATTTAGGATCGCGAATGGATGGGTCGAAGAAGTTGCAGCAGCCGTCCCAGAGTCCGTAGCTCTTGTCGAATCCACGGTCGAATGGACGGTTCGGAGCCTGTGAACCATTGTGCCATTTTCCACTCAATCCAGTGGCGTAGCCGTGGGGTCGCAGGGCTTCGCCGAGGGTTAGCATTTTCTCGTTGAGTAGCTCGCTTCCTTTTCCTCCATTTCTAGGGTAGAGCCCTGTTGAAAGACTGGCCCGGGTTGTCGCGCACTTGCCGTTGTTGTAGAAGTTCGTCCAAAGCAAGCCCTCCTTAGCAAGGCTGTCGATATTCGGCGTTTCGATCTCGCTTCCGTAACATCCGATATCAGACCAGCTCATGTCATCGACCATGATCAGGACAATGTTGGGCTGTTTTGCTGCTTGAGCACTGAGCAAGCCGCAGAAGAGGAGAGAGATAAGAGCCAACTTGGTCATGCGATAACTACGCGATCTGGCAGCTGCTGGTTTCGAGATAAATCAGACCTTCCCTAGGCAGCCGTTCCGCGGTAGACGTCAACCGTCGCATCGAGGATCCGATCCCAATCGAAAACTTCTTGGCAAAAATCGTAACCATCATTGGCCAAGCGCTCGGCCAATTCACTGTCCTCAAGAATTCGGAGAATCGCGGCGGCTAGTGCGTCAGTGTCCTTTTCCGGAACCAACAAGCCGGTCTTTTCGTGTTTGATCACATCAACGATGCCTCCCACACCTGATGCGACGACCGGCTTTCGGTGGCGTAGCGCTTCAACGAGCACGACTCCCAACCCTTCGGTGTCACCGCGATCATCAAAGATAGCCGGGTGAACGTAACAACTACAAGTGTGGTAGAGCTCGGCCAGACGTTCACCACTGACAAATCCGGCCCATTCGACGACATCGTCGAGCCCGAGTTCAGTGGTCAGTTCCATCCATTCCTGTTTGCAATCCCCTTCGCCAGTGATGACGACCTTGACCTCTTGTTTCTCAAGAATTTGGGGCAGGGCGCGGAGCAGGAAGTGAAGTCCTTTTCTTTGAATCAGACGGCCGCAGTTGAGCAGAAGCGGCGGATCAGATTTCGGAGGAGTTCCCTCGCCCGCGTCGGCAGCCGTCACTGTTGCGCCGTAGGGCAGAACGTGTACTGGGCTGTCGCAGAGTTTCTTGATCTCGTTCGCGGTGTGCGAACTGTTGGCACAGAGTTCGTCAGCGGTGCCGAGAAGAATCGCTAGGACTTTTCGAATACCACCGCTGTTTCGGGCCAGAGCGAGTTCTGCCCCATGGCAGGTCATGACCACCCGCGTCCCGAGAATCCGCTGGGGGAGAACCGACATTAGCCCGTGAGGGAAGGGCCAGTGGACATGGAGAACATCGAATTTTTTCCGCAGACACCACCAGAACACCGCGATGGAACCCATGATGATGTAGGTCAGGGCGAAGATCTTGAATAGAACTGAGCCTTGTTTGTTTGGTGCGCCCTCGTCGTGGGTCAGAGTTTCCCAACGCGATGGGGCGTAGCGCCAGCGAAGCACGGGAACACCATCGATCTCATGGCTCTTTAAGGCACGCCAAGAAGGCGCGAGAACCGTTACGTCATGTCCTGCAGCTGCTGTCCGATTGACAATTTCGCGCTGCCAGGGCACGCCCGGGTCATCTTGAGAACGAGGATAGGTGGATCCTAGTACGGCAATCTTCACATGACCTCCTTCGAAAGATGAGGATTGGGACTCTATCCAGTTTGCACCGATGGACGAAGTGAGCGGCTCTGGTCGATGGCACGACCGAGGGTCTCGAGGAGTTCGTCTTTTTTGACCGGCTTGGAAAGGAAATCGAAGGCACCTGCTTTGATCGCATCGGCTCCGTCTTTCACCTGATCGGATCCGGAGAGGACGACGACTTGAGCGTGGGGAGCCAGAAGTTTGATCTTGGGTAGAGCTTCAATTCCACTGAGCCCTGGCATGTAAATGTCGAGCAAGACGGCGTCAAATTTCGGAGAGATCGCTGCGAGCGCCTCCTCAGAGCTTTCGGCTGTCTCGACCTCCCAACCTTCCGCCTTCATGAGGCGTGAACTGATAGTACGGGTGATCTCGTCATCGTCTGCGATCAGAACGACAGGGGCATTGCCCGAATCTTCGCCTGAATCATTGGTGGCGCCGATACTGACGATTTTGGCTTCGGCATCGGGGTTGGCTGGATCGATGCGGTCGATGATTGGTAGCGGGTGTTCCTTACTGTAATGACGATTGGTCATCATCTCTGTGAGGAAACCGATCATTAGAACCACTGGTGCGGCAAAGGCTGCTGCCGGTGCGGCGGAAAGGAACGCGCTACGCAGGCCGTCGGGGAAGAATGGCAAAATGGCCAGTCCCCACAAGGCTGCAGCGATGAACAAGCAACAAAGAGCAATTCCACCCATCAAGTGAAGAGGACGCTCACGGTAGTTCTTCACGAAGAAGACAGACCACATGTCGAGGAAGCCACGCAGAAAGCGTTTCACTCCATATTTCGATACACCGTGCTGGCGAGCGTGGTGCTCAACGACGATTTCGGTCGTCCGGTAGCCTTCGATCGAAGCGAGCGATGGAACCATGCGGTGCATTTCGCCATACATTGGCAACGCCTTGACTACCTCTTGGCGGTAGCATTTGAAGCCGCAGTTGTGATCGTGGAGTTTGACCCCATTGACCTTGCTGAGCATGGCGTTGAAGACGCGGCTCGGAAGAACTTTGTGCCACGGATCGTGACGCTTGGCTTTGAATCCGGAAACAATATCCCAGCCGTCGCCTTCGCTGAGTTTCTCAAGAAAGCGGGGAATCTCTTTCGGGTCATCCTGAAGGTCGGCGTCGAGAGTGAAAACGATCTCTCCAGAACAATCCTTGTATCCAGCGGCTAGACCCGCGGCCTTACCTTGGTTCCGGCGAAATCGGATAGCTCGGACATGGGCGCTGTCTTTTGCCGCCAGTTCCTCAATCACTTCCCAGCTTCGGTCAGTGCTGCCATCGTCGATGAAAATAATCTCCCAATCGCGTGCCACCTCGTTCGCTTGCTCAGCGATTCTTTCGTGAAGTTCAGGAAGCGTGTGCTCCTCATTCATCAGGGGAATGATGAAGCTGAGGGTAGGTTTTTGGATAGATTTGGCAGTCATTAGCTAGGCAGGTTATGGTTCAATACTATAACTGTCATAATAATCAAGGTTTTTAATAGCGTGTGATTCGACGCTAAGCGACAAGATGCCGAGTTGAGCAAGAGTGGATCCGACATTGGATAATGCTCGGTGCTACTTCGTGACCGACGAGCACCGCAGGTATGGGGAAAAGAGCCGTGATCATGTTCCGACGTGAGCGGAGCGAACCTGATTCCATGACAAATTTTCCCTCAATTTTTTCAACGGATTAATCGTTCGGGACACTAGCTTGGCGGCCAGCCAACAGCAGCCAGTGCTTCAGCCAGTGCCGATTGGGCGTTATCCCTCCATCCATCAGAGAGTGGGACTTCGTTGGGCCTCCCTGCTGCTTCGGCGAGTGAGAAGTATCCTGCTAGCCGGTCAAATCCTAGAGTCGCACTAGAACCCTTCTGTTTGTGTGCTGCTTGCCGAACGGCTTCTCCATTCCCCGCGCGGGAGCTCTCATCAATTTCGTCAATGGCGCAGCTAACGACATCAATGAACTTTTCGATTAGAGCCCTGCACTCCGGGTCTTCAAGATCCATAACCATACCGAATTGTTCGTGATCGACGACCATACGCTGCTCCACATTCTTGGGATTCGTGGTGCCTTTATCTCCGGCTTTCACTGCCTCTAGAGCCCTTGCGATATCATCTTTACGCACCGGTTTGTAGAGGTGGTAATCCATCCCCGCCGCGAAGCATTTGTCAGGATCACCGAGAACTGAGCTGGCCGTAACGGCGATGATAGGAACGTGACCGCCCGCCTCCTGTTCGTTGAGCCGAATCTGCCGAGTGGCATCTAGGCCATCAAGGTTCGGCATGTGGACATCCATCAGGATCGCTTGATATCCGCCTTCTTGAGCCTTCTCGACAGCTTCAGCTCCATCATGAACGATGTCGCAGGAATGTCCGAGCGATTCGAGCAGTCGGCGTAGCACGAACTGATTGGTAGGGTTGTCTTCGGCACAGAGAAGGTGCATAGCGATTATTCTGGTGTCCCTTCCGAGGTCTTTCTCAGTGGCAGCCAGCGAAGCCAGCTTTTCCGTTTCCCGCCGACCTCAGGAGAGGTTTGATCGGATTCAGGAAGAAGGATGAGAGGAGTATCGATCTTTGGGTTTGGGAGTTTTCCGCCCCCGACAGCCTTAAACAATTCGACCGATGATCGGGCTAGAGATCGTTTGGAAAAGACCTGAGCCAATCGAATTTCAGCCAGTTCTTGTTCGGCTCGCAGGAGGTCACGAAGGTCGAGGAGTCCGTCCTCAAAAGCGGCGTGAAGCGCGTTGACCGAAGTCTTAGCAGCAGTTTCGGCCTCACTCAGTTTAGCCAGTTGCTTGCGTTCGAAATACATTTCTGCCAGCGCATTTTCGACTTCCATTACAGCTCGCAGAATCGCCTCGTTGTAGGACAATTCGGCCTGTCTAAGAATAGCTTTTTGTTCGGCGATGCGAGCCCGGTCAGCACCACCATGGAAAATTCTTTGGACGACCCCGACTCCACCGCCAATCGTTCTGCGGAGAACTTCGGTCGCACCTGAGGCTCCCGTTGCATATTCATAGGTAATCGCCCCCGAGAGGCTAAATTTCGGGTAGAGTTCAGCAGTCGTAACGCCAAGCTGTGCGGTTTCTCGAGCAAGCGCTCGCTCGGCTGCTCGGACGTCGGGTCGGCTGCGGATTAGCTCGGCAGGAACGCCAGAGTCGAAGGGTGGCACTGCGGGGATCTTGCTGGATTTGGCCAATGCCTTGATGATGGATGGGTCGCTGGAGAAGGTTCCACAGAGTCTAGCCAGTTGGTTTTGAGCCTTATGGCGGGTTTCCTGTTGCTCAGGAATTTCAGCCTCTTCCGAACGCAGGCGTGCCAACGCTTCATGGACTTCGATTTTGCTAGAGACTCCTTCTTCTTCGCGGCCAGTTACCAACGTATGAATTTGGCGGTAGGTCGCAGACGTCCGTTCGCGAAGGGCTAGGACTTCATCAGCAGTCCGCAGGTCAATGTAGTTCAAGGCGACTTCCCCGGTGAGAAATACCAAGCTGTCTCTCCATCCTTCAATCTGGCGTTCGTACTGAGCGGAGGAAGCTTCGATCATTCGGCGTCGACCGCCGAACAGGTCAATTTCCCAGCCCACATCGACCGATCCAAATTCGCTTTTGCTGTCGCTGATTCCAAAGTTGGGGCCGCTGTCGTCGAAGTCGCCGAGACCGCGATCTAACCTACCATTAAAATCGGAATGCGGTATTCGTCCGGCTGTGATCACTCGGCGCTGGTGCCAAGCTTCGTCGATCCGAACGAGGGCGCGTTCTAATGATGGGTTGGATTCTCGAACCCGCAAAATTAGCCCCCTGAGGGTCGCGTCATCGAACTCACTCCACCATTTCTCGGCACTCATCTGGCCGACGGTCGCTTTGGCGTCTTTGGCGATTGGGGAATGCCAGGCATCTGGTAGCGCAATTTCGGGGCGCTTATAGTTTGGGCCAACCGTGCAGGAACTCACTAATAATGCCGCAAAAAAGGGAACGGCATGCATTAAAACTACCGCGAAGCGCTGGGCGAATGAGCAGATGATATGAAATATTTCGAGAATTTATGGAAATAATCAATTAAGTTCTCCATACAATCTCAACTTTGTGAAATGAAGCTCATCGCTCGCAAGCTCCTCGAAACCCTTCGCCGCCACTGGCTGCTGACGCTCTGTGCAGTGTTTGTTGCGGGCTTCGGGTTGGCACTGTGTGCGTTCGTGCTGTGGCCTCAATACCGGAATCCGCAGACCCGGATGTACACTTCAGGACTCGGCTATGCCTCGGTGCAGAGGAAGTTGGGAAAGGCTTTTCCGGTCGACGCGGCGGCCGCCAAGCAGCAACGGGTTTCGATACCCTATTTGGGAGAAGGCATTGTTTCGGGTGATCCGGTGCGGGTTTCTCTGATTCCGATGGCCATGGTGCAGGAAGTGCTGGTCGACACAGGAGACAAGGTCGAATCGGGGCAGGTGCTGCTTCGTCTGGACCAAGGCGAAGCGACTCGAAAGGTGGCATCAGCCAAGTTGGCATTTCAAACCGCTGAAGCAGAATTCCAACGGGTTAAAGTGGGTTCTGCATATGTCTTGGCACAGGAGCGTCCGCAACACGATAAGATTAAACTCGACTCGGCGCGGGAATCCGTGGCGCTTTTGGAAGAGAAGCTGGCCAGCTACGAAAAAAGTCTCCAGCGCGGCCTGATCGCAGAAACCGAACTGCTTCCTCTTCGTCAGCAATTGGGGGAGGCCCGGAACCAGGTGATTGAGTGGGAGTTTTTCTCATCGATTTCCGAAGTCGGTGCCGAACATAGTCTGACCATCGCTGAAAATGCGGTCGAAGACGCGCGGCAAGCACTGGCGTATGAGGAGAGCCAGCTTAAGAATTTTACGGTCAGAGCTCCAGTCGATGGCATCGTCTCTGAGGTGCTGATTCGCGCCGGTGAGTTCAACCAAGATTTCGGTAAGCCGGCCTTCGTCCTGACCACGGGTCTTTGGTTCGATGGCTACTTCGATCAGACAGCCTTGGCCGACCTGAAGAATGGTATGCCTGCAGAAGTCGTGCTCGAAGCCTATCCTGGAAGACGCTGGACAGCGAGTGTCGATCGGATCGTTTCTGAAGTCAGTTTTGCCAGTGGTGGACCAGAGGTAGGGCGTCCACTGAGGCCCCGAGGCACCGGAGCTCCTGAGTGGGCGGCGACGTTCCGAGTGCGTTTGAAATTTGATGAGGCGCCGGATCTTTTAGTCCATGGAATGACCGGAAACGTCCGGGTGATTGCTAAGCGCGATTCGATTGTGATTCCACGAAATGCGCCGCTGTCGATTGCCGCTGGTCGCGGTTTGGTATTGGTTCCAGCGACTTCGGATAAGACTTCTCCGCAAGGGGATGATTCGAGCGCGTGGCTCGTTCAAGGCGTCGAGTTGGGAGTCGCCCAAGATGGTTGGCAAGAAGTCCGCGGTGGTCTTGCTCCGGGTGCGTTTGTGTTCGCCTCTGGTCACCGGATCTTGCAGGAGGGTGACCGCGTAGACATTACCGAAATCGATTGGGAGCCCTAATGAAACGTTTGCTCGGTCGGTTGTGGGCGTTCGTCTCAGCGCCGCCGAATCTGCCTCGGATTGCGGGTTTCGGAATGGCGTTAATGGGAGTGCTTTTACTCGCAGCGGGAGTCGCTGGCTCGTGGTGGAAGGTTCCTTTGGGTTTCAATGCGCAGGGTGATCTGGAAACGATGCGGTCTCCGATTGAGCGACCGGTGAAGTTGTTTCTGTTGGCAGTGTGCGGCTTTTGGTTTTTGCGGGCAGTCTTGAAAAAAGACCGGCGCCATCGTTGGGCTAGGGCGATTGCCCTCTGTGCGATGACTTGGATTTTCGGGGCGGTGTTTTTTGCCCATCAATTAGTTGTTGCCGGAGGGTGTGAGAGTGACATCGCTGCGCAAGTAACCAGTGAATTCGATGAGCTGACTTGGCTCGGAGGTGAAATCTATACGGCTCGTGAATACGAATACATTGGCGGTGCCGAAGGACTGTATCTGAAGGATCCGCCTCTGCTCGTTGCTCGGGTGCCACTGCCGCATGGCAAGCTCGACCTCGGAGCGCTGGGCGATTATTCGAAGTGGCTGGGGATGACTCCAGTGTTCTGGAATTTCCTGCGCAAGACGTGGATTCTCAGCGTCGTCGGCGCTGGGTTACTCCTTTTAGCATCACTGTCGATGAAGCCTTCATCAGGTGGCAGAGCGTTGGTTGGAACGCTGCCAGGATGGTTATTCTCACGGCTGGCGTTAGCCTCGGCGGTATTGGTTTCAGTTGTCGCTTTGAGGGTAGGCTTGGCGGAGTCGGCGCTTTCGGTAGCGCGAACAGCTGGCGAGGCAGGTCAATTTCAAGCTGCTGTCGGAGCGCTGGATCGAGCGGTGTTTTGGATGCCGGCCCTAGCTAGCGATAGCGGGCTAGTTTTCCAACGCGGGCGCTGGGAGTTGAGAAATTCCCTGTCAGGATCGAGCGCTACTCGGACTCCAGCTGCCCGACTGTATGGAGCGTTTTTAGCTGAGCAGCGAGCCCATCGATCGGCTGCACTGGCGGGCTACGAATCGTTGTTTCGAGAAGAGAATGAAGTCTCGGAACCTGTTCGTAGCGAAGCAGGCCGCGGGCTTCTTCGGCTCGGAGTTTCGGCCTACAATTCAGGTCAGCTGACGAAAGCAGAACGGCTCTTCGATTTGGTTAAATCGGCTGGTGATGCTCGCCCGAAATTGCTCTACGCCGACTTGCTTCTTGCCGTTCAACAAGGCAACCGAGTGGATGCCGAACTGGCTGTCGAGCAACTTCGCGAAGTGTTGGCGACACTCCAGAAGCCTGAGGGGAGGGCAGCGATTGCCTCAGGCCGCGGTCATGTTGCGCAGCTAGCTTTTGATGATGGTGACTTTGATGCTGCTTGGGAATCGTATCTCGGGAGGCTTTCTGGAAAGTGAAGGCATTCCCACCAATTTTGTGTGCGTCGGCGCTCGCGTTACTGACCTACTTGCTGATCGCTGGATCGGCTGATCCCGTGATCCGTCCGATGGCTTCTTGGCCAGGTGATGCGCGCTGGATCGAGTCGCCCGGCCCTGCTCAGGCCCGAGGCTATTTTCGGCTAGACTTCGATTTGCCGCCGGTTGAGATCGAGCGGGCATGGATCGCCGTGGCTGCCGATGTCGGGATGGAAACGGTGGTCAACGGCAACCCGGTCGGACGTTGGACAGCGTGGCGGGCGACCAGACCATTTCAGAGCGGGCATTCGGAATACGGTCAGCGCGCGCGGTTGTCGCCACCGGCCCTCGCCTTGAATTTCCCTCGCGAGCACCAGTGGTCGGACAATGCCAACTGGCGGTTGCCTCCAGTCCTTGATCTGACGACAGCGCTGATTCCTGGCCAGATCAATACGCTGGCAATCCGAGCTGAGTCCCGAGACGGATTTCCTAGCATCGCGGTGACTGGCGAGGTGTTGTTGGCCAGCGGTGAACGCATTCCTCTTCAGACCAATACGACCTGGAAGGCTTCGTCGATTCCTGGTATGAATTTGGAGCGCGGATGGGTGCTGCAGCGAAACTCGGTCGCAGATTGGTCAGAAGCTCGCGAGGTTCCTCGGCCACCTCTTGGAACTCTCTATTCAGCCGTTCCAAGCGGAGCGTTTAGCCAGCCGTTTTCTGGGCACTGGGTCGATGGGCAAGTTTCGAAGTCGGTATCGATTGATACTCCGCGCGGTCGAGATTCCCGAACATGGCTGCGCGTTCTCGCGACTGGTGACTATCTGATCAAGATCAATGGTCGCGTTGTCCGCCCACTGACTGGTCCGGCTCATCATCCCGCGAAAGGAGACTGGATCGCAGCTCCTTCCTCGCGCAGAGCCCTCGCTGTTTCACCCGAGCTTCTCGATCCCGCCGAAGCACTTCATCTGCATTCCGGGGCGGGCTTTCTAGTTCCCGGGCACGGTGACCCAACGGCCAATGACTTCGAGCGTCAGGGTGAGCGACTCGACCTGTCCCAAGACTCGCTCGCAGCCAAAGAACGGGGCGATCTTGTTCGGCGTCTGGATGAGGAAGGCACACGGCGCGGCGCTTCCGGGATTGCCGAATCTGAAGCCGCAACTGCCCGCCTGCCACTCGCTCTCAACCGCTCGAAAGTCGCTCCGAATTTTAGCGTCTTTGATGTCACTCCTTATCTGAGCAGTTTCGGCGGAACACACGATGTGGAGGTCGTTCCGCTGGAGTCGTTTCCGAGTTCCTACGCAGTTGCCGACCGGCTGGCTTGGGATGTCGGGCTGACTTTGCCTGATGGAAGTTCCGAAATTTTGGTGAGTTCAGAAGGCGGAAGGCTTGCTCAGCCAGGAGTTCGTTTGCGCTTTTATCGCACGGCTGCTCCGTCGAGCCCATTGACGAAATGGCTGCTGTTATTTACCGGAGTTCTAGGCGCCGGCATCGGCTGGCTGATCGCAAAACGACCCGCTCTCTGGACTCGGTGGCGGGCACCAATTGCGGTCGGTATTGTCGTAGCGCTGAGCCTTTGCTTGCTAACCACCGCCTTGGGCGAGAAGAGCGAAGAGTTGTGGTTTTTGGCCCGTCCCTGGTGGCGTTGGCTGGCTGCGATTGCCGGGATTTTGGCAGGCACGATCCTTCTTATTCGTGGAGAGCGTCGTGACGTTCTTCGCAGCAACCGGTCGCGTCGGTTTTCGTGGATCGGGCTGTTTTCGATTCTGGTGCTTAGTTTCGTTCTCCGAAGTTACGCCCTCGATTTGCAAGCGATGGACGATGATGAATACGCATCGGTTCAGGCGACGTTGAGCATCGCGAAAAAGGGGCTACCTGAACTTTCGCCGGGGATTTACTACACGCGCTCGCCAGCTTATCATTACTTGGCGGCAGTGTTCGTGAAGCTGTTCGGCCCGAATCTTTGGGCGTTGCGATTGCCGGCGATTTTGGCCGGAGTGGCGTCGGTTTTTATGGCCTATTTGATTGGCTCTCGGGTTTTCCGAAGTCGCGGTGTGGGGCTCGCGGCGGCGTTCTTGTTAGCCGTTCATCCGTTCGCGATTTTCACTTCTCACGTCGCCCGATTTTATCAGCAGCAGCAACTCTGTGCCTTGGTGTTGCTGTATTTCTTTGTGGTCGGATTCGTTCAACGCGGGCCGGCTTGGACACGTGCGGCGACGATTGCGGCCTTCGCTCTCGGGGTGCTTAGCCAAGAAATCTCACTGGTCTTGGTGGTGCCGCTTTGTCTGTGCTACGTCCTGATGGCCCGCCGCGAAAGTTGGGGGCGCGAGATTCCGCTCGGGGTGGTTTGCATCCTGTGGGTCGGCTTGATCGGTATGAATCTGGTCGCCTTCAAAGTGATCTGCCTGACCCGACTGGAGGGCATTTCGCCCAATGCTGAGTCGACTCTGAAACCACATTTTTGGGAGCCGTTGAATTTCCTGTCGCTGTGGATTGGCTATGGCCGCCTGCATATCTTTTTGGCTCCCTTCACGGTCATCGGAATGATGCAGGCGTTTCGCCGTCGGCAAGCCGGACCGATGGCAACGACGTTCTTTTTGCTAACCGGTGTCGCAGGAATCGTGCTGTTGGTGACGGGGCTCGGGTTTCGTTATCAGTATGCGCTTCTACCACTTTGGCTGCTACTTGGAGTCTACGGGATTCGCGAACTGGCTAGACTGGCAGCGGTGAAAAAAGGTCGGTCAGTTCAACAGTCCCTTGCTCTCGGATTAGTCGCTTTGTGTGTCGTTAGTTGGTGCCCGTGGCGGATTTGGCAATCCTACGACCAGCGGCTTCTCGGCGACTCTTCAGGGGCCACAAGTTTCGTTCGGGCCAATTTGCGGAGCGGTGACAAAGTCGCGATCACCGAACCTCACCCGCACGCAGCGTTGCTCGAAATTGGCCAGGCGGACTACGATCTGGTCTTACCGATTCTCTACGACTTTGTCTACCGCGACCCCGACGGACGGCTGATCGACAGAAATGGCGGCGCCGAAGTCATGGGTCGCAGTGCCGCAGTCCAGCAAGCGATGGCCAAGCACGACCGGCTGTGGTTTGTGGTGAACCGAGAGAAATTCCGAAATCGAAACCGCAACCATCGCTGGGAATACCCCGGAGCTAGGGTCGACTTCATGATCAAACAAAACTGCCAGCTTGCCTACCAAGGCTACCTCTGGGATGTCTATCTGTGGGACCGGGACGCCGGGCATTTCGCGACGTTCCGCACCGAACCGATGGCTTGGAACGAGTGATGGTTTTGAAGTGATTTCACGTAAGATTTGGCGGTTTTGGGTAGTTATATATTAGAACGATGAATCCGATCCAAGACTACGACCTCCGGACTACCCGCAGAAACCTGCTTCTCCGAACCGGATATGGCGCCGGCGCTGCGGCACTTTCGACGCTGCTCGGCCGCGATGCCATCGGTGCTGGACAATCTGTTGCCGAAGTAGGGCAGAAGCTCGGTCTTCCCGATCTTCCTCACTACGCGCCGAAGGCGAAGCGGGTCATCTACTTGTTCATGGCGGGAGGCCCCTCTCATATCGACACTTGGGACTACAAGCCCGCGCTCGAGGGCCTACACGGGAAAGAGTTGCCCGACACCGTGCGCAATGGTCAGCGGATCACCGGAATGACTTCTGGGCAAAGTTCGTTCCCCGTCATCAAGTCTCAGTTCGGATTTTCCCAATATGGTGAATCCGGGCGGTGGGTGTCCGACGTGCTCCCGCATACCGCGAAGATTGTCGACGACATTGCGGTGATCAAAACCGTGAACACCGAGGCGGTGAATCACGATCCGGCGATCACCTTCATCAACACAGGTTCGCAGATCGCGGGTAAGCCGTCAGCCGGTGCGTGGCTGTCCTACGGCTTGGGCAGCCCGAACCAAAACATGCCGTCTTACGTCGTCATGGTATCCCGCGGAAAGGGCAATATGCAGGCCCTCTATTCGCGGCTCTGGGGCAGCGGATTTCTTCCCTCACAGCACCAGGGGGTCAAGCTTCGGTCGTCTGGTGATCCGGTTCTCTATCTGTCAAATCCCGATGGAATCACCCGATCCGATCGGCGCAACATGTTGGATGGCCTTGCAAAACTCAATGCGACCCATCACGACAAGTTCGGCGATCCAGAAACTCAGGCTCGGATCGCCCAGTATGAGATGGCGTTTCGGATGCAGTCAGCCGCACCTGAACTCTGTGACACTACGAAAGAGCCAGAGCATATCTACCAACTCTACGGGGAGGATTCGCGGACTCCGGGAACGTTTGCCGCGAACTGTTTGCGTGCGCGCCGTCTTGCTCAGTCTGGCGTTAGGTTCATCCAGTTGTTTCACCGCGGTTGGGATCAGCACAACAATCTGGTCAAGAACCTCGGAAGTCAGTGTAAGGATATCGATCAAGCCAGCGCCGCTTTGGTCACCGACCTCAAGCAGCGGGGGATGCTCGACGATACCTTGGTGATCTGGGGTGGTGAGTTTGGTCGCACGGTCTACCAGCAGGGCAAAATCGGAGACCCAAAAGCCGGACGCGACCACCACGGCCGTTGCTTCTCAGTATGGATGGCGGGTGGCGGAATCAAACCCGGAATCGAATTCGGCAAGACGGACGACTACTGCTATAACATCGTCGAAAACCCAGTCCACATTCGGGACATGAATGCGACGATGCTTCAGTGTATGGGCATCAATCACGAGCGCCTCACCTTCCTGTATCAGGGGCTCGACCAGAAGCTGACTGGCGTCGAGCACGCCCATGTGGTGAAAGAATTGCTGGCGTAGCGTCCTGTGAAGCGTGGCAACGGCAGCGAGGTCGAAGCGATCCCGAGGATTGACCAAGAAGCGGGCTGACTGAGCCAGCCCGCTACTGCTCAAAAATACATCTGTCCCGCTCTCGACGGTTTTCAAGATATTCTCGCTGACTCGTCGCCCCGGTTGAACTGTGGCATGACCGTTCCGGTCACAGCCCCTGACAGCAACGACCGGGACGGTCGTGTTACATGCCCTAGCAGGGTGTTGAAAAAGGCGGTGACTCGTCGCGGAGCCTCATGTGATCGAGGGTTAGGCGCGAGGATCAAGTG
>ENA-ORXR01000398-ORXR01000398.1-marine-metagenome-genome-assembly--contig:-NODE-398-length-61207-cov-4.661132_pt1 | contig 61207 bp, 40 predicted proteins | sample MGYA00237866_ERZ511479 | MGnify/ENA metagenome assembly ERZ511479 | reverse complement strand
TATTTCTAATTTCAGCCTCCGTATCTCGCAGTGTATTCGTTTCCTTCTCCTTTAAGTCCCACTTATTAGCGAGTATAATAACCCCCTTATTTCGCTTCACGATCAGGCTAAAAATGCTCAAATCCTGTGCGTTCATCCCAGCCATTGCATCTATCATCAGTATACATACATCTGCCTCTTCGATCGCATTGATAGCGCGCATCACGGAGTAGAACTCTAGATTTTCGTGCACTTTTGCCTTTTTACGTAGACCAGCCGTATCGATCATCAAAAACTCCTTATCGAATTTTTTGTAATGTGAATGTATACTGTCCCGTGTCGTGCCAGCGATCTCCGTCACTATATTTCGATCCTCTCCTAACAATGCATTTACGAAGGAAGATTTACCAACATTAGGCTGACCGACTACCGCTAACTTTGGAAGTCCTTCTGTATCATTTGGACTCTCCTCTATATGCATTACGACTTCATCCAGCAGTTCTCCAGTTCCACTTCCCTGTATGGAAGAGAGGAAAAAAGTATTCTCAAAACCAAGACTCCAAAATTCATTGGCATCCAGTAGACGCTGCTGATTATCCGCCTTATTTACTAACAAATACACCGTTTTTTTTGTCTTACGGAGCATATTTGCGACCTCCTCGTCCAGATCTGTAATCCCTGTTGTAACATCTACCATGAACAAAATCACCGTAGCTTCCTGTATCGCTATCTCTACCTGAGAACGAATCTCTTTCTCAAACACATCGTCCGTCTTTTTGACGAATCCACCCGTATCCACTACCGTAAACTCCTTCCCATTCCAGTTACTAGAACCATACTGTCGATCACGAGTCACACCGCTCACATCATCCACGATAGACTGCCGCTCCCCGATAAGCCGATTATACAGCGTCGATTTACCTACATTCGGTCTCCCCACAATAGCAATTATGTTACCCATTATCTTTTCTTATTATGGCGCAAAAATACACAATTTGTAGGAATAATTTTTTGGGCGCTTTATCAGGTCATCCGCTTGTATCCAGCGGCCCAGCCAGCCATTCAGGATATGCCTGTCTAGTATTCGTTCGCCCACTCATTCTTCGACAGTCATTCCTTCATTGGCTACCTGAGCCACTGGATATCGCTGCTACCCTGAGCGCGAAGAGTGTTAAATTGTTGATTTGTTTTTTTTGTTGAATTGTTTATCTATCCTATTGTTCGCCCTTTTTCTTTGCAACTTCGACAATAAAATATGCAGCATGATTCAAATCCCGCATAGCATCCTAAAATTATTTAATCCTATAAATCAAAGTTCAGACAAGAAAGTACTTATATCCGCTAAAAGATAAGCAGCCAACAGCCCCGCTCTATCCATATTTCCATTTGCAATTCCATTTTCTCCTCTACTTTTTTTGCGCGAACGATAGAAACGATATGGAGTGGATGAAAACAGGTGTGAAGCCTCCGCTGCGGTGGCTCCGACGAAAGGAGGAGACGCAGCAGCGGATTTTGGCTGAACCCTGGAGGCATCCGCTACATACAAGTGGATAGCGTGGTGTGCGCAGATAGGAAGCCCAGCACGCGCCCAAATCCTCCATAAAAAAATAGCCTACATAATAAGAATACCGCCAATAGTCTTCTACCAAACCCTATAAATAATACCTATCTTTGTCAGGTGGAAAAAGAAAAAAACATAGCACATAAGTCTGGGTTTGTTAATATTATCGGAAATCCAAATGTGGGGAAATCTACGCTGACAAATATATTGGTAGGAGAGCGGATGGCGATCATTTCTGCCAAGCCGCAGACGACTCGGCATCGGATGATAGGAATAGTGAGTGGCGATAATCATCAGATCGTGTTTTCGGATACGCCTGGGATGATCAAAGAGCCGCACTATGCGATGCAGAATAATATGAACAGCTATGTGGTGAATTCTTTTGAGGATGCGGATGTGGTATTGTTCATGACGGATATGGTGGAGAAGTATGAGGAGGATCATCCGCTGATAGAGCATTTGGCAAAGACGGACAAGCCATTATTTTTGATAATAAATAAAACGGATCTTGCCAAGAAGGATGAAATACTAGAGCGAATACAATGGTGGCATCAGCGACTGAATAATATAACGGAGACGCTGCCCGTGTCCGCACTGAATAAAAATAATACGGATATTATCATTGATCTTATTGTCAAATACTTGCCAGAAGGGCCTGCTTATTATCCGAAAGATCAGCTCACGGATCGGTCACAACGCTTCTTTTGTGATGAGATTATAAGGGAGAAGATATTAGAATTATACAAGCAAGAAATTCCCTATTCGGTGGAAGTTTCAACACACACCTTCAAGACTGGAAGGACGAAGAAAAAAGAACCTATCGTAAAAATTCTGACCTACATATTTGTGATGCGGGATACACAGAAGTCAATCATTATAGGTAAGGGAGGGGCTATGCTGAAAAAATTGGGAGAACAATCTCGTAAGGATATTGAAAAGTTTTTAGGCAAAAAAGTATATCTAGAGTTGACCATCAAGACGAGAGATAATTGGCGTAACGATGAAAAGAGTTTGAAACGTTTTGGATATTAAAATTAATGATTAATATTTAGCGATCAATTTTCAATGTTATAATTTTCTATCTGTAAAGGTCTCTATTAAAAATTGGCTCATTGATTCCTTATGGTACTTGTGTAGCAATTGATTATTCTCATATTTTCTTCACAATTAATTATGAGTTCAGTCTGAAAACTGGCGAAATGCACAAAATGAAAAATATGGCTAAAAGAAATATATTTGGTTCTGTAGATTTTCGAAGGGGACTCAATTAATAAAGGTTTACTGGATACTTCAATTGTATTACTCGTATCATTAAGTAATCTATGCCAGTAAATTGTCTCTCTTGCCTCTGTATAGAAATATTCAGAAGTAAGCGAAGCTAACCCTGCAAGGGTGACTTATTAAAGCACAGGGTGATGAACCCTGTGTAAAGATTAAACAAGATCCAATTTGGCGTGATTTTTTGTAAAAAATCATGACAAATTGCCAACAAGAATTACCCCGTTTTCAGCGCAAAGCTTAGAAAAATGGAGCAATTCAAACCCTTAAATTTTGATTAACTCCCTATGGTTCTTCAGTTTAATCTTCTTACGAACATCCCTAGAAAAATCGAGCAATCCAAACCTATGAAATTCGTCTATCTCCTTATAGTTGTAAAGGTTTTCGTTCTTATGAATATTCCTATATAAGAAATACTCAGTTTAACATAATAGCCTATTATATTTTTCTACGATCATGGCAAATTTATCAATAATCATTAGTAATATAACTGCTTAGTGGTTCCGTTCATAATACCTTCTAATAGCAATATCAACTGCTTAGGCTTATAGATTCGCCAATTGATGTCATTAAAGTCTCCACCTACATTTGCGTAGTGCTGAATTTGGGTGGCGAGCATTTCTTCTTCTACGTGCTGCAGTGTGTTGATGAAACAGATCCAACCATTGGTCTCTTTTACATCGTCATACCACTCTTCATAATAGCAATTGTCTGAACCATGAAAGTTGAGCACATTATCACAAATGATTAAATATTTATCAATTTCAAATCCAGATAAGACATCGACGACTTCCCGCTTTAGATACATGACATCATTGTGTATCGTATCGTTCCATTCACCAATTAACTCAATGATGGCATAGCGCTCTTCGTAGTCGGCAAATAAAATTTTCATGTATAGTGTGGAGGAACCAAACTCGTCCCACTGTGGGTGTATGTAGTAATTATAGACTTTTTTTGTAAAGACAAACTCATCGTATTGGCGTCCATGGAATGGCGAATTGCCATCCTCCGAGGCCACATAATGGTCTCTCCATTTATAATAAGGTTCTATGTCGTGCATGTATCTTTAAAAAGTATAGTACAAATGTTATGTTGTATATAACATGACTCAAATATAATGGTTTTATAATTGCGCAGTCATATTTACATTTGTGTTGTCTCTATGAATTGTATATAACTAATAAACTAAGTGCATGACTATCTATATCACAGGTCCAGAATCGACGGGAAAGACAATGCTTGCACAATCATTATCAGAGCATTATAATTGTCCTTGGGTGCCAGAATATGCGCGGCAATATTTAGCAGAAAGAAATGGTTTATACGATTATGATGATTTACAGCTTATCAGTCAGGGCCAATGGGAGCTGCGAAAGCAGTTTGAATCTCTCGAGCCTAGTAAGCTGATAAGTGATACAGGACAATGTGTACTATACATATGGAGTGAGTATAAGTTCAACAAGTCAGCGGAGGTCATAAAAAAGAGGCTTGAGGCACAAAGTGGATCGCTACATTTACTTTGCAAGCCAGATATAACGTGGCAACTTGATCCTCTGCGAGAGCATCCCGATGACCGTGATCTGCTTTTTGAGCGTTATATAAATCTACTTGAAAAGTATCAGTTTGACTATGAGGTGGTTCAAGGTAAAGGGCAATTAAGATTGAAAAACGCAATTTCTTTTATCGATAAATATGAGTAGATAGTGACCACAGATCTAGAACTCTATCTAAATAGTAGAAATTTTATTAAGAATTTGGCCATATGCTAAATGATTGTATTACCTTTATAATCTGATCGGCATGGATAGATTCGTCATCATTTAAATTAGAATACAATGGGTTTTTTTAAAGAAATCAAAAATTTACTTTGGGCAAGCAAATCAGTGGGTAAGCACCAAGCTGAAAAAGGTATAGAGCATGGTAAAGAGATCGGAGGAGAGCTATTGGATGACGCCAAAGATATGGCTGGTAATATTGGTGGAAAACTGAAAGACAAGGCAGGCGATGCGGTAGATTCTGCTAAAGAATTGACAAGTGACGCGTTCGATTTTGCGAAGGATGCTGCAGGTAAAATTGTGGATAAAGCTGAAGGCTTTGTAGAAGATGCGAAAGATGCAGGAAGTGATATGTTGAATAAGACGAGTGATGCTGCCGCTAATATGAAAAATAAAGCTTCCGAGATGGGAAATGATGCTGTAGATGCAACGAAAAGTGCAGCTGATACGGTTGCTAGTAAGACTAATGAAGGAATCGATGCTGCGAAAAATGCTGGTGTAAATGCTGCAGATAGCACAGAAGAAGCACTGAAGAATTTGACAAATGATGCGGCTGACGGTTTATCCAACGCTAAAGGTACTGGTGCAGATATACTGGACGATGCAGGGGATGCGGTGAAAGAAACTGCAGAAGAAACTAAAAATGTCTTAGAGAAAATTGGGGGAGATGTGCTAGCAGCTGGAGCTGTAATTCTAGGTACAGGTGCTATAGCTGCCGAAAATCTTGGAAGTAAAGTACTGGAGAAAGGAGATGAACTTTACGAAAAAGGAAAGGGCATGTCTGGTGGTTTAGGGGATGATGTTACTAACTTTGGAGATAAAATTCTAGACAAGGCAAAGGACCTTGGTGGTGACCTGAAAGATAAAGCCGAAAATATGGTTGATAAAGCCAATCGGGTAGCTAGCGGAGAAGAGGAAATGAAAAGCCTTTCGGATACAGTAAAGGAGATGGGTGAGAAATTTAATAAGCCAACTGAATTTAGCGACAAGATTGGTTACGAGAATGCAGAAGGAAGTTTGTTAGATGGTACGGACGATTTTTTTAGCAAAGCGTCTAAGTATGCAGATGGCGAACATAGTGCTTTCAATGCGGATAAGGTAGAGGAGAAGAAGGAGGATATAGTGGAGAAATCTGATGACCTATTTAAAAATACAAAAGAAGTCTTAGGCGAAGACGCTGAAGATATAGATGAAGATGTAAAATAAAGATCACCTATGCCCAGGTGGTGGAATTGGTAGACACGCCAGCTTGAGGGGCTGGTGCTCGCAAGGGTGTGCAGGTTCGACTCCTGTTCTGGGCACATAGATTTTTTACACTGTACCTGATTGATCTAGCTCAATCGGGTACAACTATTTTGAGGGGAAACTTAAATAAATAAGAATGTTAAGATATTTTTCGATTTTAGGGTTTTGCATATTTGCTATGATGGCTTGCCAAGATAAAGCGAGTGTTACTAGTGTAGATAGAACAGACAAGGCGGAGAAAGCCGCTTCTGCTGCAAAAACAACGACCAACAATAAAATACCAGCTTCCCAGCGTGTAGCTACTGGCGACCCGCTATTGATGACAATCTCTAGCACTACAGGCAAGAAGGGAGAGGAGGCTTGCGTATCTATAAAAACTGGAAGTTTTAACGGCATTGTAGGTTACCAACATAGTCTCAATTTCAACCCCAAAGAGCTAAAGTATAAAAGCACGGGGAACTATGGGATAGCCCATTTGTCTGATGCTAATTTTGGCGCGACTAAAGTCGACCAAGGGTTAATAAATTTTCTTTGGTATGATATGAATGTTAAGGGAATAACTGTGCCCGACGAAACTACTATCTTTGATCTCTGCTTTGAAATTCTGGGCGAATCTGGCTCAAAAAGCGAAATATCTATCACGGATAATCCCACCGCTATGGAGGTGGTAGGCCCTGAGAAAACAAAACTACCTTTAAGTGTCAGCAGTGGTTACATAACCTCGAAATGAATAGTGAAGCATTCGTTGCTCTAGCTTAGAGACTTATTTTTCCAGACTATAATAGATACGCGCATTTAGTTTATCATTTCTATCGGATTATGGATGCTTAAAATATGTTAATACTATACACCGAAGCATTTATTTAAAAATCGGCTTGTTCTTGATTATCAATACTCTATTGTGTTAATATGCGAAAAAAAGATCAAGTAAATAATTTATTAGTTGTCACAAATTCAGGTATAATGAGATAGAATCTGACGAGTTATTCGACAATTTTATAGTTTAATTTTTCATTTTAGAGTCCAAATTGACCACTTCTGTTTTCCAGGTTACCGTTTTCTTTGTCGCTTATTTTTAGTCTTTATAGGGTTTCAAATCGTGGCAACTTCTACACTAGTCACACTAAAAAAGTTTAGACCTTTAATCATACATTAATTTAATCCATATTTGTCCAACAGTTAGTAAGCAACTAATTTTTCTATTTTACATTCTTTAAACCGCCACCTATTATGGATCACTTTTTAATCTACATTATCATTTCATCCTTAGTAACTCTTTTATCAATAATGTGTGCTTACAAACCAGAAGATAAAGACTTAGGATTAGTAGATTTGAATTTATTAGATCTAGATGCTATTACTTTAAAAAACGCCACCGTTTATAACGAAAATACAAAAGAAGTAAGTAAAGCAAACAATGAATTGCAGGCTTCACTTTCAATCTGAGAATAAGCAAAGAAGAGGGGTGATAAAAGAACCCACTATCAACACATTATATCTATGACGCTAAATGAAGCAATAAAGTTTGTTGCCCTTCATCTTTTCTTTCTCTTATATATAATACCACTCCAAGCGCAAGGACCACAGAAGGTACTGGCTACCACCATAACCAAGATGTCATATGAATACTCTAAACTGAGCGCGAAGCCTATCAAACCTTTGATATCTATTTCGACGACGTACATGCCTATCGTAAGGGTACCAGAGCATTTTTTAAAGCATTATTTAATAAGAGTTGATCAGACGGATAATAGACGTTTTCTCCAAGATAAAAATGATCCTATGATAGGCCTATATTTCTCTAGAGGAATAGAGCACGATGGATATGAATATTATCTACCAGTTGCTTTCAGTAAGGAAGAGCAAGCATTAAATTATCTACAAAAGATGGATTCAAAATTTTCTGCTCAAGCAGTAGTCGTAAAACATGCACTTAGGAAAGCTAAATGTCATTGCTTTGGAAAATTTTAGGGTGCTTCCCGTACATCAACAAATCCATGCATCAAATTTTTTTGTCAAGCATTTCGCGCGGCTGCATCACGTAGTTTTTGCAAGAAAGGCGAAGCAAAAATAAATTCCTTTAGCAAGTCGTTATCGCTCGCTAAAACCTCATCCTTATTACCTGTCCACGCCAATTCGCCCATATGAAGTAAGGCTATGTTGTCTCCAATTTCCATTACAGAATTCATATCATGTGTGTTGATAACTGTCGTGATATTATGCTCGACAGTAATACTCTTTATGAGTTCATCGATTACGATTGATGTCTTAGGGTCAAGTCCAGAGTTAGGTTCGTCACAAAATAAATACTCAGGACTCAGTACTATTGATCGCGCAATACCTACACGCTTCTGCATCCCACCACTTATTTCTGAAGGATATTGATCATTAACCCCATCGAGACTAACCCGTTCAAGGCAGTAATTTACCCGATCAAGTTTTTCCTTTTTCGTCATTTTAGAAAACATGTCTAGCGGGAATGCAATATTTTCTTCCACCGACATGCTGTCAAATAAAGCAGAGCCCTGAAATAGCATACCCACTTTCATCCGAATCTCACGGACTTCTTTTTTGTCTAGGTTAACAAAGTCGATATCATTATACCAAATATTGCCCGATGTAGGAGCGAATAACCCTACTAGCAACTTAAGTAGAACTGTCTTACCCGCACCAGATCGCCCAATTATAAGATTGGTCTTACCCGCCTCAAAAGTATGGCTGATTCCCTTTAGAACCTTGACCTCACCAAACGATTTAATAATATTTTCTATTCTGATCATTGTGTCAAAACTATAGCGATGAGGTAATCAAAAAGTAAAATTAGAATGGAACTATATACCACAGCATTGGTAGAAGACTGCCCCAATTCTATGCTTCCCCCTTTTACAAAATATCCTTGATAACATGATACTGAGGTAAGAATAAAGGAAAAGACAAGTCCTTTTACAAACATCATCACTACATTATAATCTATAAAAAATGACCGAAGTCCTTGAATATATTCTTCACTAGTCAACAAGCCCGTAGGCACAGTAGCGATATAGCCACCAGCATTGCCCACAAAAGCAGCAATAGCAACTAATAATGGTATTACAATTACAGCTGCAATTATCTTTGGCAAGATTAGGAAAGTCGCAGTATTAACGCCCATAATTTCCATAGCATCTATGTGCTCTTTTTGACGCATTCCTCCAATCTCAGCGGCCATATTCGATCCTACCTTACCCGCTAAAACTAAACAAGTAAAAGTTGGCGCAAGCTCAATAATCACAATATCTCTTACTACATAACCTATATAATAGCGAGGTACTAGACCGCCAGAAAGCTGATAAGAAAACTGCACGGCAGTTACCGCACCAATGAATACCGCTATCAAGCATATGATAACCAACGAACCAATACCGATATCATTCATCTGACGCATGGTCTCCTTATAATACATACTAAACTTCTCTGGACGCGAAAAAACCGTCTTCATGAAAAGAATGTACTTTCCGAAATGATGAAAAATATTCAGATTATTCATGCAAAGTTTTGTGCATTTTCAAAGAAAGAAGCCAAATTTAGTTTAATTTTATACAAAAGAGAATTTTATAATTTAACGCAAGCCATATAGAAAGGTTTGCACCCACAAAAACAATACGAATTTACATGAAAGTAGTTATTACTGGAGGCACCAAAGGTATAGGTTGGGCCATGATAGAAGAGTTTGCTGCAAATGGTTTTGACATAGCATTTTGTAGTCGTTCCAAGAAGGATTTGGACCATAGAGCAGCAGCACTATTGGCGGTATATCCAGACATTCGCGTGATTACCAAGCAGGTGGACATGAGCAAGAAGGATGAAGTACTTGCCTTCGCGGTTTCCATCAAGGAGTATTGGGGCGAATTGGATGTGCTGATAAACAACGCTGGCGTCTTTTTGCCTGGTGCAATTATCGAGGAAGAGGAGGGTAGGCTGGAGACTATGATCGAGACCAACCTCTATAGCGCTTACCATTTAACGAGAGCTCTGCTCCCCATTATGCTTCCAAAAAAAGAAGGCCATATTTTCAATATCTGTAGCATCGCGAGTAAGATTGCTTATCCGAATGGAGGCTCATACAGTATCTCCAAATTTGCGCTCTTAGGTTTTTCGAAAGTCTTACGTGAAGAACTTAAGCCGAAGGGCATAAAGGTAACATCCATCCTCCCCGGCGCCACATGGTCCAACAGTTGGAAAGATGTCGATCTGCCAACTGAGCGCCTGATGCAAGCAGCCGATATCGCCAAGACAGTTTACAGTGCATACACACTTAGCCCCTCTGCGGTTATAGAGGACATTGTGCTACGCCCACAGCTTGGCGATTTACAAGACTCTGATTTTTAAATTTTAGGGATATTTATACTTAGCATGAAAGCGGAAAATTTTATACCATACAGTGCCATTACTTTCACAGAAAAAACGAAGGAGCGTAGTCAATCGTTTTTCCAGTTTATGGACAAGCGTCGTTCCGTTCGCAAGTTTTCAGATCGTCCAATTTCTAAGGCAGTGATCGATGACTTGATCATGACTGCATCCTCCGCGCCATCGGGTGCGCACAAGCAGCCATGGACATTTTGCGCCGTGTCGGATCCTATCATTAAGCAACAGATACGGGAAGCAGCCGAGAAGGAGGAATACGAAAATTACCATGGACGTATGAGTGAAGATTGGTTGGCTGATCTAGCGCAGTTTGGTACCGACTGGCACAAGGATTTTTTGACCACTGCGCCTTGGTTAATCGTGGTTTTTAAGAAACCCTACGACCTAGAAGATGGAGAGAAAAAGAAGAATTATTACGTTAACGAGTCCGTTGGCTTAGCTACTGGATTTTTATTGGCCGCTATTCACAATGCTGGTTTTGTAAGCCTAACCCACACTCCCAGTCCACTCAATTTTTTGCAAAAGATACTGGACCGCCCAGCTAATGAACGTCCCTACTTACTGATCCCCGTAGGCTATCCAGCCGCAGACGCACAGGTTCCAGTACTAGAGCGAAAACCATTGGAAGAGGTAGCAAAGTTTTACTAGTTGGGGCTATCCCGAGCACGCGAAGAAGCGCGCCGGGTCGCGCTATCCGTTATATCTCGTTTTTTGCGAAGAGCAAAAAAGCGAGATGCCACTTCTATCCCTTATCCTCTAGGGCTATAGCTTCGCATCGCCTGCTAGAAGAATTGCAATTCAAACGTTTAAGTTTTGACTATACCCTTATGATTGTGCAGGTTATCCTACTTATGAATATCCCTTTCTCTCCAATTATTCGCGGTACTAATACTGCAAAACCGTAGCCCCAAAATGTTCCCCACATTTGCTCATCATAAACAATTTATGATATACCGATTCGTCCAACTTTTCATATCGCTCTTGACCGAGCAGTTTGTTGACCAACTTAGGCGTAGTATTCGAATGACCAGCAATCATTACATTACCCTCCTTAGCATTTTTCACAAGATCTATAATATCTACCAAGTCTGTATCATAAATTTTTATTTCTATACCAAGCTTGTCAGCTAAGGGTTGTGCTGTCTGCTGTGTCCTTTTATATTTAGTGGCATAAATAGTTTTGATGTCAGCTTCCGCTAACTGAAACATCAGTTTTTCTGCGCGTTCAAAACCTGCCTTACTAAGATCTGGGTCTTTAGGATCATTAGTTGATTTTTCTGCATGTCGCACGAGAAATATCTGAATTGGTTCTGAACATATCGAATTAGTTCTATCCTCCATTACTGCTCGAGCACTTGACTGGAGCCCTGGTTTTTTAGTGCAGCATATAAATAGAAACGCAGCTAAAAAGTAAAGTAGAAAGTGGGTATGTAATTTCATATCGAGTCCTTTCAACAAAGATATAAGTATAATTTAAAATTACTATTTTGCCCTCCGCACTCTGTCATATAAGTAGACGGACCCCCGCACCCCAACACCCGTACCGCACCCCAAGCCCTGCACCCCCGCACCCGCACCCAAAAAAAAACCATAATCCACCTACCCCTCCTCCAAAACTGCACAAGAGCAAAATCTAAAGCAGCAGACAAACCATATAAACAAACCTTAAATCCTACCTTGACTAACCTAAAATTTCCTATTTTTAGAATACGTAAATGGATTATCCACAAATTTGCAATCTGCCAATTATGAAAAAATATATATTATTCTCTTTGATGTGTTGTTTTTGTCTCGCAAATTATTCACATGCACAGATCGCACAAGCCAGTGTACAAGTCATAGCACCACCAGTCAAAGACATGAACTTACTATCAACGTGGAGTACTGGAAGCACACCATTCAATGATATTTGGGGATACGTAGATCCGCAAGAAAAGGAGGTTGCTATTATCGGTTCGCGCTCCCATTATTACTTCGTGGATATTTCTAATCCTACAAATCCTCAGATGATTGATGGATTTGCTGGAGGAAATACGACAGTCTGGAGAGATATGAAAACATATAGTCAATGGGCTTATGGAGTTTGCGATAATTGCAGCGAAGGTTTGTCAATATTCAAAATGGGAGATTCGCCTGCTGCTGACGGAGTAGAATTTGTTAGACAAGATAAATCTTACTTCACTGCTGCACACAATATTTTTATCGATGAACTCAATGGCAGATTATACATCATCGGATCTAATACACAAGCAAATGGAGTCATTATCTTAGACATAAAAACCAATCCTGAATTCCCGACACTGATCGCTGCATCTAATTTGCTGGGGGGATATATGCACGATCTGTATGTTCGCAATCATATAGGTTACGCCAATTCTGCTAATAATGGATTATACGTTTATGATTTTAGCAATCCTTCAAATATCCAGACGCTTGGTTCTATGACGTCCTATCCGCAACAAGGATATAATCATGCATCATGGTTAAATCCTGCTGGAGATGTCCTGATCATGGCAGACGAAACCCACAATACTAGCCTCAAAGCAGTAGATGTGAGCGACCTTTCTGATATAGAAGTGACATCACTTTTTCGCTCCGAACTTTTAGCTCCTCAAGTTACGGGTAGTATTGCGCACAATCCATTTGTGCGAGATAATTATGCTATTGTATCTTACTATCATGACGGTGTACAAATTTTTGACATTAGTAATCCATCGAATGTAATCCAAACAGCTTGGTACGATACATTCTTGGGGAATACAAATTATAGTGGTTTTAGTGGTTGCTGGGGAGTATATCCATACTTACCATCTGGCAATATTCTTGGATCAGATGGTTCAGGAGGGTTATTTGTTTTAGAAGCAACGGATATTGATTTCATTCCAATACCTCCAGTTTCACCACCCTTTGGAATATATGGGGAGGTACCTCCTTGTATAGAAGCAGGAACGCCAGTGGAATTGAGCGTCTCTACTGATGGACACACTATACAATGGTTCAAGGACGGTGTAGAAATTGGTTTTGTTGAAAGCGTAACAGCTACAGACGAAGGTGTTTATCAAGCCAAAGTTTATAAAGGACCACATTCCTTAACTTTGGAGACGATTAATATTACTTATGGAACAGCACCGAATGTAGGATTAAATGTACCCTCTGAATTTTCTATCTGTGAAGATGAAGAGACAGAATTATTTGTAACAGATGGAGCGGATAACTACGAGTGGTTTTTAAATGGAAATCTATTTGCATCAGATGTCAGTACCATCACCACCAATCAAGCAGGTACTTATACAGTCACTGTATCTAATGGGGGATGCTCAGCAACTTCAGAGATGGTTCAACTAGAAATTGATACGTATGCAGATTCAGATCTGAATATTTCTGGAGAGCAACTTCTTTGCGATGAAGAATCTATTGTAATAGCAAGTTCTAGTAATGCAGAAAGTTATCAGTGGTTTTTGGATGGAAATATTATTGAAGGAGCTACCTCAAGCGAGCTGACTACGACAGATGCGGGCTTGTATTATTTACAATTGTCGAATGGTAACTGTGTACTCAACTCTCAAAATGTTGAACTTACTTATAATGAAACACCTTCGGCAGGTTTAAATACAACGGGGGATGTTTCTTTATGTGAAGGAGAAGTGTTCGAGCTGATAGCATCTACTGGAGCAGATAGGTATGACTGGATCGATAGTAATGATGACATAATTCAATCTGGATCTGAAAATACTCTAATTGTAGTCGATGGTGGAGGGGTTAGGATGGTAGCCTATAAAGCCAACTGCCAAGCATCTTCTGAGCAAGTTAATTTTACTTTTACTGCTTTTCCAGAAAGTAATATCACAGGCAAAAGTTTGTCCACCATATGTGAAGGAGAAGTAAATATGCTAACTACTAACGTCTCAGCAGAAAACTACCAGTGGTTATTCAATGGTGATCCAATAGATAATGCTAATGGTTCTAGTTTGAATGCTAGTATAGCAGGTGAATATGCTTTGATTACGAGTAATGGAAACTGCAGCACTACTTCGGATAATTACACATTAGAAGTTGTAGATGCACCTAATGTTTCTCTTCTGGTTTTCGAGAATATAAATATCTGCGAAGGAGAAACTGCTCAACTTATAGTAAGTCAAGGTGCAGAGTCATACACTTGGTCCTTGAATGGAAATATTATTCTTGCATCGGACAATATGATCAATGTTTCAGATCCTGGAAATTATGTAGTAATAGCATCGAATGGAAATTGCCAAGCAGCCCCAATTGAAATAATTGTAACCATTGAAGAGTACCCTAATGTTGATATTTTTAATAGCGGGGATGATAATGTTATCTGTCCAGGAGATGAAGTTTATTTAGTAAGTAACACAAATGCAGAAAATTTTGTCTGGCTACGGGATGAAGAAGTTGTACTGACAAATGATGTAAACTTATACACCACCGAACCAGGGACCTACGTATTAGAAAGTTACAATAATCAATGTGTTGCTAGGTCTGAGCCTATAATAATTACAGCAGGTGAAGTACCTGTTGTTAATCTTGAAGGCCTCGGTGAGGACTTAAATTGCGCAGGGGAGTGCTACGTTATAAAAGTAGATGCAGGATATGAAAGCTATCAATGGTATCTAGATGGATTTGCTCTAAACGAAAATGATTCAGAAATTACTGTTTGTCAAAGAGGACGTTTAGCGGTAGAGGTAAGTTCTGCAGACGGATGCACCGCCTCTTCAGATATTATAGCTGTAGATTTTACAGCCTTGCCAAATGCTGAGCTAGATGTTGCCGCTAACCAAAATATATGTGCTGGCGAGTCTATAGACATGATGGCTCCAGAGGAGGCAGACTTATATTCGTGGACCTTGGATGGTGTTGTGATTGCCAGCTCACGAAGTATTAATGCGAATGCAAGCGGAGTATATCAGCTGCAAGTATCAAATAATGGATGTACTAATGCTTCACAGGAAATAAATATTTCAGTAGAAGAAAATCCAGCTATCGAATTTAACTTTACCAATGCCATTACTATTTGTGAAGGTGATTCATTCATTACCAACTTAGACATATCGTACGATAGCTACCAGTGGTATAGGAATGATGCATTATTTTCTACAGATCTCAATGTAGAGCTGGATCAGGAAGGGGAGTATTATCTAGAAGCAACTTCAAATTCTTGCATCGGCATTTCTTCAATATTTTCAGTAGCAGTTTTGCCATTGCCCGATGCTTCTATAAGTCAATCTGGAGAGATCAGTATCTGCGAAGGAGAATCAAGTACGCTTATTATTACTGCGCAGGCGGACAATTACACTTGGTATCAGAACGGTACTGCACTTAGTGAATCTACAAATGAGTTGACGATAAATGCAGCGGGTGATTATTACGCGGAGGTGAAGATGAACGGCTGTACGGCAGTGTCTGCTACTGTGAATTTGAATGTAAACGTCACTCCTTTATCAGAGATCGATGGAGCGGAAGAAAGAGAATTGTGCAATGGTTCTACGGAAGAATTGATATGTAATATCATTGCGGACGACTATACCTGGTTCTTAGATGGGGTACAAATTTCGCAAAGTGTAAATCCAACTATTACTGCCAGCGAGGCGGGAACATATACCGTGATGACTAGCTTAGGAGACTGCACAACTTTATCAGAAGGTATTGAAATTATAGGCGTTAATTTACCTAGTATTGAGGATCTATTTGAGGATTTCATATTGTGTTCAATGGAAGAAATAACGATTACTGCTCCCGCTGGGCAAGATCTATACACTTGGGTCAAAGACGGACAGCAGATCGCTTTCACAGAGGAGGAATTGATCATCGCAGAAGCCGGAACTTACATGTTAGAAATACAGCAAGGATCATGCTCCGCCACATCGAATTCCTTTACAGTAAACTATCTCGAACCAGTAATTTTTGATGAATTTCCGACGGAGTTCGGATTATGTGCTGGAGAAATAGCAACCCTTACTGCGCCATCGGATGTAGACAGTTACTTATGGATAAAAGATGGAAGTGTAGATGTTAATTCTGGCGATACTTACTTGACCTCGGAGCCTGGAGTCTATCAGGTGGAGGTAACTAAAGATGGTTGTGTTACGCTTTCCCCTGTAGTGACAATCGTTCAAAATGTAAATCCAACGGCAAGTATTGTATATACCGATAATATAGTTTGCGAGGGTGACAGCCTTACCTTATTTGCAGATGTATCTGAGGATGTGGAGTCCGTTTCTTGGTTTTTAGATGGTGTTTTCCTAACGTCAGATACGCTAGATATTACAATTTTAAAATCAGGAACCTATGCTATCGAGGCTACGAATGGTACTTGTACAACTGTTTCTGAAGTAGCTAATCCTACTGTTTACGAGCTACCAATAGTAAATGTACTTTCAGCTTCAGAAATTATCTGCCCAGGAGAAATGGCTACACTCAACTTTGAATTTACCATCAATTCAAATTTTGCATACATATTATATTTAAATGGGACATCAGTGCCTTTTTCCAGTATCTCCCCATTAGTTGTAAGCGATCCAGGTAACTACACTTTAGAGGTACTTGATTTAAATTCTGGTTGTTCTAGTACCTCTGAAGAAATAGTCGTCAGTGTATTTGAGGTTACGATTCCGACCATTGAGGTCAATGACAATATTCTTTCTTCTTCCACCGCCAACAGTTATCAGTGGTACATGGATGGCACAGCGATTACGGATGCTACGTCGGCTACCTACGAGGCGTTAGAGACAGGTGCATATCAAGTAGAGACTACGGATATTAATGGTTGTATAGCTACGTCACTTGCAACTAATGTAATAACATCATCAGTACAATCCATTCCGTCATTGGCGAACTTCTACCTGTTTCCTAATCCCGTTACTGACCTCCTTAGTATAAGTATAGAGACGGATACTAGACTTGATTTGCAGATGAATATTTACAACCAATTAGGTCAATCACGTTGGTCGCAGCAGTTAACGCAACAAGGCGTACAGACCATACAAGTACCAGTCAAAACTTTTTCTGCAGGTGTTTACGTGTTGACTATTCGGGATAAGAAAGGAGGCATGCAGACTATACGTTTTGTGAAGAATTAATATTTGGGAGCTCCGCCACGCCTTGAAAAAAGGCGGGCGGCGGGCTGTCCGTTACTATCCATCGCTTCCGAAAAAAAATCGGAAGGGATGGATACCACTCCTATCCCTAGCTTCTAACGCGCTCCGCTTGTCGAGCTTCGGCTGTTAGCCTACGCTAGAGTAGTAATGAGTCTTACTCTTAAGCGCGTTTTAAATTATGATTTTCAGTTCTACTTAGTTCTGTTCCTAAATATTTTGCGATCTCATACATACCTTCTTTCACGCCATTATATTTGAGTTCGGCACCAGAGTTATAGTTGGTATTTGTATTCACATCATAGACCCACTTCATTCCGTTTTCATCTTCTACATATTCCAAAGCGCCAACACCGATATCGTTTGCTCTTAGAAAAGAAGCATATTTTTTAAGATCAGCATTTTCATAATTTTCTAGAATTATAAACTTATCGTTTGACCCTTTTTGATCAGCAGGGCAAAACACATCGCCAATATTACAAGAATCTGCTGGGCACAATTGAAAACCGTTTTGTGCATCAATACTGACGGCATAGAGAAATTCATTACCGACGAATTCAGCTCTTACAATACGACCACTAGTAGGCTTTATATATTCCTGTACGAGCCAAATACCATCTAAGGAATCACCAATTTCATCATTTTGGATAGAGTGAGTTAAGCTATCTTTCGAATTGAACAACTGCACACCAGCACCTTTTCCACCTCGATTTGGTTTTAAAATAAAAGGAAACTTTCCCAGCTGATCAACCGCTTTAGGTAAAGAATGAATGTCGTTCGCAATAATAGTTTTCGGATGCGGTATATCAAATTGCTGTAAAGAAAGGTACTGTTCTGACTTTCTCAATTCCAACTGTAAAGCTCTACGTCCATTTATAACTTTCCGGTCATGTTTTTCAAGCCAAGTCAGGATATTTGCAGTTATTTCTGGTGCATAGCGATGTCCTCTTGTATGTGCAGAGGCACTCATCCGATTGTAAAAAATACCCTCAGGTGGTATTGAATTCAAGTCCAATATCATATCATCAATAAACCACTCCTCATAAGGAAGATTTAGTTTATCAAATGCAGCCCTTAATGGAATAACCCAATCATCGTTTTCGTGAATCACATAAATTTTTTTCATGGTAATAATTTGTCTTTAATTACAAAAGCCTTCTCACATTAGCGAGAAGGCTTTTTTATAAATAATATATCTTTAATAAATTACATATGCCGTTCTCTGCTAAGTAAAAAACTTAAACAGCAACACGATGTAATATGTAAATTTATTTTCTTTATCATTTCTAAGAACAATCTATGTGGTATTTATGATAAAAGCAACAGACTTGTGAATTAAATAATCAAAATCGATTCATATGTAATGGATAAAGCAGATTGAAGCTACACGTATATGTAACCTATGGGAAAGACAAGATTTGCCTCTTCGCGGATGTTTGTCTTTAGAGAAAAAATAAAGAAAAGAGGAGTTCGTCGATTGGTTGTGCCCCGCCTGAAAAGTGTAGGACAGGCATCGCTTCGATTCGCGTGTCTAAAATAGAGTTTGTCTGAACTGAGATGCGCAAGACTAAAAGATGTCAAGATCTCACTATCCGCAGACCTAGTCTATAAATCTTTTCATCCTAAAAATCATAGTTCAGACCATTTGTATTCCCGAGAAAACTGTTAATGTGATGTTCCTCAAAAAAAATCAGCATCTTTCTTCAGAAAAATGCTGATTTAATATCATTTAAAAATAGTCGGGAAGACAGGATTTGAACCTGCGACCCTCCCGTCGCTAGGACGGGATGCGCTACTTCCGCTGTACAGCGTAACGCTACATCCTGAACAATTACTTGTTTTTGAAATATAAATAGGAGCAAATAAAAAAGAGTTTGCGAAAAGCTCGCAAACCCTTTAGTACTGTTCGTCGGGAAGACAGGATTTGAACCTGCGACCCCACGCCCCCCAGGCGTGTGCGCTACCGGACTGCGCTACATCCCGAATTGATGTCGCTACTTCCGCTGTACAGCGAAACGCAATATCTCGAATCAATGGACCGCAAATATAGCAAAAGCTCTATTGGAAAAGAAGTGATGATTTAAGTCTTGTTTGTAATAAAAATAAATAACTTTAATAGACCTATTTTCGCGGGAAGGATAGTAGAGAATACCGCGATAGCGGGATGTCCTCGCCAAGCTGGGTGTGCAGGCCTAGGACCGCAGCGAACGCGGAGTCTCGGATAGCCTGACTACTCGCAACCTTCTGCGAGTAGGGCCGCCCAAATAATGCACAAGAAAAAAAAGCAGGTAAATAAAATTCACGAATTTTATCAATACAGGAACGATCTATGCACCCTTAGTAAAAATCGTGCGATGTGGAAACGGAATTTCAATACCCTCCTTGTCAAATCGTTTTTTGATAGACTCTAATAAATCACATTTTAGAACGAATCCATTGGGCGCATCTTCGGCCCATGCCCAGCCGCGTAGATCGACGGATGATTCTCCTAGATGGAGTACGCGAACAGGAACCTCAGGAACTCCTAGTTCTAACTGCTCTGGGGTGCGTGGATCGACGTGCAAGGGATGTTGCAATACTTCGTCGGCAATAATCTGCTTAGCCAAATCAATGTCGCTATCGTAACTGATGCCAATATCAATAAACTTACATATACGCTCGGAAGCAAAATCAGAGTTGACAATAATCTCATTGCTGATGACCGTATTCGGTATCACGATGCGACGATTTTCGAAGTCTCGAAGTACCGTGTGGCGCAAAGTGATGTCCTCCACGATACCGCTAAGCTGCTGGATGTTGAGCCTGTCACCTACACGAAAAGGTTTGAAAATGACGATGAATACACCAGAAATAATATTTCCCAAAGCAGCCTGTGCCGCAAAACCAATAGCTACTGCCAAGATACCAGCTCCTGCTAGCATAGATGCTGCGACAGCACGTAGCGCAGGTAATGTGTATATAGCTGCTGAAAAACCGAGAATATAAATAAGCCCTGTGCTGACGTGTCGAAGAAATTGATAGTTGGTCGGATCACTGTCCATTTCTAAAGTGGACTTTCTAATCAATTTTCTGAAAAGCGAGCTTACTAGCCTAGCCACAATAAATGTCACGATGATAATGGCTATAAATAAACCGTATACTTTCAAATGGTCTTGCATGGCAAAAAGATGTGTTATTCTGGACACAAGGTACTATAAACTTATACCTAATGTCAAATATATATACCTTCCTGTGCTAGGTATAATACCGGGGCCAGGGTAGCCGCTTGCTCGGCGTGTAAAATAGATTTCATCTAGCAGATTATTCACTCCTGCTTCGAATTGCAAAAACTTGAACTCGTATGCGAGCGATAAATCCATCACTTGATAAGATGGGATAACTCCCTCTATGGCAGAAGGTGTACGAATAGCATTGGAGGCATCAGAAAAATGGGATTCCGTGAAGCTGTATTGCAGCGCCGCGCTAAATTTTGCCCACTTTAATTGGATCCCCGTCTTAAAAATAAAAGGGGGGATAAGTTCCACATCATTGTCATCAATTTCAGGATTTGTGCCAGACTGATATGTACCTTGAGTGAATGATAAATTACTAAAAATAGACCATTCAAGTTCTTCTTTATCCCAGCCAATTAGTTGTTTTATATCTAATTGGATCAAGGATTCAAGTCCGAAGATATCCGCATCGGCAATGTTGGTACGGAAACGAATAGTACGATCTACGAGATTGTCGAATTCAGGATTGGGTTCGGTCAAGAGGGTAGTACCTATGCGGTCTTGATAGGATAAATAATAGATAGCCAAGTCGTAGTCAATAATCTTATTAAGCTTACCTCTTAGACCAAGTTCGGCATTAAATCCCTTTTCATCTTGTAGATTTTCATCTACACGTAGACTCCCTACATTAACTCGAATATCATTGAAATTTATCGCTCTATAATTTTGAGAAAAATTGGTATAAAATTCGGTATTTGAGCTTGGTTTATAGCTAGAGCCTAGACCCACAAAAAGAAAACTACGTGGTTGAGATTTGTTTTCTTCTATGCGCTGATCATTGATAATATTCCCAGCTCCGTCTTTAGAAATAATTCTGTAGTAACCATCTGTACTTGTTTTTATATATTCAAATCTAGCTCCTGGCGTGATACTCCACTTGTCGCTAAGATTAAATACATTCTCCGCAAAAAAAGATAGGTTCAGACTAGGTAGTTGAAAATCAGAGCCTTCTAGATTATCAGGATTGTTATAGATAAATCTTGGTCTATTTCCATCATCTCCGTCACCCTGTCTTCTGTGTGTCCTACCGCGATAAAGTCTATTGCCAATAACCAATACTGATGGATTTTTGAAAGTGGTGTAGCGATAAAGTAATCTCGTCTCGTTACCAATATTGGCAAAGTCATCACTCAAAAAATCTCTATTTTCTCCGAAGTCTAAGAGATTGATATTGTCTAAGTTCCCAAGAGCATCGCGACCGCCAAGAAGAGCAAATGTTTTATTGTTAATCTTAAGGTAATCATTGATTCTATAGTCAAGGTTTAGAGCGAATAAATTCCAATCTACTTGAAACCAGTTCCTACTACGATTTGACTGTCGAGGATCTAAATTAAACTGAACATCTGTCAATCCACCAGCTTGTTGCGTAAGATAGTGTGTGAAGGAATATTCAGGTCTGATTACAAAGTTTGGGCTTAGCTTAAAGGATGCACCTACGAAAGCAGTGTGCTGCTCCAATTCACTATTGGGTCGCCAACCATTATTCTTTTTGTATTGGTAAAAGCTGTAGTAGTTTACTTTTTTGGTGTCTCCCGAAATAGCGTTAAATGAACCAAAGTAGCCAAATGAACCAATCGTCTGACGAGTCTCTGCGCTTATTTTTTTGCCCTCCTCACCTTCGCGAAATTTAAAATTCAGCATACCTCCAAATTGTGTTCCATACTGCAAGGATGCTGCCCCGCGCACTAATTCAATGCGCTCAATAGCTTCAATAGGAGGGGTGTAATACGACTCTGGATAGCCAAGCGCATCGGCGCTGATATCATAGCCGTTCTGACGCGTGTTGAAATTAGAATTTCTACTTGGACTCAAACCTCTACCGCCGATACCTAACTGTACCCCTGCACCGTCTCCTTCCCAAATATTGAGTCCGGAAACTTTAGCATATACTTGTCGACTGTTATTATTTGATTTATTGAGCGTAAGAGATTTCACTGGAATCAGTTCATTTTTCTTACTAGCATAAATGGCAAAATTTTCCACCTGCCTTAGTCTTTGGATACCATAGGAATCATCTCGTGTATCGTATACCGTAGCTTCTTGCAGTAAAAGTGGGTCAGGTTTTAGATCTATAATTATCCAATTGTTTGGTGGAAAATTTGCGCTATTTATTTCTTGAGATACATAACCAAGATAACTTACGATTATGGACTGTATGGTGTCGGGGAGTTTTAACTTGAGTATTCCGCTCTCATTTGTATAGCCGCCAATATTAGATTCTCTGGCTGTGATAAAGGCACCATCCAAAGGCGTATTATCCATAGCATCATTTACTATAAAATGCATATTACGCTCCTGTGCATCTATGCAAACTAGGCAGAAAAATAGGCATGTAGTAAATATAAATTTCATTCTCTGTTATTCATTTAGTGGAAGTATCCACTTTTTATGTTGCCAACCTCTTTTTTCTTTTGCTAAATCTATCGTAGGGTCAATGTAAGTTTTACTCCGTCTACCATTGAGGGAGACTTTACTTTGTACGGTAACCTCTGGGTTCACATATCCTTTCGCTTTATATTCCCTTGCCAAGTGATGTGCAAACTGCAATAGCATATCTGCCTGTGTGCTCATCATTTTCTCCTGCTGCGGAGTTAAATAATCATAATTATTTACATAATCTATCTTTTCAGATCCACTATCTTTTACTTGAAAAGTCGCATGCCCTGCCTTCTCCATCAGCATTACCCTCCAAGAGAATCTGTACCCCTGTTCTGTCCAATATAGATCTCCGGGATATAGTAAATATCGAAAGGGTAAAAGTATCTGTATACTAAAGAAAACTATTAGAAAAGAGAGGATATATTTTTCTTTTACACGGCTTTTTAATAGATAAATTGTTGCGTTTTGCAGTGATGAGAAGTTAGCTCCGATCTTACTCAACAGCTTTTCATGTGTTGCTGGCGTGAAGAAGATCGTAGTACAAAATATCATAATATAAGGGAACATACCGATTTGGAATAACAGTGCCGTCATCACATGAAAAATGACTACCGCTAGGTAAGCAAGTGGTCTAAACCGCATGGAGAGCAGAAAAAATACTATAGTCAAATCGTAAAGTGCGCCAGACCAGCTAAATGCATATGCGACCCATTCCTGTTGTAAGAGTCCACCTATCAGCGGTGTGCTTGACAAAGAGGGTAGCCAGAGCTTTAGCGGCATAGCTTCGAAGAGCCAGGACGGATTTATTTTTGCAATCCCAGCGAATAGGTAAACTAAGGCTAGTTGCAGCTTGAGTACGTTTATACACCATGCAGGTACTAGCTCTAAAATTTTGCTGGGCCGATGTAATACATCTAAAGAAAATTTTCTTCCAGCTGGAAGCCAAATAAGTAGAAAACTTACTAAGCTTACAAAGTAGTAATGATTGAGATAATTAGTTTTGTCTATTAGTTCTACATAGGTGAAGAGTAAAAAGAAGATAACGATTGCGGGTCTATAGAATATACCTAAGGCAATGGCTATTGAGGCAATGAAGAGCGTCAGAAATACGAGGTGCATACCCGTATCACCTAAGGGGTGAATCCAGTCAAAGCCAAAAAAAGTAAAATAAAACGTTGGATCAACGTACAACTCCGTAATCCAACCATAATAGTAAAAACGAGAAATACTAATGGCCATGATCGTACCGAATAGGATACGAAAAGTGACGAGGGGAGCTATGGATTTAGGGCTATATATATGATGCTTTAAATCCATTCTTATGGCTAATCCCCGTCATTGTCTTGGTTGGTAATGGTTATGCCCATTACCGATACCATATCAGACTTGATGAGCGTAACTACTTCCTGCATTGCTAAGAATAGATTAATCATCTTTTGATTATCTATTTTGATTTGAGTGGTAAGATTATCATCAAGGTTTTCAGCCAAAGAAATTGCATCGCTCAACTTTAGTTCAATATCTACTGCGAGCTGAGCTTGATTAATTTCTTCTAAGTAAGCATAGATTGAAGGACCTACTGATTTATTTAGGCCTATACCTTTGAATAAGTTTGAGTAGGCTCTTAATGAATTCAAAAGTAATGAGCTAGAATATCCGCCATAGTATGCTTCCGTTGCTTTCGGTCGCGGAATACCAGAAGATCGTATGCCCGCTGGAATGGATACTTTGCCATCACGTACAGCTCTTTGAAAGTGAAAGTCTATAGCGTTTACTTGTAGTCCTATTGCTGATCCTACGTCCATACCACTCGCATCTGTAGAGGTAAAGTTCTGAATGAAATCACCTTTTAAAAATTGAGTATCTGTATTAGATATGGAAATCTGAATGATCGCAGCTAACTGTTTAAGATAATCAATTCTTCTCTCATCGGACCTAAATTTCGCCAAGGTAGTTTCTACATCATCTGCATTTATAAGGTAGTCAATGGCTGGAAAGCCACTTGCCTCAAAATTTGTAAAACTGCCCAAGGCATAAAGTTTTTCCTGAATATTATTTTCTATTTTCTCCGCATTGGTTGGGTAAGTATTTAACATATTTCTTAATGCGTTTGACTCCGCAGGTCCATACTGGTAAAGACTGGCATACTGCCATCTTTTCCAGTTTTCAGATAAACTGTTTTTCAAGGCAGTAAGTGATACTTCATTAAGCTCATCAGCAAAAATGCCTACCTTATTTTCTAAGTCTGATGCGCTAATAGTTAATGCTCTAAATGAAGGTTGTATTAGGTTGGTCGCTAAGTGGTTTGCAATTTCTAATCTTAATATAGATAAATCTGAGTTATCATTTACAGTAGCTTCCGTTCCATCATCCGTGCAGGCAAAACACAAAAAAAATATTAGAAAAACTGATGCAAAAGAAGTAGAAAGTTTCATATTTGAAGTCTATCTTTTATATTTATAAATATGATTAGTTAAGAAGATTGATTACAACTCATCTTTTACTACCTCCAAGCTAGGGTAAGCAGCTATTATTTTATTCTTGGCGTTATTAAGTCCTTCTGCACTCACCATCCAAAAGTTTCCCTCGATTCCAAAATCTACGTTTTGAATATTATGCAAATCTGATGGCGTTATTTTTCTTTGAGGACTGAAAGTAAGCGCTCTGGTAAACATGGCAGCTTCAGATAATACATGAAGTAAATCCCCAGTATTACCCTTATTCAATGCACTTATACTTTGATTGATATAATGTATAGCTGTGCCCGCAGCTACCAACTCCAATTCTTTGTACAGTATATTTTTATTAATATTCTTCGTAGCATTATCTTTCGCCACTATAGCTGCTCTTCCTTGACGGAAAGCATTCATGATTTTGTCATTAGACCCTATAAACGGGTCAACCACATTAGCGTATTTGCTCCAATAAGTTACTTCATCTTCTCTAAGTTCTGGCCAGTCCGAACCAAAGTCCCCAGGTGCTGTAAAATAACCAAAAGCCTCATCCCAATGATGCTCAAGCAAAGTGTAGTTTTTACCTTCTACGATAGACTCATTATCTACGTCATCACCTGTTCTAGCATCTGTCAAATAAGTGTTATATACCTGATTCAAGAATACTGATCCCATCAATCCTTTTTCAATGAATTGAGTAAACTCATGACCTTTATTATTAACCAGTATAGAGGTACCTTTTGATTCTCGTTCGATTAAACCAGGTTGACCCTCAGAGGCTGAATTACCCGCTTTGCTTGCAATAGCCGCTTGTTCAAAAAGATCGCCAAAATAATCATCATCTAAGTCAGGCTGAAAAGTCTTATCTCTAAGCTGCTTAGTCGAGCTAAAATCGAATAACCCTCCACCGTCATTATCCGTGTTGTTGTATGCTTGCTTTAAGGTTGTAGCTTCTATGATTTGTCCAGCATCCCCAGAAAGTAGATATGTTTTGATGGCAGACAACATATTTGCTCTCTCTATCTGTCCAGTAAAGGATACAGTGCCTTCATTATCTCTAAAAAATTCATATTTATCGATATTGTCCACCATTTCCATTGAATCTGCGTCTCCGCTTTGATCATCATCCTTACAAGAGAAAAACGCAGTAGCTGAAACGATAACTAATAAAAAATATGTTCTGTATATCATTTCCTTATCTTTATTAAGATTTAGTCTAAATAAGCTTAGTGATGGCAAATATAGATTCTAACCACAGATATTACAAATCTAAAGACTGGTTTTTATGTTAAATTTTTGATCTGGTAAGGAATATCTTGGTAAGCAATATTTAGTGACTTGATGAACAGCAATTTGCAGTAGTTGGTGCCATTCGGATAAACTTTTTTTTAGAAGTTATGTAGTCCTCTTAATCTATAAGGTGTATTTTATATAACCTGCTTATTAATCACCATGAGCTTGTTAATAGTTAGAATAAATCTATTGGTCGAAAACATACCCTCATCTTGTACAAAGCCTAATATTTATCATAATACATAGGAATAGAATTCTACATTTGCATTATTTCAGATTTGATCCACGGAGAATAACTTATACAATATGAAAGTACTTTATTTAATTTTTGCCTTACTCTTATTTTATGGTAGCAACTCATTTGCTCAAGTCGATGGTAAAGCTACCCTTAGTGGTTACATAAAGGATGCAGATTCGGGAGAAACGCTTATAGGTGCTTCTGTATATATAGCTTCTCAGAGCAGTGGAACTACATCCAATGAATATGGATTCTATTCGCTCACTGTACCAGTAGGTACTTATCAAGTGGAGTTTGCGTATCTGGGATTCGACACGCAGACTAAAGAATTAAAACTCATGGAGAATACTACTCTTGACTTAGAGTTGGGAGAAGATATAGAAAATCTCGTCGAGGTGGTAGTCACCTCTGAAGCAGAAGATAGAAATGTTACCAATACGGAAATGTCTGTTAACAAACTTGACATTCGTACAATCACTAAAATGCCCGCTTTACTTGGGGAGGTTGACGTTATCCGCTCCATTCAATTGCTCCCAGGGGTTTCTTCAGTAGGAGAGGGGGCTACAGGATTCAATGTGCGCGGTGGTGGTGTAGATCAAAACCTTGTATTGCTAGATGAAGCACCTGTTTATAATTCTTCCCATCTTTTCGGTTTCTTTTCTGTTTTTAATCCTGACGCTGTCAAAGATGTTAAGCTTTTTAAAGGAGGTATTCCTGCGCGGTATGGAGGAAGACTATCTTCGATCTTGGATGTAAGAATGAAAGAAGGAAATAATAAAAAAGTAGCAGTTTCTGGGGGTGTAGGATTTATTTTTAGTCGTCTATCTATAGAAGCGCCGATTATCAAGGACAAGGCATCTTTCATTATTGCAGGTCGTAGATCATATATCGATGTATTGTCAAAACCATTTTTGAGCGATGATCTATCTGATACGGCACTCAACTTTTACGATCTTACTTTAAAGACGAATTACAAGCTTAATGAAAAAAATAGAATATTTCTCTCAGGTTATTTGGGAAGAGACAATTTTAGATTTGGAGAAGACGCTGGTTTTGATTGGGGGAACAAAACGGCTACCTTAAGATGGAATCATTTATTTAGCGATAAGCTATTCGCCAACTTTACAACCTACTACAGTAACTATGACTATAAGATAAAATTTGGCGCTGATAATACTAATAGCTTCAATTGGGACGCAAGTATCATCAACTATAGCCTCAAAGGGGATGTATCTTATTTCTTAAATCCTAAAAATCTCATCACTTTTGGCGGACAGGGCATCATGTACGAATTTTTACCAGGTAATGCAGTCGGAATTTCACAAGGCGAAATAAGTGAATTTTCAGTTCCTGAAAAATATTCGATTGAGGCAGGTGTGTTCTTAGAAAATGAGCAGAACTTGAATGATAAAGTTTCTTTGCAATATGGTCTACGTCTCTCTTACTTCAATTACATGGGAGAAGGATTTGCGTATACTTTTTCAGAAAGCGAGCCTGGTGAACGTCAATTGTTAACTGGAGTGTCAGAAAAATTTGATCAGTGGGAGAGTATCGAAGATTATGTCAATCTCGAACCTCGATTCTCAATCAAGTATCAGTTAAATCCAACAGCTTCTACAAAGTTTAGCTACAACCGAATGACACAGTATTTGCATTTAATTTCTAATAGTACCGCTGCTTCGCCATTGGATGTGTGGCTACCGAGCACCAATAATCTAAAACCGCAGATAGCAGATCAGCTGGCTGTTGGGTACTTCCAAAATTTCAATAAAAATAAGTATGTTACCTCTGTTGAAGTTTATTATAAGAATTTTCAAAACCAGGTTGACTATATTGATGGTGCTGATTTATTTGTAAATGAACTTATCGAAGCAGAGCTAGTCAGTGGGGACGGTAGGGCTTATGGTTTGGAAGTACAGCTAGAAAAAGCAAAAGGTCAGTTTACAGGATGGATAAGTTATACGCTTGCTAAAACGGAGCGTAAAGTACCTGCTATCAACAATAGCGAGTGGTATCCTAGTCGTTTTGATCAGACGCATAATTTATCTACGACTCTTTTCTACGAGCTAAATAGCAGGTGGACATTTTCTACCAATTTTGTGTTTAATACTGGAACTCCTGCGACGTTTCCTACTGGGCGTATCGAGCAACAGGGCTATGTTATTCCAGAAGTATCGAATAATGTTAGAAATAATGTGCGAATTCCATCATACCATCGCCTTGATTTATCTGCTACCTTCAGAGGTAAGAAGTACGAAGAGAAGAGATGGAAGAGTGAGTGGGTATTTTCTGCCTACAACGTTTACAATCGCAGAAATCCCTTCTCTATATTTTTCGAACAAGAGGAAGCAAGAGCGATAAATGCTGACCCCATACGTACCCAAGCAGTACGCCTTTCAGTCATCGGTTCTATTATCCCGTCAGTTGCTTATAACTTTAAATTCTAAAGAGACACTATCATGAATTATCAATACATCCTTTTAATTGTCGCGGCTATAAGTATCTTTTCATCCTGTGAGGATCCCATTGATGTGCAGCTTAGTCCAACCAATGGTCAAGTCAATGTAGATGCCTGGCTGACTAATGAATCAATTGTGCAAACTATAAAGCTGCGTCGTGTAAGCCCATACTTTGTTGCTAGCCCATCGCCTGTTATCAGTGGTGCGACAGTTTTTGTCACGGATGATTTGGGCAACGAATTTAATTTTGTGGAGATAGATCAGTCAGGAAATTATGCCTGGACACCCACTCCAGGAGAGTCCATTGGTGAAGTTGGTCGCAGTTATTCTCTCGATATTGATATTGATGGTAAGCTGTATAATGCACTTTCTGAGATGAAACGAATTATGCCTATCGACAGTTTGATCACTACATTTAAGGAAGAGGAGCTTGGTCAAGTGGAAGGTATATATGCTGAAGTTTTTGCCCGTGATTTTGTTGGACCTGGAGATACTTATTGGATCAAAACCTTCAAGAATGGTAATTTTTTAAACAAGCCAGGTGAGATAAATATTGTGTATGACGCCTCTTTTACCGCAGGTGGAGGTGTAGATGGTGTCACGTTTATCTCGCCTATTCGCAATGATATTAATCGTGAGTCCGATCCAGATGATGCACCCTCAGGTGATACCGATGACCTTGCACCCTGGGCAGTTGGCGACAGCATTCGTGTAGAGATTCATTCACTAAACGAATCTGCTTTTTATTTTATGGAAGAGTCGCTGACTCAGATGACTCTAGGTGATGCAGCCCTTTTTGCCGAGCCACCAGCAAATGTTCCTTCTAATATTACGCCGCTCAATCCTATTACAGATGCGGATCAGGCAGTTGGATTTTTCAACGTTTCCGCAGTTACATCCGCAGGTTATATTATTAAGTAGTATTATTTGGGGCCTACCGCTGACACAAAAAAGTAAAGAAACGGCACAGCCTTATCTCTACTTTTTCGTGTCATCGGTCGTTACGTTACTGGACTCCCTCTTCGGTCGGTCCTAGCGGACTTCCTCGGCTCTACTTCTAAGCTTGCTCGCTCTCGTCACCCATCCACATCACTAGTCCGAAAGGATAGGTAGGTTGATAAAAAATGCTACAATGTACTTACTGTTTCGCCACTAAGCCTTCCAGATGATGCTTCTCTATACCGAACATCTTCTTTAGGTCATCTATCTCTTTTTGAATTCCTACTTTGTCAATTCTACCTTTTTCCTTGATTCCCGTGATCATGACATTCTTGCCTGTATGCTCTGTAGAGATAAATTCAAAAACAGATGTCTTGTAACCATTTAGTTGAAGGATCAAGGCTCTTATGGTATCAGTCACGATCTCTGCTTGGCGCTCTTTCAGAATGCCATGTTGCATTATACTTTGTAAGGTCGTATCGTTAGGAATTTGTTTTCTGATTTGCTTATGACAGCAGGGTGCAACTACTATCAGCTGCGCCTTAGCTTTTATACCTTTAGCTATGGCGTCGTCAGTGGCAGTATCACAGGCATGGAGAGCAATCAAAACATCTATCGCCTTTAGTTTTATTTCTTCTATTGTACCTTGCTCAAAAGTCAACTTATCAAACTTCGAGTCTTGAGCTATGCTGTTGCAAATATCTACCAGATCAGACCTCATCTCTATTCCGCGCAAGATTACATTTTTCTCCTTATGGTGTTTCAGATAATCGTAGAGCGCAAAAGTTAGGTAGCCCTTTCCAGAGCCCATATCTACTATCTGCAGCGGATCTAACTTGTCCAACCCACTATTCTTTCTAAGTAAACTATCGATGACCTCGACATACTTATTGATTTGCTTATACTTATCTCCTTTGTCTTTTTGGATATTGCCCTTACTATTAAGTATGCCAAGCGCTGTTAGGTAACCACTGCGGGTGAGCAAACTTTTCTTCTGCTTGTCATGGGTGCGACTAGTTTTTAGTTCGGTAGTATTTGTTAGTTTTTTAAGTTTGAAATTACCATTCTCTAATTTTTCAGCTGCGATATGATATCTAGCTACAAAGAGATTAGTTATCATGAATTCAGATTGCATTAGATGAATTATCTTGTCGCTTCCTTCCTCTATTGGCAAGTTCTTAGTGATATCCTTCGTGGCATGACGGTAAACGAAACTGAAATGGCGTTTTTCTTTTATGATAGCCATCCGTATGATCATCTTCTTTACTTCAGAGGTCTCATCACTAGGCTTGCTTAAGGTAAGCCTGACAAAGGTATCCTCCCTAATACTAGTATAAAATTCGTTGATTAGCGTTTCAAAATTATCCATGCATAAAGGTAATAGTATCTCAGATAATACATCTTAGTTGCATACATTAAAATAGGAAGAGACTACCTTTTAGATATTTGAAAACGTTTTAGGTCTCTAGGGTAGAACGTCCATTCTGGAGTAGATAGTTTCTCCTGTATTTCCTTTACAGAATACCACGGTCCATAGATAAAATTTTTGTTTTTCTTTATCACATGTATATCCTGAGCTGGCATGTAACTCTGCGCCATTAAAAAAATTTTCTCCCCAGTTTCATGATGGAGCGCAAGATCAATGACTATAATTGCATGTCCAGGAGAACCTCCCTGAATAAATATATCCCCGATCTGTAGCTCGTCCAAACTTATAGATTTGAGCTCCTTGTTCAGTGACAAAGTACCAGCATAACTAAATACCATATTTAGGTACTCTCGAAAAGACTGATAACTTTTACTTTCATTAGTAGTAATATACCAAGAGACATTACTCCCATCCACTTTTATTCTTTCGCCCGATCTCCATCGGCTATATTCTGCAAGGAACCCGTTCGTAAAGTGAAAAGCTATTTCGTCAAATCTTTCTAAATGGTACAAATATTCGGCCCTCAATCGAATCACTGCGTCAGCACATTGCTGAAGATCACGCTTTCCAGTATCTATATCTAATACAGCAAGATGAAAATTCTGCGTGTGCTTGGGTTCTCCATTATAATAATAAACTTTTGATCTATGTGGCTTTAACGGGAAATTTTGTAGGAACCAAGCAAAACTATTTTCATCATAACTTTCTCGTGAGAACGAAGGGGGTAACTGTACTCTCTGATGGATGGTACTTTCGTTCAAATTGATATAGACATTTGGCCCTACAGTAATTGATTGTCCCTGACAACTGAAAAATGTAAGGCCTAAAAAACAGCAAAATAGAAATATCAATCCGTAGCTAGAACTTTTCATATACACTGAACGAATGACTATTAAGATATATTTTTAGAACCTTGCTTACCATACGTTTCTCCCATCATTTCCCAACTCGTAATAAACAGAGCCGCTATTACTGGACCCAAAACAAAACCCGTCAAACCAAACCATGATATTCCTCCTAAAGTAGAAAGAAGCACAATATAGTCAGGTAGTTGAATATCACTACCGACTAGCCGTGGGCGAAGTAAATTGTCTAGTAGGCCTATCAACAACCCACCAACAAGTAAAATGATGATTCCCTGAGAGTATGAGCCTTGTATCAAATATAATATACCGATAGGACCCCAAATAATGGCTCCACCGACGGGAAGTAAACTAGCCAAAATCATGAGTGTTCCCCATAAAATCGCTCCATTGACACCTACCAATAGGAATAATACACCCCCACAAGCACCCTGTAAAATAGCGATAAGCAAACTACCCTTAACTGTAGCTTTGGCTACGTTTTGGAATCGATTAATTAATCTGTGTTCCATTGAATCTAGCATGGGTAAGTACTTAATTATTAGCTTTCTTATTTCCTTTCCATCTCGCAAGAAAAAGAAAAGAACGTATAACATTATAGCAATTTGGATTATGGAGCCGAAAATATTTTGTGTGAACCCAAGCATACGTTTACCAAATTCATTTGAGTAATTCTGAACTAGTTTATTGAAGGTAGCTTCTATATTATTTGTAGGTAGACCAAGGCGTTTAAGATATGGTGCCATATTTTCCTGCGCACTACTAAGCTTTCCTTGTAAATCAAACTCCTCGCTCTGTACTTTGTCTGCTATACCAATGGCTTCGTTTACTACTGCAGTCGACACCAGTGATACTGGTATAATCACAATTAACAGGATACAGATTAAAGTTAATGCAGCTGCTAAGTTTTTTTTTCCTTTTACATAAGCTAGTAATTTATCGTATCGGTTGCCAAATAGGATGCTTAATACAATCGCCCAAAATATACCGAGACTAAATTCTTTTATCAGCTCAAAAAACACTACCGTTGTAATAAATACAAATAGTAAGAATAAAATTTGCGGTAGGCGAAATTTAGGTGAATTCATTATCGTGGAGCATGATTTGATGTAAGGTACTATGATTTATAGTAATAGACGCCAATTTGTATGTAGAGATTTTCACAATGTCGAATACTAATATTATTTAGTTGATGGACTTCACTCATGAAATCTTATCAGAGATATTTAATATCTGATCTTAGCTATGAAGGATAAGGATACAGGCAGTCTACTTTATCTGCTTAAGTACGCTTTTTATTATATCATCAGACTTCGTATATCCGTTAGTGATTTGTTTATATTTTCCATCTTGCAAAAGTAACATACTTGGAAAGCCACTAACTCCCAACGCTGAGGATGCTGCAAAATCTTCTTTTATAAGTTGTTTAATTTCTTCAGAATTGTAAGCAGCAGTAAATGCAAATTTATCAATACCGTATTTTTCTAAAATCGGGTAGTAGTTCTCTACAACATCTGTATGTTTATTCTGCTGATAAAACAATTTCTGCACGTCATGAAAGAATGCAAATTCTGATTCGGGCATCAAGTGGCGCACTACAAGTACTGCTCTTGAAGGGGGTTCTGTATCGTACACAAACGTGGGATCATCTAGTATAGTATAGTCAAAATTTTGACCACTAGCCTCGTTTACATGCTCCCAATGCTCCTGCAAGAAAACCTTCATGTCACTTATCTTCTCATCATTATATGGGCGCAAACCACCCAATATCAATCTGACTGTTAGCTCATCGCCTAGCTCTTTCAAGGTATTATCTAACTCGGGTGAAAATCCATAGCACCAAGAGCACATCGGATCGCCGATATAAATAAGTGTTGGTTTTTCTTGAGCCATACATAAATTTTGCATAAAAAGTATACTAATCATAAGGTGACCATATCTTACCATTTCTTAATAACATCTTATATTTTGAAAAGTTAGATTTCCTACTTATTAAATAAAAAAAGGTTGCCTGTAATCAGACAACCTTTTGTAATCGGTGTATTTATTTGTTACTTCACGAAATTTGTACTCAGGAAAAAGTCATCATTATTAATGAAAATACGATATTCCCCTGCAGGTAAATTTTCAGTGTTATAGTAAAGGGTAGGCTGACCACCAGCGTATGCATGGGTTGAGCCATTGTAGACTTCTTTACCTGCCATGTCTACTATCGTATAATAAATGTTTGGTTTACTGATAGCTTCATTAAAAACAATACCAATAAAGCCATTATTAGCATCTAGGAAAGCTTCTGAGACTATAGTCTCTCTAGCAGCAAATGAATTAGAAGTATTGATTTTGGCATCTACAACCTTGTAGGACGATGTGCCCGCCTCTATACTGGCATATGAATCTAGATAAGGGTCATTTTGAGCAAACACTGTACATGTTATAATGCACAATAGTGTTACGATTGATAATTTTAGTAAATGGATCATAATCTTTAATTTTAACGATTAAGAATTTATTGTACTGTTAAGACTACTATTTTTCCAAATAAGTTCACTTTTAATTGAAAAAACTTTTATATAATGGATTTTTGTCATAACTTAGAACAATTAAATGGCTAAAAACAGTCAAGTCAAAATATTATTTGGCATATTTTAGCTCAAATTAATATACTAATCATTCTCATTTACGTTTAATCACGTATAATTGGATCATTAGCAGATAAATTTAGCAGAACTTAAATCCTATAGTATGCAAAACCAACCTATGTTTGTGGATTCTATATCCTACGAATCAGGACTATATTTTCTCACGGAGAAGTTCTCCAAGAAAATCTATAGTATTACGAAAGAGCGGCTTATTGATAAATTTAAAGCGGGGCTCATCACTTTTGAGTTTTTCAATAACTTCAATTAGCCCAATCTAATTTCCAAAATTTAAAACTAGTAGCCATTGCTTAGTGGAGCTCTATTTGCATTATCTGTTTTTCTTCTATAGCATAATCATTTGCTGTATTCTATATATAATTTCTATTCTTGTATCGTTAATCTTTTGTAACTAGCACGCGTTATAATCGAGCTATCACTGACAAAAATGTAAATATGAAAATGCTTCTTCCATTATTTATTCTATCATTATTTCTTTCATGTGGTTCTCCGCAAAGTAAATTGAATAATAGAGTTAATTCCATGTCTGGGGATAGCATAAGTATCAATGAATATGTACAACTTTCAATGGACTTATTAAAGACCATAAAAATGGAGAAGGATGCATCATCGATTTTAAATAAATTAGCAGGACTAAATCTTGATAAACTTGCTAATTCATTAAATACCAAACAAAAGAAACTCGCTTTCTGGATGAACGTTTACAATGGACTTGTTCAAAAAGAGCTTACCGCTACTCCTTCACTGTTTGAAGATAGAGACTCCTTTTATAAAGGTAAACGTCATACTATCGCTAACACAGAGATGAGCTACGATGATATAGAGCATGGTATAATGAGAAACTCTAGAGTAAAATTATCCTTAGGTCATCTAAAAAATATCTTCGCACCTAGTTGGGAAAAAGTTCTGCGTAATGAAGATATTGATGGACGCATACATTTTGCCATCAATTGCGGCGCCAAAGACTGTCCTCCTATAGCTATATTTAATGATGTCGAATTTGAAAGTCAAATTGATGAAATTAATAAACGATACCTGACAAACCACACTTCCCTCGATGGAAAAAAGATTACTACATCGCCTTTATTTTCTTGGTTTAGGGCAGATTTTGGTGGTAAGAGTGGTATAAAAGATTTTCTGATCAATTATGATATTGTTCCATCAGCCGACAATTATACGCTCGAATTTACGAGCTATGATTGGACACTAGATACTGGCAACTATATTGAACTATAGAAATATTACCGATACAACAATAGACGGGGATTTTCTTAAGAACGATAACCTATACAACTATAAAAAGATAATCGAATTTTAGGGATATACACAAGAAGAGTAACCTGTACAACCACAAGGAGATATGCGAAATTTAAGGGTTTGGATTACATTTTTCTAAATTTTTCGCTAAAAACGGAGTAATTCTTGTTGGCAATTTGTCATGATTTTTTCCAAAAGATCACGCCAAATGTGATCTTCTCCCATTACTTTTATTATCACAGTTTTTTTAACCGCGCTCTATTCTATAAGCTCATCTAGTCATCTGAAAAGGCTCTCAAGGTATCTTTGCCCTACATAGAAAAAACCTAATTATAGTCCCACACTATTTTCCTGCGAAATTCTCTCCTCAGCCCAGATCAGTGCCTTTTTTAGCTGTGAGACTCTATCCAGATTTGAGTTGTCAAGTAATATAGCATCTTCTGCCTGTGTAAGGGGACTATCTTCTCTAGTACTATCTATATAATCTCTATCTCTAAGATTCGATCGTATATCTTCTAATTTCGCTTCCATTCCTCTGGCTAACAACTCTTGGTATCTTCGCTCAGCTCTGATGTCTATTTCAGCTGTCACAAAAATCTTGAGCTCTGCTTCTGGAAACACTACTGTACTTATATCTCTCCCATCCATCACCACACCTTTTGCTTGACCTAGTTGCTGCTGCTGCTGCACAAGTTTATGTCTCACAGATGATATTATAGCCAAATGGCTAACGGCTTTGGCAACACGCATCTTACGTATTGCTCTTTCTACATTTTTTCCGTTTAGGAAGGTGATAGGGGAGCCGTTTTTATACTCAAAATGTATGTCTATTTTATCAAGATGGCTAGTTACAGTATCATGATCTTGTATGTCTATACCTAGATCCAAATAGTATAATGTGGCTGCTCTATACATCGCACCAGAGTCGATGTATCTATAGTTAAGTTTTTTTGCAATATCTTTGGCAAGCGTGCTTTTGCCGCACGAAGAATAGCCATCAATAGCTATATTTATTTTTTTCAAGATTAATCTTAATGCTTAGATTCAAAATTAACAATTTCTCCGCTAAGCAACCTTAAAAAAGGCTACTTTAATCTATTAAGAATCATCTGCCACAATTTTTCCAGTGGTATTACCTCCAATTCTGAAATTAAACCCCTATAGAGAAACTCATTCTCGCTCAGTTTATCCAAGTATTTTTGTGTGTTGGATAATTTTTCCACTTGAAAATTTGCCTTACTTAATTGCTGTAGCAATCTTATAAACTGTATTACTCTATTATATTCTTCTTTCTTCAATTGGCGATTGGCGTAGTTTTTCAGTCGATCAATTCGCTCTTCTGCCGATGTATAACTTTTCTTTTCTATGAAGAAGAGAACCTGTGCTACGACCATCAATACTGTAAAAATTCGGTGATCTTTAGGATACAATATTGGATCAGAGAGGAACCTCGAAAGCCTAAACATCTTTCTTCGCTGTGTCTCTAAAACTGGGTTTTCTTTTCCGTGACTTTCTATAATGTAGTTTAAATATATATCATATATTTTCCACTTTTCCTTCATTATAGCACTCTGCTTTTTAAACTTCGAGTTACCAGTAGCCTCGTTATAGATAGCAATAGCATTGATATAATTACCTGAATGCATAGCCAACAAAATATAGTATTCCATAAACTGAAACCATGTATCACTTCCTTTAGGAAAAGACTGTAGGCACTTTTCAGCATTAACTTTACCATTCTTCCAATCCTTCAGGTGCAGGTAAGCTGTCATCTTTTTGAGTTGAAAGATTGCCAGCTTGTCGGCTCTATAGAATGTTGGATTTCTCTCTATATAAGCCTCCGCCTTGTTACATACCTCTAACATGGCAGTAAAGTCTCGCAGCATTTGATATCTATAAGCCCATACCAAATACATATTATAAATAATAACTGGAGACTCGTATATTTCGGATAGTCCTACCAAAGCATCACAGTAGGTGTCAATTTTTTCTAAAAGATTCTGATTTTTACTGGGCGGTTTTAGATAGTTCATGATTACCCGCTGGTATAGCTCTTCAGATCTTATTTCAGCTTCCAGGATGTTGGCGTATTGCTTTATATGACCATCATAGATTTCATAATTCTTGTCATTTCCTTCATCTGCAGCGTGCTCTCTGAGTATACGTGCACAGTTGACAATAACATCTGCAAATTTGAATTTGAGCGCTGTATTGAGTATGTGCTTTGCCAGAGATGATGCAGTAGAGTTGGCTCCATTGGATAATAATATCTTGACTAATGTCCATTCTTTATTACTAGAGTAGTAGGCTCTCTCATAAGTTGAAGTAGATGGAAGGTTGATATCCAGAAAGAAGAGCGTATTTAGTAGTCTTTTTCTAAATCTTGATTTTAGCTGTCGATATTTATCATCCGTAGGACTACAACCGTAAAGGGCTGAAGCAGCATCGCGGTCATTTTTAAATTTACTCAGCATCAATGACTCATAAAAGTCGTTGAACTTACTATTCTTGTTTTTCAAAGAGTGGTCATCAAATATTTCAATCTTACGAACCTTCTTCTTTGTTACAATTTTCGATATTTCTATCAGATTTTTCATTCCATCTAAGTTTTAACTTTCAAACTTTCAATAGGCAATGGTTACCTATCAATCGCACAGTTAGTGTCACAATTTTAGCATTACCTACAATACGTAGAAATTCTAAAAGAGATACTTACCCAGAAACATAATCTATTAGACAATGTCTAAAAATCTAATTTCGTCTAGGTAAATAATCCAAACTAACCTAATATCAAGTTGTTTTTGTGTGTGTTTAGATGGATTAGTACATTCTTCTGTCAAATAATACTGTCACAATCAAATGTATTAATAAATTTGATAACACAATAGAATAGAACGAAAAATCAGTCACAAAGTTATGCCTTATTATATGCATCTTCAGAAACAATTGACGCTAGTCCAGCCGATTAGTTTGAAATGCCATACTACATCATGTGGCAGTGAATCCTTTGTGAAAAACAAGGGGATGATCCAATTTGGGGTATTCTTTTACTTTGAGATTATGACAAATAGTCATCATCATCTTACCCTACGCTGCGGTAATCATCTAGTATGTATAAGGATACATGCATAAACATAGAAAAAATAAAAAGCAGCATATACGATGTATATGCTGCCAGTTGGATTGCTTTATAATGCAATCTGTTACTTAATATTCGTCCTCATTGAAGAGAAAATCATCTTTTCTAGGATAATCAGGCCAAATTTCTACCATACTATCATACACTTCACCTTCATCTTCGATCATTTGAAGATTTTCGATCACTTCTAGTGGTGCGCCTGATCTAATTGCATAATCTATCAACTCATCACGAGTTGCTGGCCAAGGAGCATCCTCCAGATTATGTGCCAAGTCTAAAGTCCAATACATACTTTAATTTATTATTAGTTATTTGAATGGATAACTAATTTGTTTTCAAATTAGTTCTGACTATCTCAAATTTCTTGCCGCTTAAATTTCGGGCAAATGTAATAAACTAATCCTTTCTTACCAATACCAAATTTCTATAATAATGCAATATGCATTTATAGAAGATAGGTTTTGTATAAATGTATGAAAATCAGCCTACTGTTGATCGCTATTTATAGGCACTTAATATTTCATAGCGGCTATTTTGATACTCCTTAGGTAAAGAACCGATATGATGTGCGTTAAATGGTCCAGTAGGGTCACAAAAATAGTATGTCTTTCCTTGGTAGTCTATAGCATTTTTGACTTGACTCGGTGGGTCTATCATAGCAACTGCTATGGATAAGTGGTCTGGTAGCGCTATGACTAGGAGTGGAAGGTCAAGGGTAATCTTATTCAGATTGTAAAATAGGGCGCAACGGTCTTCACAGTCAGAGTAGTCATAGAAGAAGAGTTCCTCAGCGATCATCGGTTTATTCTTACCATATGCCTGATAGTCTTCTTTGTATTTAAAGGCCATTCTAGTGATAGAAGCCAGAAATTCTAGTTTAGTCTCTTCATTCATATGCTCCATATAAGCATTCAATTGCGGCTTCAAGGAGGCCACCGCCGTAGGGGAAAGTGGTGTTTCTAAATACGATATCTCATCAAATATGGGATAGTTATTAATAATATCTATCATATTTAGGTCAATGGTCACATCCAGAATGATAGGTTTCCCTTTAAAATTAAAAGATACGCTCAACTTTTTTGGTCTAGGACTTAACAAGGGTAAAGTGTTCATTTCAAAGCTAAAGGCTCTTTTACTTCCGGCTATCACATAATCTAATAGGTACACTTGAGACTGAAAATTCCGCTGCTTTTTCGTTGCAGCGGTTAGATTTACATAGTTTCTATCACCCAGTAATATGGTCGATATCTCGTACATATTATCATCCGTGTACACATTTACCCACATCTTATTATTAAGGTAAGTTATTTTACTATCATAGCCACTTTTTGATAATAAGAAATGGGTCAGTAATCGTCGCTCATACCTATCTCCTTTCCTCAGCATGTGTGCCACACTTTTCTGTAATAAATCATAGTACATCCAATCATTTAATAACAGCTCTTGCTTTAAGGTTGACAGTTGTCTGAGAAGATCTTGATACGACGTTTTTTCCTTCTCCTTTAAATATTGAGAAAATGCAGCTTCTTCAAATTTTAGACCTTGCACGCGCACAAGATCGTCATCATAGTCCAATGCTATTTCTTGTCCATAGAAGTCGATTAAGATAGCACTCGATTTTGCGGTCGTCATAGTAGTACTTATACCGCTGAGTATGATAAACAATAAAATTTTGGTAACGATAATATCTCTGATCACAAATAGCTATTTTTAGATACCAAACCACATTGTAATTGGTATATCATACACAAAACAAATATAGTGCAATATTTATTATCTACTTAGCTTTAAGAAAAACTTAAAAACATAGGCTTATACTGACTAAGCTTTTTTACATAAAAATACCTGCATATTTTACACATGCAGGTATTTATTATTATTCTTAATCAATTCAAGTTTTAGATGATTAGCATAGCATCACCATAACTATAGAATCTATACTTTTCTTTTATTGCCGTTTGATAAGCTTCCATCATCAGATCGTACCCGCCGAAGGCGCAAACCATGATTACCAAACTTGATTTCGGTAAGTGGAAGTTCGTGATCATGGAGTTAGCAATCGTAAATTCATAAGGCGGGAATATAAACCTATTGGTCCATCCTTCAGCCGTTTTCAACATTGATTCAGCAGAAATACCGGATTCTATTGCACGCATAGACGTGGTACCTGTTGCGCAGACTCTACGACGCTCCTTGATTCCTTTATTTATCTTCTGCACTGCATCATCCGTTATCTTGTAGTATTCAGCATCCATTTTATGCTTAGAAAGATCCTCTACCTCTATATTTCTAAAAGTACCGAGACCAACATGGAGCGTTACCTCTGCAAACTCTATTCCTTTGATTTCTAGCTTTTTGAGCAGCTGTTTACTGTAGTGCAGTCCTGCAGTAGGGGCTGCTACAGCTCCTAACTCCTTCGCATATAGCGTCTGATATCGCTCTATATCTATAGGCTCTATTTCGCGATCTATGTATTTCGGAAGGGGTGTATTTCCAAGCCTAGCTACATCAGCTTTAAATTCTGCATCAGTGCCCTCGTACAAAAATCGAATGGTACGTCCACGAGAAGTGGTATTGTCAACCACCTCTGCAACAAGGATGTCATTATCATCATCATCGCTGAAGTATAGTTTATTTCCAACTCTGATTTTTCGCGCAGGATCCACTAGCACATCCCATAGTCTCGCCTCCACATTCAACTCACGTAGCAAAAATACTTCTATACTTGCCCCTGTCTTTTCTTTGCGACCGTACAGCCTCGCAGGAAATACCTTTGTGTTATTACGTATGATGACATCTTCATCATTGAAGTACTCTATCATGTCTTTAAAAACCTTGTGTTCTATGCGGCCAGTCTCCCTATGTACTACCATCAATCTACTTTCGTCTCTAATATCCGTTGGATACTGAGCGATCAATTTATCTGGAAGTTCAAACTGGAATTGTGATAATTTTGTCCTCATTAGGATGCCTTTTTTTGAAAATGAACGCGAAGATAAGTATAATGCTACTGCTTGACAACTAGCACCTTGAATAATAGTGATTTTTATTGGCAGATTTAGATTTGGGCGAGTCCCCAGCTCCATGCTTACCGCCACCTATCTGCCCTCATGGTGCTGCGGTCAGGCTCCTCCAGGCTCGCTAGTCGCTCGGTACCACTAGTCGTCCCTCCTAGTGGCACGGCTTCCTTCGGTCGCCCCTTCCATATCCTTCTCGCGGAGTCTTTACTAAGGGTAAGCCTTTGCTATTAACCCACATGGAGCTCATCATCTCGAGTTCTGAGCGCGTGTTCAAGGCTTATTACTGCTATTAATAACTGATAGATGGGTTTTACAAGAGTTGCACCCATCGCTCTATGCTGTCGTCCCCCGTAAAAAGACGAGACAAGCATTTCAGGACCACCTTAGATTGAAAGTACGAATAAGTTAAAAATTTAAATCATTGATGTCATTAGGATTTTCATTTGCTATAAATTTAAAATCACTCCCTAAAAAACCGATTGTCAAGTATTATTATTTAATTTCGATTGGTGTTTTACATATTGTTAATCCATATAGCTGTCACTTACAATATGCTATAAGTATACCCTCAGCTTTGCTTATTTATGCTTCGATACAAAGTAATAATGGGGCCTTTATTTATAACTTTAGATTACGCTACAAAATTAGCATTTGCTCAAGGTGGTTAATTTTAGCCTTTACTTTCGCGTGAGCGGTAGTAAGGGCGCCGATATCTTCTCGGCGGTCCCGAAAATTTTCTTCGGGACGGGAGCGAAGCGCACCCCTGCATGACGCGACCGACTGAGCCAGTTTGGCGACGAAAGGAGGCAAACTGGCTCAGTCGGTCACGCCCAAAAAATCCATGTACAAAAGAGTCCACTCTGCAAATTCATCAAGCCTTAAATTCTCCTATGGCGTTTATCTTATTTACTCTATTAACTGATGCTAAAGTATGCCAACGAGTTGTCGCACAGGCGGCACTAGATTTCTAAAACCAATCATATCATCCAAAAAATTCTCTATTATGCAATTCGTCAGTTATCAGAGTGGACTCACCCACAAATCTCAAATTTAACTGTCCTCTAAAAGTGTCTGTTGATCTAAAAATCTGTTCATCTAAGCGCGAAGAAGTGTACATTTGGAAAACAAGTTATCTCAATTATGCGCATGGTGCTCAAGATAATCGGTGAAAGTGCTCGTCTGGCTTTAGGTCAGCTGAGTGGAAATCGACTGCGCTCCTTTCTGTCCTTACTAGGAATTACTATAGGTATATTTTGTATTATCAGTGTATTTTCGGGTGTAGATTCACTGGAAGACAATGTGCGTGGCAGTTTCGATAAGTTGGGTAATGATATTATTTTTGTGGAGAAATTTAGCTGGTCAGACTCCTTCGAGAAATGGTGGAAATATATACGAAGACCAAATCCATCTTTTGAGGACTACCTAGCAGTCAAAGAGAAAGTAAAAAGTGCAAACAAGGTTTCCTTTAGTATTGCGGTTGGCTTTACGACGCTAAAATATAAATCGAATAGTGCTCAGAATGTGATTATACTTGGAACGACCTCGGAGTATATAGATATGATCTCCGCGGAGATAGATCAGGGTCGAAATCTTACTATCAGAGAATTTAAGACTGGCGCGAATAAGGTCGTGATTGGGTACAAGGTGGCCAATGCACTATTTGGAAGTTTAGATCCACTTGGTAAAACTATTAAGTTAAAAGGCAGAAAATATCTTGTCACAGGTGTCATTGCTAAAGCTGGGGACGATATTATAAATGTAGCAGACTTCGATGATGCTGTGCTTGTATCTGCTCAGTCTGCAAAATCTATGATCAACTTTAAATCAAGATATGTCTTGAAATCTACCATCAACATTAAGGCAGCAGAAGGAAGTACTTTAGAGGATCTGAAAGATGAGGTCACTGGAGTCATCAGAGCCAGTCACCACCTAAGGCCACGCGAAGAAGACGACTTTTCGCTCAATGAGATGTCGATGTTGACTTCTATTTTAGACGGCGTATTCTTGATTTTAAATGCTGTTGGTTTTATTATTGGTGTGTTCGCCATTATAGTCGGTATGTTCAGTGTTGCCAATATTATGTTTGTCTCAGTAAAGGAGCGAACCCCTCTCATTGGAGTTAAAAAAGCATTGGGTGCCAAGCACTATGTCATCCTACTAGAGTTCTTAATCGAGTCCGTGGTACTCTGTATTCTTGGCGGATTGCTTGGATTAGGCTTAGTCTATCTGGTGACACTCTTGTTATCGAGTGCGGCAGGCTTTCCTATATTTCTGTCTTGGAATAATATCTTAATCGGAGTGGGGCTGTCCCTCTTCGTGGGTATCTTGTCTGGTATCATTCCCGCCTATATGGCTTCTAAAATGGATCCTGTAGAGGCTATTCGAGCCTAGTTATCGTCTTATTTATCTACCAATTTAAAATTTAAATTCAATTTAAAGTTTTTTCGAGATTTAGCTACTAAGAATCACATATATAGAATCTTTTTATATGTAATATCAGTATACATCTAAATACAAACACATGACAACTACTAAATAGGGCTCAAAGCACCGAAAACATTATGTTTTCCCATCGTGATAATCCCAGTTTTAGGAGTTTTCATTAAACTGAATTGTACTGATGAATACTGACAAAAGATTCTTATCACTTCTAAGTGCCTCTCTAATTACTTTTTCTTGGGCAGTTACACTATTCCTTTTTCCAGCTAATCTTTCAGCTGAAGGTTCCATTGACTTTATAAACAATGATGGATTTCGGCTTTTTTATTTTGCGGAGCGACAGCAGCAGTTGAAAGTTTATGCATCTGAAGGAGAATTTATCAACTTTGGAGCATCGCACGTGGGTATATCTAGTGGCTTTATCAAAGTTTACCGACCAGATGGAACGCTACATTCTACTTACAACAATACAGGTACAAGTGTAGGTCAGGCGATCATCAATAATAATGTGAAAGAACTAAATGGTCCTACGGGCGGAGGTTCTATACAGGGTGCAGGATATATTCCGGGTATAGTAGAAGTAGATCCTGGAGAGGAAGGTATATGGACGGTGACACTCGGATACGGATTTTATCAAAATTCTGGTTTTGAAAACTTGATGAATGGTGAAGCTTGGACAAGAGAGGCAGACCAGCCGACAAATAGGAGAGTAGTACTTTCATGGGATATTACGGTTTCTCAAAATGACAGTGCCAATGCCGGCGGTAATATGCTTACTGGTAGAGTATTTACTAATGAGTATCAATCTATCGTAAGTGAGAATGGCAATACGACTTCTCCTACTTTTTACTTGTTAACCAATGAGGGTTTACAATTTAGAATAGATTATAAAGACGTAGACCCTTGGGGATTTCAAATTACTTCTAATAATAAAGGTATAATTTCTGGTGATAACTTGCCTACCTATAGTTCTTTCAATTTGGATGAAGTCATACGAACTTCAGAACTAGAAACATTTGAAGCGTCAAAATTTTACCTCTATGAGCCACAGGCTCAAGATAGAGATGGTATCATTAATAATAAAGTGTTTTTTAATTTACCAGATCCGAATCTTCCCTCGCAAGCCATAGTTACCGATATCGTCAGGCAAAATACACATATGACTTGGTTACTTAATGAAGTACCGGAGTATGAAATAGAAATATTAGATGTAGCATTATCTGCAGAAGGCAGTGACATTACTGATGTTTTAGATAGGACTAATGGAGCAAAAATCACATACAGATCAAATCTTATTGGTAGCGCACAATTGGTGATCGATATCGACAACGATGGTGTTTTTGGAAACAACAATGACAAAATAGTAAATGCATCTGCAATCGACGGAGAAAACGAAATATTTTGGGATGGATTGGATCGACAAGGCGAAGTGCTTAATCAACAATTCAACCGTGCGCTTTCTTATCGATTGCGTGTAAACGCAGGTGAGTTGCACTTGACTTTATCGGACATAGAAAATGATTTAGGCGGTGTCAGTTTGACCAGACTAAACGGTAATGCACCTAGTGATTTATTTCTTTATGATCACGCACGAATAGGTGGCGCTGTGAGTGGAGCTGGTGCTTTACCAGAGCCAACTTCTGAGCCATTCACCTTTACAAATAATTTTGGAGATTTGAAGATGTTGGACTATTGGACATACGTGGCCAGTGTATCTACTATATCTGATTTACTGCTGGATGTAGTAGACGATATTTCTATACTTCCTCCTGATTCGGATGATGATGGTGTCCGCGATGACAATGATATTGACAATGACAATGATGGTATATTAGATGCACTAGAAGCTTGCGCTGGGGTAGATGGAGGCAATTGTTTTCCAAATAATCTTGATCCTGACTTCGATGAAGATTTTGATGGAATACCTAATTATATAGATGCAGATGATGCGGCATTTGATTTGAACTGCGATGATCTGGATGGTGATGGAAGATGTGATAAAATTCCGACTTATTTAGATATTGATCAAGACGGTATAGCAAATCACCTTGATCTAGATGCTGATAATGATGGTATAGTGGACATCCTAGAAGCTAGTCATACTGCTCAGAATTTAGCTCTTAATGGAAAGATCGTAGCGAGTAAGGTAGAGTTTGGGAAAAATGGGTTGTATAATCCGCTTGGTACAGATGACAATATCTTAAGTGCAGCAGTTAACTATACTATTAGTGATGTTGACGGTGATTTACATCCTGACGCCTATGATCTTGATACCGATAACGATGGGTTGTACGATGTTGCAGAAGCTAATTTTGGCCAGTTTGATATCAATCAAGATGGTATATTATCTGCCGATGAATCAAATATTACGATTAACGAAGATGGAATAGTTTCTTTAATAGATACCAATGAAAATGGTAATCTAGTTGTGTTGCCTTTCGATAATGATGGGGATAAAATTTTTAATTTCCGAGATAGAGATAGTGACAACGATGGTATTTCTGATGTGATAGAAGGAAGAAATCCAGATGCCAATGGTGATGGTGTAGTAGGAGATGGAGCTTTAGAAACAAATGAGCTGGGTGTACCAATACATGCATCAGGAGAAACTTTTACAGTTAGAAGCGAATTAGCAGATCACGATAATGATAATATAGCAGATTATAGAGATCTTGATTCGGATAATGATGGTATCTATGACGTAGCGGAAGCACTTCTTGATGATGGGAATAACGATGGCTTCTTATCAATTGATAATCTTAATGTAGATCAGTATGGGATGGTAATTACTGGTACTAATAATACTGCAAATTATCTTTCGTTTGCACCAGATCAAGATAATGATAAAGTCCCTAATCACTTAGATAGAGATAGTGACAATGATGGATTGAATGACGTTACGGAAGGTGGAAACGAGGATCCAGAAGACGACGGTGTTTTGTCTTTGCCAAACACGACTAATGTAAATGAAGTTGGCGTAGTTGCAGCTGGACAAGTAACCTCCTCAAATACTACAAATAAAGATGGTGATGAATTTCCAGATTTCTTAGACTTGGATGCGGATAACGATGGTATCCATGATGTCATAGAAGTAGGAAATCAAGATACGAATAATGATGGTAGAGTTGATTTTGAAGTTAACGAATACGGTCAATTTATATTGAACAACGAATTGGGCACCACCTCTTCTCCAAAAGATTTCGATAAAGATGGTGTACCAAATTATCATGATCTAGATAGTGATAACGATGGACTCAATGATGTATTAGAAGGAGGCAACGTAGATCCTGATAATGATGGTGTTGTCGGTGAAGGTACGCCAAATTTATTGGCAGATGGAAGAGTGACTGGATCTACTTCTCTGCCATTAGACACGGATACAGATGGCTTTTTCGATTATGAAGATCTGGATGCTGATAATGATGGTATTTACGATGTATACGAAAGTAATCTTGCTGATGCTGATAATGATGGTATCATAGGCTCTGGTCCAGTTGCGGTAGACGCAAATGGTCAAGTTATATTGGCTGGAAACGAGAATGCGAATACTTCTAATCCCACAGATTCTGATCAAGATGGTATTCCAAATTTCCGAGATTTGGACAGTGATAATGATACACTTAGTGATGTTGAAGAGTGTCCAGATGGATCTCCATGTCCCGATTTAAACCAATCTGGAGAGTCTGACTATACAGAATTTACTATAGTTGCCTGCCCGATTCCTTTGATAAAGCCTACCGTAGATCACGCGAATAGTCTTTGTTCATCTGAGATGCTTAGCCTTACGGTCAATGAATCCGATGTGTACGAATCTGCTTATCCAAATCAGGATGTTACCTATACTTGGAGAAATGCGAATGCAGTAGTTATGACAGCTACAACTGATCCAAATTATACCTTGCAAGGAGATGATCAACTTTTGATATTGCCTATTACAGTAGTAGTATCAGTAGATGTGGATTGTGCGTCTCCAGCATCCGATCCGGTAAATCCTGAAATTAAGCCTACCCCTTTAGCAGTTGGTAGTTCTGAGTTTGAAAGAATATGCAAGGGAGGTGAAGTACAACTATATGCAGAAACGGTAGAAGGAGCATCTTACCAGTGGTATTTCAATACATTCCCTTTTTCTAAGACTCAGAATCCTATGATTAGTTCTTTAAACGCTACAACTACTTTCGGCATTGAGGTTGAGTTGAATGGATGTACTAGCGAAAGAGACTTTGTACTTATCTATGCGGAAGAGCCGCCTACTATAGAAGCACTCACAGGTGCAGGTACTTATTGTGCAGGGGAGGATATTACATTCACGGCTATCAATAATAATTCAGATCTAACAGGAAACCTTAGCTATACTTTCTCTGGACCGGATGGATTGATGGTGGATGTCTCTGTACCAGCGGACGGTACTTTCGAATATACCGTTCCCAATGTTGATTTTATTAATGGTGGCAATTATTCCTTGATCGTAGATAATGGATCGGGATGTGCTTCCAACACGGAAAATTACAGCGTCAGTGTCAGTGAAGGACCTGATCAGCCTGTAGTCGATGTGCTGAACGCAAAACTTTGCCCAGGTGAGGACATTGCATTGAGTACTCAGATGTATGAAGGTCCTAATGTAAGCTATGAGTGGTCATTGAATGGCTCTGTAGTAAGTACTACAAGTACACCTAGTCTTAGCATTAATAATGTGAGTACGGTAGACGCTGGTAGTTACACTGTCAAAGTTAGCACAGGAGATTGCGGAGCATCTACCTCCGCCGCAGTTGCTGTAGCTATTACGGATACATCTATAGCACCTACTATCGAGAATAATCTGAGCGCAGATAATGCATGTACAGGTCAAACGGTAAATCTTAAAGTTATAAATCCAACACCAGAAACTATCTATACTTGGTACAATCCCAATGGTACTGTGAATGCAACAAACGTATTGGAAATAAATATACCAAATATTCAATTAGCAGAAGCAGGCTCATATAAGGTAGAGGCTAATATTGATAACTGTGTCACTTTAGAAGATGAATCTGATGTTCAAGTAACAGAAGGTTTAACTACGCCAGCGTTTGATGAGGTAATGATGCAAACTTGCGAAGGACAAGATCTAAATCTTACAATCGATAATTTTACAAGTACCTCAAATACAACATACAGCTGGTATAAAGGGAATGATGTCTTGATCGCAGAGACGATGGAACCTAATTTGACTATTAGTAATTCTTCTTCTACAGACGACGGAGATTATTATGTAATTGTGACACAAGGGGACTGCGCATCTGGTGCTTCTAATTTGGTCACGATTATGGTTGCGACTCCTCCTAATGAGACAGCAGATGCAGGTATGAATGCTAATTATTGTCAAAGTGCTGTAATCAACTTAGAGGCAAGCATGCCTATGGATGGAACAGGAACTTGGACGAGTACAACAGCTCAAATAGTTGATGTAAATAATCCATTAACCGAAGTAAATAATCTAACCCTTGGGGATAATATGTTCGTTTGGGTATTAGATGCAAATGGTTGCTTGGACTATAGTAGGGATACTGTCATCATAAATGTTAGCGAAGTACCAAATGAAACGGCAGCCATCCTGAATACGGCAAACAACATTTGTGTTTCGGATGCTAATGCCTTAATCTTATCTGCAGACATTTTTATGGAAGGGCAAGGTGAATGGAATCAAGTGGCAGGTCCAACAACAATTACCTTTAATACACAGGATGAGACAACCACAACAGTCAATGGTATTACGCCAGGAACTTATACAGTTGAATGGTCACTAAGCACCTCTGCGTGTGGGACTTTCAGCGATGATGCATATACTTTTGCTGTTGATGCAGTGCCCAATGAAACGGCAGCTGCAGGACCTGATGAAAGTGTTTGTTCTGGAGTTACCGTATTCACACAAGCAGTAATGCCATCTATAGGAATGGGTCAATGGTCAAGTAATAGTGGAGTTGTATTTTCTGATGTAAACGATCCAAATGCTACACTATCTGAGTTAACATCAGGAGAAAATATTTTGACTTGGACCCTATCAAATGGAGCTTGTGAAAATTATGACAGTGATGTCGTAAATATTGAAGTTTCTACCTCTCCAGATGAACAGGCAACTGTGTTGGACAATGCTATTCAGTTATGTGAAAGTGATGAATTATTGTTAACTGCCATTATGCCTAATGAGGCGGATGGTAATTGGATACAAATAGGAGGAGCACCAACAACAATCATAAATCCTTCAGAAAGTGAAACTAGGGTTACTTATAATGCTATTGGTACATTTACCTACCTATGGCAACTGTCGACTGCTGAATGCGGAACATATAGTAATGCAGAAGTTCAGGTCACGATAGATGCTACACCAAGTGAAATGGCGAATGCAGGGAACGATCAAAATACGTGTGGTACGGATATAGAATTATCTGCCACTAATGTTATGAATGGTTCAGGATTCTGGTCATCCAATGTTGGTACTATCAATGATCCCACTGATCCAAATACCACGGTTTCTAATTTACCAAACGGTAACCATATATTTACTTGGACATTATCAAGTGGGGCTTGTCAAAACTATTCTGAAGATGAAGTAATGATCTCTACTACCGAAGTACCTAACGAGGTCGCAGAAGTAGTAAATGAGGTAATAAATATTTGCGCTAATGTTGGCAACGAGTCAGTGAATTTGGTTGCTATTGATCCAGCTATGTCTGACGGACTATGGACACAGGTATCAGGACCGAATGCCACCACTATAAATGATGATGCAAGTGCAATAACTTCTGTGGATGGTCTAATATCAGGTACATATGAATTTGCTTGGACGCTCAGCATGGGACTTTGTGCTGATTTTAGTACAGATTTGATAACCGTTAACGTCGATGAAATTCCTACAAATGTCTTTGCTAATGCAGGTGATAATCAGACAGTATGTGGTGGAGTAAATACGACTAACCTGAATGCTGGCAATCCTCCTATTGGGTCTGGACGATGGACCATATTTAATACGAGTGGTGCAAGTGTAGATGAAGTAAACAACCCCAATACTGAGGTAACCTTAATGGAAGGCGAGAATATATTTGTCTGGTCTCTCTCTAATGGAGGCTGTGAAAATTATGAGCAAGATACGGTCAGCGTATTTTTTACAATGCCAGAGGAAGCCGCGACTATATTGACAGCTAATATTGAGTTATGTGAATCCGACTTGAGTGATATTACACTCAACGCCGCTGACATAGAAGTTGCAAATGGAGTGTGGTCACAAGTGGATGGACCGAATGAAGCTACCATAGATAATCCTTCTAATGAAGAAATGACTCTATCGAATTTAACAGCAGGTTTCTATACTTTTCAATGGAGCCTTTCTGAAGGAAACTGTATCAATTATGCAACAGATATGGTTACGATAGAAATCACTCCAGTTCCAGATGAAGATGCTAATGTTGCTCAAGACGAAGTAGTAGTCTGTGGAGACAATCAGGCTACTATAGAAGCGGTGATGCCTACAAGTAGTATGGGGTCTTGGTCTACTAATAGTGATGCTGTATTAGTGAATGCAAATTCTGCAACGACCGCTATTAACGAGCTGCAGGCTGGAGAGAATATTTTTACATGGTCATTGAGTTCAGGCAACTGCGTTGATTTTTCTACGGCTGATGTGTCGGTACTTTTCGAACAGGGTATTCAAGTTGAAATGGAAACTTATATCATAAACACGGGTACAGAACTTTTAGGAGAAGATCTTACCACTAATATTGAATTTAATGGCAATACAGATTGGACTATTACTCTGATCGGTAATCCTACAGAAGTTACTCTGAATGATGCAGGTGTTTTTGATTTTAAGCCGGCAGTTGGTTTTACGGGGGACTACATTTTTGAATATGAAATTTGTGACGTCAGCTGTAATACATGTGAGAGAGTAACGGTAAAAATCGAAGTCCTTCCCCCGCAGATAGTAGATTGCGATATCCCAAATATCTTGACTCCAAATAATGATAATAAAAATGATGCATTAGTTATTGATTGTGCTAATCTAAATGAGAATAGTAAAATCCAAATTTTCAATAGATGGGGTGATAAGGTTTACGAAAAGGTAACCTATGAAAACGATTGGAGAGGAACCTATGAAGGAGATGACCTTCCTGCTGGTACTTACTTCTATGTATTCAAGAAAGATCAATTTGAGTCAGAAGCAATAACAGGGTACATAACCCTTATTAGATAAAATTTAGACTACTTATTAGTATTAAATAGTAATTAATATCATGATGAATAAATTAGTTTTTACCATTTTTATGCTCGGCTTTTTTGTCCAAGCACAAGCACAGCATAATCCTCAGTTTACGCATTTCATGTTTAATAAGCTGCTTTACAATCCAGCTTATGCAGGTAATAGAGATGCCTTGGCAACTTCTGCTGTATATAGAAATCAATGGATCGGAATAGATGGTGCCCCTACCACGGTTAACTTCAACGTACATACTCCATTTGCTGGTAAAAGAGCGGGTATCGGTCTCTCTATTGTAGCTGACAAAATAGGCATAGTGAACACTACTTTTGCAAATCTTTCTTATAACTACAGAGTGCGAGTAGGGGAGCATGCGAAGCTAAGTATGGGTATCTCTGGTAGATTGGAACATGGCAGAATGGACTTAACTGATGTGAATGCATATGACGGGGACGATGATTTTATTATGAACGATATGGCAAGAACCGTACGGCCAAATTTCGGGATGGGTTTATTCTTGTCTAGTAAGAATTACTATGTAGGCGTTTCTTTGCCGACCGTACTAGAAAACAGCCTCTACTCTAATGCTGGCTTTGAGTCAGTTTATAGAACGTTTTATGCCATGGGTGCAGTAGTACTAAAAATGTCAGAATCGGTAAAGTTTAAACCTTCAGTTTTGATAAGCTACAATAAGAATGCTCCATTCGATATGGATTTAAATGCTAGTTTTCTATTTATGGATGCTCTATGGATAGGTGGAACTTATCGTCTTGATGATTCAATAGATGCTTTGATACAGTACCAATTCACTCCGAGTCTGAGAGCGGGTATGGCATTTGATTTTACGACATCAGAGTTGAATAGCTACACATCAGGTGGATACGAGATAATGCTTGAATATATATTCAAGCAAGGTGATAAACAAGCGACTAACATTAGATATTTCTAACCACTATAATTAATCCAAGAAGTAAATTATCAAGCGATGCAAATGATAAAGAATTATATTCTATTAGCTATAATTGTAGGTTTTTCGAATCCTAGTTTAATTGCCCAAGAAGAGGTGAATGAATACAATCTTACAGGAGTTACTAATATCGTATTAGCACTGAATAGGTTAGAGTCAAAAAAGGTAAAGTCAACAACGACAGCCGATGTTCTCTACGAAAATTATGGTTTTAGCAAAGCGGCTAATCTGTACAAAGCGGGAAACGTGAGCGAAAGTGTGGATAAAACAGTTTGGTCCAAATTGGGTAATGCCGCTCGATTGAACGCAAATTATGACGAGGCAGTTTACTGGTATGAAAAGGTAGTGTCTGACGGACCAGTTCCGAAAGACTTGCTTTATTATGCACAGGCACTGCAAGCAATAGGTAACTGCGAGGAAGCCGTTAAGTGGTTCAAGCTATATAATGACTCACCAGCTGTGGAGAAAATATCATTCATTTCTAACTGTTCAGATGTTGAAGGTTTCTATGATTTTGAGGAAGTATCTATGACAAGTATTTCAAGCTTAAATAGTAAATATCTTGACTTCTCAGCACGTCCCTATAAAGATGGAATAGTATTCACTTCGAATAGAGGAGCTAATAAATTTTCAAAGCTAATAGATAATTGGACTTCAAATAATTTTACGGATTTATACTTTAGTAAGAAAACGGGAGATACTTACTCCAAGCCTAACGTTTTGAAAGGAGGTGTGAATGGAAAATTTCATGATGGTGTAGCAGCAATCACCAAGGAGGGAGAAATGATGTATTTTACAAGAAACAACAAATCTAAAATCTCTGGTAAAAAAGTAAAAAGATTAAAAATTTATAGTGTTAGCAAGGACGCTGATAAGTGGAGTGAAGCAAAAGAACTCTCATTTAATAGCAATGACTTCTCTTCTTGCCATCCAACGATCACTGAAGGTGGTGACACTATGTACTTTTCTTCTAATAGACCTGGCGGATTTGGAGGCATGGATATTTACATGGTAACTAAGTTGGATAATTCTTGGACTTCACCTATAAATATGGGTCCAAGCATTAACACTGCTGGTAACGAGGTATTTCCCTTTATTACTAATGAGGGAGATATTGCTTTCTCATCTAACGGACATCCAGGTTTTGGAGGATTAGATTTATATGTCGCTAGAAAATCAGTAAAAACGAATCAATGGGATAGAATGGTAAATGCTGGAAAACCTTTTAATTCTACCAAAGATGATTTCGGATTTTATATGGACCTAGAAAATACTTCTGGATATATATCTTCGAGTAGGGTAGGACAGACCAATAACGATGACATCTACGCGTGGAGTAGCGATTCGCCCGTAGATTTTTTCCCAGAGTTATCATTTGAGCAAAGTTTTTGCATTGTGGAAGCAGGAACAAAAACTCCATTGAAGAATGCATCAGTTGACATAATGCAAAACGATGGTAAAGACATCAATCAAGCAAAATTAAAGACGGATGAAAAAGGAATGTTTAGCCTCACAGTTTGGCCGCAAACTATATTAGCAATGGATCTGGCCATGACTGGGTTTAAGGATAACAAGGAAAATTGGTCTTCGACCTTAACTAATGCAGAAGTATCCGAATGTGTATATCTCGAGATGAAGAAAATAGATGAAGTAGCTATTATGGGTATCATAGTAGATGCTAATAATAGGCCTATTAACAAAGCGGACATTACGATAGTAAATAAGTGCACCAAAAAAACGCAGAAGCTAAAATCAAATGCCCAAGGTAAGTTCAATATGAACGTCCCATGCGGCTGCGACTATAGTATAGTGGGCTCAAAAGTAGACTTCCTTAACAATACAGAATTAATCAAAACTGCAATAATGGATTGCACGAAAACAAAGGAAATAAAATTAGAATTGAAGAAGCCAGCTCCAGTTGTTGTAGCACCGACGCCTACCTTCAAAGATAAGCCTATAAAAGTAGGCGCTATCATAGCATTACCAAATATAAACTACGATTTTAATAAAGCAAACATCAGACCTGACGCCGCTGTGGAGCTTGACAAAGTTGGGGAGTTACTTATTAAGTATCCTAGTTTGAGTATCGAATTAGGTGCACACACGGATGCTAGAGGTAGTGCAGATTACAACATGATGTTATCCAGCAGTAGAGCTATTGCGGCTATCCAATATCTAATCAGTAAAGGAATCTCAAAGGATAGGATATCTTCCAAAGGGTATGGTGAAACACAATTAATAAATTCTTGCTCGGATAATGTCAAGTGCTCGGAGATAGAACACGAAAGCAACAGAAGAATAGAAATAAAAGTCGTAGAATTTTAAGACAAAATCGATTACTCTATTTTCAATTATAAACAAGATAAGAACTAAATACTAAAGATTTTATTGTCAGTAGATTATCATTTTGATAAGTGCTCTATCCATTTGGATAGGGCATTTTTTCATTACCCCTTAGCGTTCCATGCCAACTACACATATTCCCAAGACAGTCATTACATTTAACGGTAAAATTGTCATAGGGTAAAATTTTACCATAATTGGGTATTAATGCCCAAATTCATGTATTTTTGAGGTCTTATTTAATAGTTATACTATTTGTGGCTTCAAATGGTAAAAGACCTTTAGTTAGCAGCGTTTTAAAATTTTTGTCGATGAGCAAATTGCTTTATATCATAGCACTTATTTGTATTACCATTCCTGCTTTTGCGCAACAAACTCCTTTATTTACGCAGTACCGAGAAAATTATTCTATCATCAATCCTGCTATGCTTGGTAGTGATTACTTGCTGAAGGAGCAAAATCTTGACTTCGGGTTGTCTTTAAGATCTCAATGGAATAATCTGGAGGATCACCCTGTGACTCAAACAATCAGGGGAAACTTTATCTATGCAAGATCAGGTATTTCTATCATCAGCGGTGGTTATCTTATCAATGATAAGACGGGACCCACCAGCCATACAGGACTTTATGGAAAGATCGGAGGGGTGCTGTCTGACGATCCTTATTGGGGAGGTATAGCTATGGGGTTGTCCATCGGTATCCAACAGTTCAGAATAGATGCTTCAAAACTAGTCCTCCGACAATCAGGAGACGTGATAGCCTTACAAGATCAATCAAAGGTAGCGCCTGATGTAGGTTTTGGTTTTTATTACTATAAGCGATTCGACAAAGGCTGGTTCAATGAAGATTTGGTATATGCTGGTATCTCTATCCCGCAGATTTTAGGTTTAAATATCACGTATACAGATAACGATTCTAATTTTGATATACGCCGCCAGCAGCACTTTAATCTAGTTGCTGGGTATTATAAAATGTTGGACAATGATAGATTCATCGAGCCATCCGTATGGATACGATATGTCGCTAATGCACCTATAAGTGTAGATGTCAATTTTAGATACCAAGTAAACAACAGCATATTTTTTGGATTTGGAGGAAGTATAGGGAGAACTTTACACTTCGAAACTGGATTCAGTATTGGCGATCAACTACGACTAGGATACGGGTTTGATTACCCTTTCAATACAATTGGTCCTATTGGACGTAGTACACATGAAATTAATTTAAGCTTTGCACTGGAAAGATAATATGAAATATATTTCACGAAATTACACATCTATTTTTATGAGATTTTGCGCACTTGCATTCTATATTAGTTTGTCTAGTGTTGTTGCAGCTCAAAATTCACCTTCAGCGCCAGCAGAGAAAACGGGTACATCTGTTTTTAGGATGCCGCTCGCTGGTGAGAAGTTGATTGGAGAAATGGTCACCGCAGCAAGCGGTACTGAAGCCTGCCTCGAAATTAGCGTGGAGGGTTTTACAGGAGTGAGTAGCTTAGAGTTTGGTATTCCTCCAAACCCCACAGTCGCCACTTTTACGAGAACGATTAATTATAATTTACCTGGATTGAGTGATGCAAATATATCCAACACTGCTTTCGGAACTGAATTTGTCTGGTCATCTCCTGATCAAGCTAATGGTAATACAGTGCCTGATGGCACAGTTATAATGGAGATATGTTATGATGTTACAGGTACAGATGGTCAGACCGTAGAGGTAGCTTTTAACTCAGTGCTTACACCTAGTTTTTTCGGTAGACCAGATGGAACTCAAACGCAACCTACCAGAGAATCGGGTTCTATCACTATATCTACTCCGCTAGGGATAGCAGACAACACAGTTAATCCTGACAACTGTTTTGCGATGAATAATGGAGGAGTAGAAATAACGCCAGAAGGCGGGAGTGCTCCATATACTTATATGTGGTCAAACACAACAACAAACAAAGACCTTACAGATGTCTCTGGAGGGACCTATATGGTCACTATCTCAGATGCTGGATCCAGTCAAATTATCGAGACTTATGAAGTACCTTTTGATACGATCACGCCTATTGCTGATATTGGAGAAGTTGATGCTATTACGTGTGCTGAACTTGAGATTACGCTAGGCGGAGACAACACCTCTATTGGAGGAGAATTTGAATATCAATGGCTAGCTTCTGGAGGTGGGAATATTGTAAGTGGGCAAAATGATCCTAATGTTACTATTGATATGGAGGGCATTTATTCATTCCGAGTAATAGATACCAGCAATGGTTGTACATCTGAAAGTAGCGCAATGGTCACCGCGGACAACGAAGCACCCAATCTTGATGCTGGTCCAGAGCAAGAGCTTCCATGCGGAGGTCCATTAACTTTAACAGCTACCAATGATGAGGGCATTACTACGCTTGATGCGGTTTGGGACACGATGGATGGTACGATAGATGGAGCGGATGATGAGCTTAGTATATCTGTAATGACAGAAGGAACTTATAGTGTAACCGTCACCAACACAAGTAATGGCTGCACCAACACCGATGCGGTTACGATCACACCTTCAGTGTTGCCATCAGTAATGCTTGACGGGACTGTCCCTAATCTCAACTGCGACCAAAATTCAGTGCCTATAAATATTTTGACTGATGAAAATAACACTATAAACTGGACGACGTCTGACGGTACTATTGATAGTGGAGTGGATATGACTCAACTTATCGTTTCTAGTGCTGGTACTTACGAAGGAGAGATTATAGATCCGAATACAAACTGCTCTTCAACTATCGAAGTGATAGTAATGGGGAATACCTCAGAGCCATCCGTTAACGCTGGCGATGATGCTAGCTATAGCTGTATCGAAACAACTGCTACGCTAACTGCCACTACGGATACGCCAATGGGTACGATTGAATGGAGAGATGCTGCTAACAATTTTGTCGGCGATGAACTTACCCTGACCGTAAATCAAGCTGGACGCTATACATTTAATGTTACCAATGAGTTTGGATGTATGAGATCTGATGATGCTATGGTCACAGCCGATACCATCAGTCCTATTGCCGATGCAGGTTCAGATATGTTAGTAGGATGTATAGGTAGCGATATTACACTTGATGGAACTTCCTCTAGTATGGGGTCAGCATTTTCGTATGCGTGGTCTACTTCCAACGGTATACTCACTGCGGGATTCAATACATTAACTCCCACGGTGAGTTCAGCTGGCATATATGATCTTATTGTCTCTAATATGGAAAATGGGTGTTCCAATCTCTCTAGTGTGGAGATTAGTTTAGAAGGAAATCTAGAGGACGCGGATGGAGGTACTGACTTTAGTACTTGCGAATCAACTGCTACTTTGTCAGGGAATATACCCACAGATATTACAGGTATGTGGACAACTACTACCAATGCCAGTATCGATAATCCATCACAAGCCAATATTTCAATATCCAATTTACAGGCTGGGACCAATACTTTTATTTGGTCTCTTTCCACTCCAGATTGTGAAGATTACAGTAGAGATTCAGTTGTCGTAACTTTCGAAAATGCACCATTAGCAGTTGAAGATGTTCAGACGATACCTGTAGATTCTACCAGCGCAGGATTCTATGTTTTAGAGAACGACGATATCAGAAATAATGATGGTGTTACAGTTACCTTTCAAACGGACGATACTAATTTCATGGATTTAGGCGATGGCGTATTCAGTTATATGTTTCCGAATGATTCTTTGCTAACGTTTACTTTTTCTTATGTTGTTTGTTCTGACATGTGTCCCTCCTTATGCGATAGTACAACAGTTACTATTAATCGGGAAGAGCCAATGATAGAGCCAGTCGATTTAGATGCCTTACCCAATGCCATCACGCCCAATGGAGATGGCCTTAATGATGCCCTTGTATTCGACATCATGTTACTCAACCCCCAAGATTTTCCCAACGCAGAGCTCATTGTTTTCAATCGCTGGGGGGATGTTGTTTACAAACAACGCCCTTACGACAACACATGGCAAGGAACAAATCAGAGCGGTGGAGAGCTTCCAGAAGGCACTTATTATTTTATCAATAGATTAAGTATCGAGAATACTGAAGTGCTCACAGGCGACATTACTATCATCAGAGATTAAAATTTTAACATTCTCTAGTGCCAATTACATACGTATTACATAAATATACCTTTTATTGGGTATATTTATTTTGCTTATAAGATTTACCTTTAACCTATGATTCTAAGTTTACTTCGATATAATTTGGGTATTGCACAAGCGTTAGGACTACCCAATAGAATCTAGGCTTTTATCAAATAAGGTCGATTACGATTTGAGTGAGTTGGTGATTCGACTCACTTTTTTTTTCTGCCTGGGTAGGGGTATTCAGAAGTAAGAGCACATCACCACAGGGTGGTGAAATATTTAATGACCTGGGTTGAAAACCCAGGATTATCATCAGAGTTAGATCCAATTTGGCGTTATTTTTTGGAAAAAATCATGACAAATTGC
>ENA-ORXR01000397-ORXR01000397.1-marine-metagenome-genome-assembly--contig:-NODE-397-length-61245-cov-4.174683_pt1 | contig 61245 bp, 54 predicted proteins | sample MGYA00237866_ERZ511479 | MGnify/ENA metagenome assembly ERZ511479 | reverse complement strand
AAAGATGCGTTTGGTTTTTTGTAAAGCAGCGTTCGAGCTCAAACCAAGCGGTTTATCGATTAGTACAATGCCATCCAATGGCATTCCGGTTTTTGGTTTAGGCATCGAGCAAAGTCTTAAGAGTCAGAGGCATCGTCAGTAGGTTTCTTATCTGATGCCACTGCTTTGTCGATGATGTGTGACAGGTTGTTGGCCTTAAGCTCAGTGTCATCGTAGATAAACTTAAGGGCAGGTGTCGCCCGTAATTTAACTGCACGACCCAACTCGCGACGTAAAAAGCCAGATGCACGATTCAGAGCCTGCTCACTTTCCTTATGAGACTCGGCATCCATCGTGTCAAAGTAGACTTTTGCATGCGCCAGATCTTTCGTAACCGTTACATTAAGGATCGCAACCATGCCGACCTGAGGGTCTTTGACATGGTTGCGAATCAGTGTCGCTAATTCACGTTTAATCTGCTCGGCGATGCGATCAGTACGGGAAAAATCATTTGGCATTTACTTGTCCAATGTCCGTTGAATGACGGTGCGAGTGTAGACCTCGATTTGGTCACCGGTTTGCACGTCATCATAGTTTTTCACACCAATACCACATTCGGTACCCATGCGAACTTCCTGTACATCTTCCTGATGACGACGCAATGACTCAAGCTCGCCCTCGAAGATAACCACATTATTGCGTAATACCCGGATTGGGTTGCCGCGCTTAACGACGCCTTCTTCAACCAAACAACCGGCAATCGCACCAAAGCCAGAGCCTTTAAAGACGCCTTTGACTTCAGCTAAACCAGTCATTTCTTCACGAAGTTCAGGTTTGAGGAGTCCACTAAGTGCATCACGGACGTCGTCGATTAGTTCATAGATGATGCTGTAGTATCGAATTTCAACACCAGACTCAGAAGCAATGCGACGTGCGCTTGCATCGGCACGGACATTGAAGCCCATGACGACGGCATCAGCGGCTTGCGCTAACGATATATCCGTCTCACTGATTCCACCAACGCCTGAGGAAACGAGCTTAACCGCGACCTCATCGGTTGAGATTTTCTTGAGGGATTCTCTAATGGCTTCGAGGCTGCCGTGAACGTCAGTTTTCAGTAAGACGTTCATTGTAGATTTCTCACCATCACGCATCTTAGAGAACATTTCATCCAGCTTAGCTGCTTGTTGCGCAGAGAAACGGGTTTCACGTTCCTTGTTATGGCGCATCTCGGCGATTTCACGTGCCTTACGCTCGTTTTCCATCACCATGACCGGTTCGCCAGCAGAAGGTGTGCCGGAAAGTCCCATGACTTCAACCGGAATAGATGGACCAGCGGACTCAGTTGGCTTGCCATCTTCATCGATCATGGCACGAATACGACCGTATTCTGATCCGGCCAATAACATGTCACCGCGTTTCAGTGTGCCTTGCTGAACGAGTACCGTTGAAACCGCACCTTTGCCTTTTTCAAGGCGTGACTCAATCACAAGTCCTTGCGCAGGACCATCTGTTCTGGCTTTAAGCTCAAGCAGTTCTGAAACCAGCAGAATGGATTCCATCAGTTCTGGAACGCCTTCACCCGTTTTGGCCGAGACCTTAACAAACAGATCTTCACCACCCCAATCTTCAGAAATTACACCAAAGTTTGAAAGTTCAGTCCTGACTTTTTCCGGATCAGCATCCTCTTTGTCGATCTTGTTGATAGCAACAATGAGCGGCACGCCAGAAGCGCGAGTATGATCAATGGCTTCTCTGGTTTGTGGCATAACACCGTCATCAGCAGCGACAACGATAACAACAACATCGGTTGCCTTAGCACCACGTGCACGCATCGAGGTAAAGGCTGCGTGTCCTGGTGTATCCAGAAATGCAATGACGCCGTTATCCGTTTCAACGTGATACGCACCTATGTGCTGAGTAATTCCGCCAGCCTCACCAGAAGCCACTCGCGTTGAGCGAATGAAATCGAGCAACGATGTCTTACCGTGGTCAACGTGACCCATAATTGTTACAACTGGTGGACGAGCATGCGTCTCATAATCACCAATATTGTCGATCAGGTCTGCAACTTGTGATTCTTCATCTTCCTCTTTCGCAGGAACACCCTTATGGCCCATCTCTTCAACAATCAGAATTGCTGTATCTTGATCCAATACCTGATTGATGGTGGCCATTACGCCCATTCCCATCATCGTGCGTACGATATCAGCGCCTTTGATAGCAAGCTTCTGAGCGAGTTCGGAAACCACGATTGTTGCTGGGATATCAACTTCCCTTACAACCGGTTCTGTCGGCATCTCGAAACCGTGGTCAGTTGATTGGTCAACAAGGTTTTGAGCACGTCGTTGATTACCACGCTTGCCTTTGGCCTTTCTATTAGAGCCACGTCCGTTCTTTGTATGTAAAGTTCCTGGTGCTCCACCGCGACCTTGGAATGGCTTCTTCTTAGCTTTTTCAGCAGGCTTTGCTGGTTTTGTCTCGGCCGGTTTTGCCGCTGGCTTAGCTGGTTCAGCTTTAGCAACAGGTGCCGGTGGGGGCGTAGGCTTAACTCTTGAAGGACGCTTCTTAAATACTGCAGCTGCTTCAGCTCTTGCTTTCGCGGCAACGGCAGCCCGGCGTGCTTTAGGATCTAATGGAAGTCCGTTGCTGTCTACTTTATCTTCAGGCTTGGTCTTATTAACCACTAAAGTTGGTTTTTTGACTTCTTCATCCGCTACTTTAGCAGGAGTGTCTTCAGTTGCTTGTGCCTCTGCTGGAGCGACTTCTTTAGCAGATTCTACTTTTGGCTCCTCGGCTGACTTTTCAGGGGCAACCGATTCCGTCTCAGCTTGAACAGCAACTTCTTCGACAGTGTCTTCTTTTGAAGTTTCTGGTTCAGGTTCAGTGACAGCTTCTGGTGCCGGGCTATCTGCCTTCGTTTCTGTAAGCTCAGCAGAATCCTGGCTCACTTCAACGGCTTCAGGTGTTTCGCTGATAGCCTCAACCGTTTCCGCTGCTTCCGCAGCATCATCAGCTTTCTTGTCTTTCTCGCGTCGCTCAATGACAACCTTTTCACGCGCTTGACGTTCAGCTTCAAGTTCTCTGCTTAATTCTTCAGCGCGGTTAGAGGTTACTGGCTCTGCAGGTGCATCATCTGCTGATACGGGTACCGGAGTCTTGCGAAGAATTGTTTTTTTACGCCTTACTTCTACATTGACCGTGCGTGAGCCTTTACCAGCAGCACCCGCAAGTTTAAGCTCGTTGTTAGATCGCTTCTTCAGCGTAATCTTTCCTGACTTCACTGAAGTATCGGATGCACCTGATGATTGGCGGATGTGCTCTAACAAATCCAACTTCTGACGATCAGTGATGCTATCGTCAGCGCCTGTTACGTGAATTCCAGCGTCCTGCATTTGCTGTAGCAATGTATCGACAGGAGCTCCGACAATTTCGGATAGTTTCTTTACGGTTATTTCTGACATATTCTATTTCTCCTGTCGCCTTAAGCATCTGACTTTGCTGGTGCGGGGTCAGTGTTAGTGGCGTCTTCTTCCGAAGATTCTTCTTCGGCAAACCACGGTGCGCGTGCGGTCATAATTAATTCACCTGCCATTGCGTCATCAATACCATCAACAACAGTTAATTCGTCAATAGATTGCTCGGCGAGGTCTTCCATGGTGCAGATGCCAGCGGTTGCAAGCTTTTGGGCGAGCTCGTCATTCATGCCATCCATTTCCAGCAGGTCTTTGGCAGGTTTTCCATTACCACCAGAGATTGCCAGAGTGAGCAGGGCGTTACGGGCTCGACTTCTGAGTTCTTCGATAATATCTTCATCGAACTCTTCGATTTGCATCATTTCCTCGACAGGAACGTAGGCCACCTCATCGAGTGAAGTAAAGCCTTCTTCATGAAGGATGGTTGCAACTTCTTCATCGACGTCCAAGTGCTCAGAGAACAGCTCAATGATTGCAGTCGTTTCTTGCTGAGCTTTTTGCTCTGCATCATCCTCGCTCATTACATTGAGTGTCCAGCCCGTTAACTCACTGGCTAGTCGAACATTTTGTCCACCTTTACCGATAGCTTGGGACAGCTTCTCTTGGTCAACGCCGATATCCATACTGTGCTGATCTTCATCAACAACAATGGAAGTTACCGTGGCTGGCTGCATGGCATTGATCGTAAAACGAGCTACGTCATCATCCCAAGGAATAATATCTACGCGCTCATTGCTCAACTCATTAGTAACCGTTTGGATACGTGAACCACGCATACCGACACAGGCACCGATGGGGTCTAAGTTGGGTACGTTGGCACGAACCGCAATTTTAGCTCTTGAACCAGGGTCGCGAGCAGCGCCCATAATATCAATCAGTTCCTGACCAATTTCCGGGACTTCCAACTTAAGGAGCTCAATCAGGAAGTTGTTGTCAGTACGACTGATGATCATTTGGGGGCCGCGAATGTCTTCACGAATCTCTTTAAGTAGGCCGCGCATTCTGTCGCCAACACGCGCATTCTCACGTGGAATCATTTCTTCACGAGGGATAATGGCTTCAGCATTCTCTCCCATGTCGAGAACGATGCCGCGACGATCCGTCCGCTTGACTGTACCCAGTACCAGCTGACCTACCCTGTCCATAAAGGCTTCAACAACGCGTTCACGTTCTGCCTGGCGGACTCGTTGTACGATAACTTGCTTGGCTGTTTGAGCCGCTATCCGGCCAAACTCAACTGACTCGATCTGCTCTTCGATGTAATCACCGATATCTGCATCAAGACCCTTGTCTTTAGCATAGCTAATGAGTATTTGACGCTCAGGCGACTCAAACTCCGGATCTTCATCGTCAACCACTTGCCAGCGCCGGAAAGTCTCATAGTCGCCGCTTTCACGATCAATACTGACTCGGACATCTATCTCCGTTCCAGCACGTTTGCGCGTTGCGGTTGCAAGTGCTGTTTCTACTGCATCAAAAATAATGTCCGGATCGACATTTTTTTCATTTGATACGGCATCAACAACATATAATATTTCTTTACTCATGAGTCCTTCCTTAAAAACACAGCGGGCATACTGTCGTTATGCCAAGACCAAGCGGGCTCGATCCACTACATTAAATGGTATAACAAATGTCTCGTTATCTACCTTGACATTAACTCCGGTATCACCGATTGACTCGATAATACCTCTGAAGTTGCGTCGTCCCTCTATTGGGCTACGTGTGCGAACTTTTACTTGTTCGCCCACATAATGTGTATATTGTTCTGGCGTAAACAGTACCCGGTCAATCCCTGGTGAAGATACTTCCAGAATGTAGGCAACGGGGATAATATCTTCTACATCCAGTGCTGCGCCAATCTGCCTGCTGACCTTTGTACAGTGGTCGATTGAAACACCGCCTTCGTTTTCGATAAAGATACGCAGTAGGGCGCTTTCAGAATGCGGCCGATACTCATAACCCCAAACCTGAAAGCCTAATCCGGTAACCACCGAGTTTATTAGATTATCTAACTGCTCTTGCATATCCCTACATTTCCTAAGTTTTGCAGATAATAAAAAAGCCCCGATTATCGGGGCTTTTTTATTATTGTTTGCCAATTTACTATGAAATAAATCAGCATACAAAGTGTTCGATCCTGCGATTCGATTTGGTAGCGGGGGTAGGATTCGAACCTACGACCTTCGGGTTATGAGCCCGACGAGCTGCCTGACTGCTCCACCCCGCAATCGAATGAGGCCGTATTATAGTAGGTGGATTTCACAGATGCAAGGTGTATCGCATCTTATTCATAAGCTTAAGTGGCTGTCTATCATAGGCTCGCCAGAAACTGATTTACGTGTGCTTGAAACGGCGCGAGCTTCATTTCACCGCTAATACGAAAGTCTTGTTTTTCTACACCATTCTTATCATAAAAAATGATATGTGGCGGGCCATAGACCTTAAGCGTTTTTAATAGCTCGCTATCATCGGCTGTCATATCGGTGACATCAGCTTGAATGATAATTGTGTCTTTCAATGAATCAATTACAGAGGGGTCACTAAAAACACTGTGTTCCATTTCTCTGCAAGGGATACACCAGTAGGCATAAAAATCAAGCATTACTGGCTTTTGCTCGTTTCTGGCTCTGCTTAGTGTGGCATTGAGTTCGTTCAGGCTTTTAACTTTCTGAAATTCCAATCCTTTGGTTTTAGCTTCGATGAGTGTGCCATCAGCTGACAGGCCGTTGCTCAATAAGCCAGAAAGTGGTGCGAAATAGCTTTTGCTGCCAGCTGCCGCGCCAACCACCAGAATAACGCCTAATAGCAAGCTGACTAATCCACTGCTTTTCCACAGACGCTTCCAGTTAGAAGATTGCTCACTTAGTGTATCGGTTGCGCCTAAATAAATGGCACTGCCAATCAACAATATGCCCGAGAGCAGTAAGGTAAACTGTGGTGCAATGACGCGGTCTAACATCCAGATGGCCATTGCCAGCATCATCACGCCAAACACCTGCTTAACTTTGTCCATCCAGGCACCAGCCCTCGGAAGAATGCTGCCTGCTGAAATACCGATTAGTAAAAGCGGTGCGCCCATGCCCATGCCTAACATAAACAAAGAGAGTCCACCGAGCACGACATCTTTAGTGTCTGCGATATAGGCCAGTGCTGCGATCAGCGGTGCTGTAACGCAAGGGCCAACAATTAGCGCAGAGAGCACGCCCATTATTCCGGCACCGATCAAGCTGCCGCCGCGCTGGTTATTACTCAAATTGTTTAGGCGATTCTGAATTCCACTTGGCATCTGTAGCTCATAGAAACCAAACATGGATAATGATAGTCCTACAAACAGAAGCGCAAAAGTGCTGATTACCCAAGGATTTTGCAGCGCTGCTTGTAAGTTTGCTCCGGTATATCCGGCAATAATTCCGGCTACGGCGTAAGTTAACGCCATGGGTATTACATAAGCTAAGGATAGAGCGAATGATTTCCCGCGTGAGATATCCTTGCCTTGCCCTGTGATAATGCCTGATAAAATCGGAATCATCGGGAACACACAAGGTGTGAATGTGAGTAATAACCCTCCTAAAAAGAAAGCACCAATGATGGTGAGAATGCCTTTATTTTTTAACGTGTCGGTTAGTACACTCTGCTCTGATTGAGGAACGTTTCCGATGACAGAAGCTGAGTTGGCCGTCTTGGGTGCATTAATTTGTGTAGTAGAAGAGGCTGTACTTAATGCTTTGGTATTGTCTGCAAACTTTGAAAAATCTACATCAACAACCTTGCTTTGAGTGGGGTAGCAAATGCCAGTGATTTTTGAGCAGCCCTGATATTCAGCCGTAATCTGTAGAGATTTCTTATAGCCTATGACAGGAATTTGCGCTGCAAAGTCTTTTTCATAGGTTACGACATCACCAAAATAAACGTCTTTATAGGGTTTGCCCTCTGGCAGATCTATCTTGCCTAATTTCACATTTGACGAATCACCATTGGTCGAAAGTTTTATCTTGTGTTGATAAAGATAATGCCCCGGCGTTATATTCCATGATGCGTTTAAGGTCTGCCCATCGAATGCAAATACATCAAACTTGAAAGCTTCATCTGGTGGTAAGGGTTGATTAGAACCACCTATGCCTGTTATGCCGTCAATGCCTAGCTCTTCAGCTAATGAATTAACACCGCTGTTTGATTGGCTAATTGTGGAGGCAGCTGGAGGAGCAGTTTGAGCAGGTACAGGGATCGTCTCAGCGCTTTGCTGTGTCGTCGACGAGGCGGTCGTGAGTTCTTGGTCAGCGCCTGTAAATTTAGAGAAGTCTACGTCAATAATTTTGCTTTGCGGAGGGTAGCAAATCCCAGTTATTTCAGAGCATCCCTGATACTCAGCAGTGATCTGAACTGAGCGCTTATGGCCAGCAATAGGAATACGTGCCTCAAAGTCCTTTTCATAGGTTATTACATCGCCGAAGTAGACATCGTTGTAAGCTTTGCCGTCTGGTAGGTTTGGTTTGCCTAATTTAACTTCCGATGATTCACCCTTTACCGAAAATTTAATCTTATGCTGATAAAGGTAATGTCCGGGGGTAATATTCCACATAGCATTTAACGTGTCGCCATCAAATGCAAATAAGTCGAACCTGAAAGCCTCATCGGGTGACAGCGGCTCATTCGCTGAGCCACCGATTCCAGTGATATCACCAATTCCAGTGATGCTGCTTGTGCCAAGTTCTTCGATGAGTGGATTGCCGGTACTGCCTGCCTGTATGGCAAGTAAGTCATCTGGCAGAGCAGGTAAATCTATTTTTACGGTTTGTTTTTGTGGTGGATAACAAAGTCCTATATCGGCACAGCCTTGAGATTTACTGAGGAGTGCTAATGTGGTGGCTGCTGAGGCACCTCTTTCAATAGGTAAGTCAAAACTTACTTGGCCGCGATAGGTAAGAACCTCGCCGAAAGTGGGGTCATTCTTACTTTTGCCTGCGGGTTTTTTAAATTTAGAGACTTTGCTTTCTTCGCTTTCGCTGATGAAATCGATTTTATCCTGATACAGAAAGTAGCCATCTGCGATATTCCAAGTGGCTCTTATGTTCTCACCATCAATAACTTCTGTCGAAAGTTTGAAGGCTTCGCTTGGGCGAAGTAGATCTTCCTGCGATGCCGCAAGTACATTGCTAGTTATGAAAAATGCTAGAATCGATAGTATTGCTTTCATTTTGACTCAGTTGTCCGTTTTAAGACGAGGTGACATGGAGATCGTGCAACGTTAGTCAGCGGAATATGCTTGAGCTAACCCTGCTATCTTTACGCCATCCTGATTCAGCTGGATGCTCGTAGATCTCCCGTTCGTCCAATTCAGTTTTTGTTATTATGGACAGATATTATAAAGAAATCGTTCAATGCTGGCTATAACTGTTTATTCGTAGACATGCAGCCATCTAAAGGATTGTCTAGTGGCTGCATGATGCCATCTGCTGGTTCTAATTAACTTAATTAATCATGGTTTGCAGTTATATTAATAAGTCATCCAAGGACTTTCCTGACTCCAGTGCCGCTAAAACCCATAATGGCTTGCGCCCACGACCAGTCCATGTCGAAGAGTCATCTTCTGGGTTGCGGTATTTTGGCGGCGCTTTTTTCTTAGGCGTGCTTGCTTTGCCCGTGCTCATGACATCATCAATGCTGTAGCCGGCTTCTTCCACCATCTTCTGGACACGTTTACGAAGTTCCTGCCTCATTGTTTTGTCGCGGCTTTTTAATTCAATTGGAATTTCTTTCATTATCTCGAGTAGTTGAGGTCGATCAAATTTATCGTAATCTAATATGCTCATTTGGTTTAAATTATTTAAGTAATTAAAGAATATATTTAGTTATAAATAAATTAACAAGTCAAGTTCTTAAGTGAATTAAATGTCAGCGTATAAGTGCTAGGCTTGATAAAATTAAAATAGAGCTTTAATGGTTTTAATGTGGCGCGTTTTAAATTGTGATCGCTGATTGTTCTGCATCCTAGGCTTTAAGTCTCAGTTGCTACTTGCAGCTCGTCGGGAGGTGGTGGTGTGTTTTTGCTCTAAGCTGTATTTTATATGGATAAAAATAATAGAAATTGAGCTTATGAAAGTCAGGAATGTAAAAGCAGATACCACTGATGCAATGCCGGTTATGACGCTAGTGTTGATGGTCATTCTTAGTCTACTGCTTGCGGGCTGGCAGCTGTTCGATGTCAAAGACTTCTCAGGTGTTCAAGTTTATTTGCCAATGGTTCAGGCCGTTCTACTGCTGATTGCTGTCACATTGGGCATCGCTTATTTCAAAATCAAAACCAATTCACTCAGAAGTCAGGACGTTCTTGGGCTCACTCACGGTGCATCAACGTTGTCGTTTAAAAATACTGAAGCGGTGCTTGGTGCAGCTGCGGGTGGTGTTATTCGGGTAAATCGCAACCTTCAGGCCGAGTACCTAAGTGAAGTTGCTTCATCCCTGACGGGATGGTCTGCCGAAGAAGCAAGGAGTCGACCTATTCAGGATGTTGTAAATGTTCAGGGTGTTCGGGCAATCGATACCCTTAGGCAAATAATTGAAGATCAATTTCTAAAGCCAGACAGTATATTTGATTTACATGATGTAAAAATACTGACAAAAAGCGCCGAGGCTAAATATGTTAAGTTCAAAACAGCCCCAGTACACACCGTCGATGGTGGTATTGAATATGTTGCTTTAGTTATTCAGGACGTAACTGATGATAGAGCGGCAATGCAGGAGCTCTATAATCAGGCATCCAGAGATTCTTTAACCGGTTTATATAATCGTAAGAGCTTTCAGGAGTTTTTAGAAGAGGCTCTTTCTGAAGATGCAGCTAATAAAAAAACGAATGTTTTGTGTTATATGGATCTCGACCATTTTAAAACCGTAAATGATGTTTGTGGCCATGCTGCCGGTGATGAATTATTAAAGCAAATTGCTGATTTATTCTCAAAGCGGGTTCGAAGTACTGACCGCTTGGCGCGCACCGGTGGTGATGAATTCGCGATTTTATTGACGGGCTGTAGTGTTGAACGGGGAAAAATAATATTCGAACGCATTCTTGAAGATGTTCAGACCTATCGTTTTACCTGGAATCAAAACACTTTCCAGGTCGGCGTCAGTATGGGTGCTTTAGAGTTTGACTCTACTTGCCGTGTTACCGATATGGGCAGCTTGATGCTTAGTGCGGATGAGGCTTGCTACACTGCGAAAAAACTGGGTAGAAATCAGCTGTATATCAAAGATGTTGGCGACACTTCCGAAAATAATAAAATCGACAGTGGTGAGAACTGGGAAGCTATTCTCAATGAAGCCCTGCAATATGACAAGTTTGCACTGTACGTTCAGCCTATAATGGCGCTGCAAGCAGAAGTGATGCTTAAAGAGAGGCAGTATGAAGTGCTAATTCGCTTGCCTCAGGACGAAGAGGTTCTTTCGCCAGGAAGCTTTATGCCTGCGGCGCAGCGATTAGGTTTAATGGGTGCGTTGGATCGCTGGGTTGTGGAGAAAACGATACGAAATATTGCCAGCGGTAACTACGTTGATGATGAGCACAGAAAGCAGGTATTTACCATCAATTTGTCTGCTGATAGTGTAAATGACGAAGAATTTATTGGCTTTGTCAGTAGAATGCTCAAAGAATACAATGTCCCTGCCTCAATATTGTGTTTTGAGATATCTGAATCGATCGTCTTGGCAAACTTTATGCGTGCTCAGGTTTTGCTAAATGAGTTGGTTGATATTGGCGCGTCCGGGTCGCTAGATGATTTTGGAAGTGGTATTTCATCGTTAAGCTATTTAAGAGATTTACCGGTTAGTTATCTAAAGATTGATGGAACCTTTATTCGCAATATGAGTAAAAACCGTGTTGACGCCGCAATGGTTGATGCCGTGAATAAAGTGGGCCAAGTGATGAATCTAAGTACTATTGCGGAATCTGTTGAGAATGACATCACTAAGCAATTATTAAAACGAATGGGGGTTAACTACGCTCAGGGATATCATTGTGGCAAGCCGATTGAATTTGCTCAGATTCACTTGGCAGAGGCAAGTTGATAATCAATTTATTATTCATTAGCATAGGTCGTCTACAGTAAAAGAGTCCTTGAAATTTGCCTAATGTGGATTCATTATCAAATGGTCGGGTAAATTATTTCAAGGTAAGCGTGCGCACATTTCCCATTTTTGCTTTTCTCTTTTTGGTTGTTCCCATTATAGAAATCTACTTCTTGATACAGGTGGGTTCAGTGATTGGTGCGTTCCCAACTATCATTTTGGTCGTCGCTACTGCGGTAATTGGTGCTTTCTTATTGAGGCAGCAGGGTATGTCGACACTCGCTCGCTTTCAGAGCAATATGGCTAATGGAACTCTGCCAGCCAAAGAAATGATGGAAGGTGTCCTGCTGTTAGTTGGCGGTGCTCTATTAATGACACCCGGTTTTTTCACTGACACGCTTGGGTTTTTATGTTTGATTCCATTCACTCGTCGCTCCATGGTTGATCACGTTATCAAGCGCTCGCTATTCAAAGCAAATTCAGGAATGGGCGGCTCTCAGCAATCGGGTGTGGGCGATGACATCATCGAAGGTGAGTTCACTCACAAGCCCAATCAATCAATAGAAAAAGATTAAATCTTTAATTTTTTAAATTTCCTCCCTTGAACTCCCATTGTCTCGTCCCTATTATTAGCACTCACAGGCTAGGAGTGCTAATGCACTTCAACTGTTTTTAAGAATTAACCCAAATATGTATGGAGTGGAACATGAATATTCGTCCTTTGCATGATCGCGTCGTAGTGCGTCGCATGGAAGAAGAGCGTACTAGTGCTGGTGGCATCATCATCCCTGATAGTGCTACAGAAAAGCCGAATCGCGGTGAAATTATTGCAGCTGGTAACGGCAAGATCACAGATTCTGGTGATGTCCGCGCGATGGATGTAAAAGTAGGTGATAAAGTTCTGTTCGGTCAATATGCCGGCACCAGCATCAAAGTAGACGGCGAAGAGCTACTTATGATGAAAGAAGATGACATCCTTGCTGTAATCGAAGGATAAGAATTGCTCATTGCAGCTTTGTAGGCTGCAACGACTTAGTAATAAAGCTTTATAGAGGTATTTTACAATGGCTAAAGAAGTACGTTTTGGTGATGACGCTCGTTCACGTATGGTGAATGGCGTAAATGTTTTGGCAAACGCAGTAAAAGTAACGTTAGGTCCTAAAGGCCGTAATGTTGTTTTGGATAAGGCGTTTGGCGCACCTACAGTAACAAAAGACGGTGTGTCTGTTGCTAAAGAGATCGAGCTAGAAGATAAGTTCGAGAACATGGGCGCACAGATGGTTAAAGAGGTTTCATCGCAAACTTCTGATACTGCTGGTGACGGTACGACTACTGCGACAGTATTGGCTCAAGCAATCGTTCGCGAAGGCATGAAGTCAGTTGCTGCGGGCATGAACCCAATGGACCTTAAACGCGGAGTCGACAAAGCAGTTACAGCTGCTGTTGAGTCACTTAAGTCACAGTCTAAGCCTTGTACTGATAACGCGGCGATTGCACAGGTTGGAACAATCTCTGCAAACTCAGACGAGTCTATCGGTGGCATCATTGCTGAAGCAATGGATAAAGTTGGTAAAGAAGGCGTTATTACTGTTGAAGAAGGGACTTCTTTGCAGAATGAGCTGGGTGTGGTTGAAGGTATGCAGTTTGACCGCGGTTACCTGTCTCCTTACTTCATTAACAACCAGCAGAGCATGGCGGCTGAGCAAGAGTCTCCTTACATCTTATTGCATGATAAGAAGATCTCTAATATCCGTGATTTGCTACCGACATTGGAAGCGGTTGCTAAGGCAAGCCGTCCATTGTTGATCATTGCTGAAGATATCGAAGGCGAAGCGTTGGCAACTCTAGTTGTTAACAACATGCGCGGCATCGTTAAAGTAACGGCTGTTAAAGCACCTGGTTTTGGTGATCGTCGTAAGGCGATGCTAGAAGATATCGCTGTATTGACGGGTGGTAAGGTAATTTCTGAAGAAGTTGGCTTGAGCCTTGAAGCGGTAACGCTGGAAGATCTTGGTGAAGCGAAGCGTATTTCCGTCACTAAAGATGATACAACTATCATTGATGGTGCGGGTGATGCGGCTGATATCAAAGCGCGTGTTGATCAGATTCGCGCACAAGCTGAGGTTTCTACCTCAGACTATGATACTGAGAAGCTACAAGAGCGTGTTGCAAAGCTTGCTGGTGGTGTTGCGGTAATTAAAGTTGGCGCGGCGACTGAAGTTGAGATGAAAGAGAAGAAGGCACGTGTTGAAGATGCGTTGCATGCGACTCGCGCAGCTGTAGAAGAAGGTGTAGTACCAGGTGGTGGTGTTGCTCTTGTTCGTGCATTGACTGCCCTTGATGACGTTAAAGGCGAAAATCACGACCAAGACATGGGTATCAATATCCTCCGTCGTTCAATGGAAGAGCCGCTACGTCAAATCTGCACCAACGCAGGTGACGAAGCGTCTGTTGTACTGAACGAAGTCAAAGGTGGTGAAGGTAGCTACGGTTATAACGCGCGTACTTCAGAGTACGGTGACATGATCGACATGGGTATCCTTGACCCTACTAAAGTAACTCGTGCAGCATTGCAAAATGCAGCCTCTGTCGCTGGTTTGATCATCACGACTGAAGCAATGATTGCTGATGCACCTGTTGAAGCGGCTGCTGGCCCTGCTGGTGGAATGCCAGATATGGGTGGCATGGGCGGAATGGGTGGCATGGGCGGCATGATGTAATTTGCCTCCTGTGTAAGATTTGGTAGTTGCCGACTCTTATTCACTTAGCTAAAAGCGTCGGCCGTGTTTTAAATAGCATGGCCGATGTTGTTTCAGCGTTATATTTTGTAGAAAAAAGTTTAAATTGGCCTTGCCCGTAAGGGGTAAGATGCGGCACAATATGCGTCTTAATTTTGACGCCCGAATGGGAGAGTAACTTGCCTAATATCAAATCAGCAAAAAAACGTGTACGTCTATCTGAAGAGCGTCGCGTACATAAAAAGCACTACACATCAACTATGCGTACTCACATCAAGCGTGTAGTAACAGCTATCGAAGCTGGTGATAAAGAAGCTGCTTCAACAGCTTATACTGCGGCAGTGCCATCAATTGATAGCGGTGTGTCAAAAGGACTCATCCACAAGAACAAAGCGGCTAGACATAAGAGCCGTCTGAATTCTCGTATTCGCGCGCTTTAAACTAAGCGGCGAAAGTAAAAGCCGGCTTCAGCCGGTTTTTTTGTGCATATATCTCAGCACTAACAAAGAAGAATAAGAACTATATTAAATGTAGCGATAGGCGATAAGGGCTGTATAGTTCGTTTGGGGATGTCGGAGAAGGGTTCTCTGTAATCTGTAAAATTTAGGACTGTGTAATAATGTTCAGCAGATTGATTGTCAGACTTATCGATTGGTTAGTCGCTATTTTAATAGTGTGTGCACTGCTGTGGTTCTTCATTACCCAACCGATTCTCCCAATTAAAGCAGTTGATGATTTGCCTCAAGTTAATACAGCAAATCTTAAGAATCACGTCATCAATTTTCAGAAGATTGTGGCTTCTCAGCAATTAATGAAAGAGTCCCTCAGTACTGATAATTATATTTTTACTTATTTTGAGCGCATAGGAAAACCTACCAAACAAGGTTTTGTGGGCATGAGCGGTCGTTACAATAATGTAAGTCTTTTGATTGGGCCAAGTACAGAACAGCGAATAGTAATTGGTGTTCAATACTCCCCACCAAAAGGTGAAACTAAACATCACTGGAACTCAAGTGGCGTAGCGACCTTACTGGAAGCAGCGAGAGTATTGGGGGCTAATAAAGATAAGCTGCCCGTAGCTGTCGAATTAGTGGCTTATGCAACGGCTGGAATGGCAGCCAATGGCACGCTAGATATGGGGAGTTTTCATCATGCCAAATATCTAAAAGATCAAAAAGTTGATCTCCAGCTGATGCTGGCATTGCGCAGCGTTGGGTACTATCGAAATGAAGCAAATTCGCAGCGTTATCCGTTTTCCTTTATGCGAATGCTATATCCTGACAGCGGTGACTTCATAAGCTTATCGAGTCGTTTTGATGATTTTGGAATAGTTCGTGCGGTTAAGCATAGTTTTAGCAAAATCCCAGAGCTATCCGTTGAGTCTCTAAATGGACCCGAAAACTTCCCTCTAATTGGTGGATCAGATCATGAAAATTACTGGGTACAGGATTTCGCAGCATTGCAGATAAGTGATCTTCTGGAATATAGAATGCCAAAAGATCAGATAAATAACTACGAAACCCCGTTAGACTACGAAAAAATGGCACGTGTGGTGCAGGCTTTATATCAAACGGCTCTGGATAGTGAAGCTACAGGTAGCCAATCTGGTGAAAACTTATTTTCGAAATATGTGGAAAAAATTACGGCAATCTTCAAGTAGTTTAGCGAAGTTTGCCGCTTGTCATAAAAGCGAAAGAGCTATGCCGTAAGCTTAGTTTTTATAACGGCTAAGACATCGTTCATATCAATCAGCTCTGCCTCTTCGGCTGTTCGTGATTTGTACTCAAGCTGCTGATTTTTCAAGCCACGATCTGAAATAACGATGCGATGAGGAATACCAATTAACTCCAGATCAGCAAACATGGCACCGGGGCGGATGTTTCGATCATCCAGTAGAACTTCGTACCCAGCATCCATTAGGGATTGATATAAATCATTGGCGGTGTTTCTTACCTCTTCAGACTTTTGGTAATTTAGTGGGGCGATTGCGATCTGGTAGGGTGCCATCGAGGCAGGCCAAATTATTCCTTTCTCATCATTATTTTGCTCGATACACGATGCCACTATTCGCGATACCCCTACACCGTAACAGCCCATTGCCATTAACTGCGATTTACCATTTTCATCCAGCACCTTCGCATTCATTGCTTCAGAATACTTAGTGCCTAATTGGAAGATATGACCCACTTCAATGCCGCGACGAATTTCCAAATGACCTTGTCCATCAGGACTAGGGTCGCCTGCAACCACATTGCGAATATCCATGAATTCTGGCTCAGGCAGGTCGCGCGTCCAGTTTACGCCCTTTAGGTGATGGCCTTCTTTATTGGCACCACAGACAAAATTCGAGAGTGGAGCCGTGGCATAGTCTGCAATGATTCTAAGATCCATGCCGACAGGGCCGAGTGAGCCTGGTTTGCTGCCAGTTAGGGCTACGATGGTCTCTTCAGTAGCAAAAGTAAGTGGTGAAGTAATGCCTGCTATTTTTTCGGCTTTAATTTCGTTAAGGGTATGATCGCCTCTAAGTAATAAAGCTACTGTTGTGTCGGAATCGCCTTCTACTAAAAGGATTTTGATTTGCTTCGTGGCAGGGATTTCCATTGCCTCTTCTAAAGCAAGGATCGTCTTTAATCCGGGTGTTTCAAAAGTCTCCATTGCTTCAGTTGCTTCAGCTCTAGTCTCTGTAGAGGGGAGGGTGGCCGCTTTTTCGATGTTTGCTGCATAGTCACTAGTATCTGAAAAAACGATATCATCTTCGCCACTGCTGGCCAGTACATGGAACTCATGTGAGGCGTTACCACCGATTGAGCCATTGTCAGCTTCGACAGGGCGATAATCCAAGCCTAGTCGATTGAATATTTTTTGGTAAGCGACATACATCGCATCGTAGGTTTCCTGAAGCGATTCTTGGCTCTGGTGGAAAGAGTAAGCATCTTTCATGATAAATTCACGTGAGCGCATGACACCAAAGCGTGGTCTCACTTCATCGCGAAACTTCGTCTGGATCTGATAATAGTTAATGGGCAGTTGTTTGTAGCTAGTGATTTCATTACGCACATAATCAGTAATGATCTCTTCATGAGTTGGGCCGAAGCAGAACTCTCGATCACCGCGGTCTTTAAAGCGCAGTAATTCAGGGCCGTACTCTACCCACCGACCAGATTCTTGCCACAATTCGCTGGGTTGAACGCAAGGCATTAGCACTTCAAGTGCGCCTGCACGATTCATTTCTTCCCTAACGATGTTTTCTACTTTACGTAAAACTGCTAATCCCAGAGGTGCCCAAGTGTACAGGCCTGAAGCAATTCGTTTGATCATGCCAGCTTTAAGCATTAACTGGTGGCTTATTACCTCAGCATCAGCAGGAGTGTCACGTAAGGTAGAAATTGGGAACTGGGATACTTTCATGGCTGTTTAGCAGGCTTCTGATTAATATAGGTCGGTCAGTATACTGCGAATTGATTTAATCAGAAAGCACTGCTGAACGTTAGGCGTATTTACATGCCTGCGCAATTTTTCTCAAGATTACTTTTTTCTTTTGCAAGACGTGCCGTTTTTTCTGAACTACTTAACGGCTTTAGATTGCCTTCTTGAGCAATATTGACATGCTTGCTGGTTTCAAGTGTATGAATATTTCGTTTCAAGCCGTTGCAATAAGCCAATCTAGCTTTTGATTTATCATCTTTGTACTTTTCCTGAGTCGCCTTGATTTTGCTATTTTCTTTAGCCGTTTTTTTTTCGACTTTCTTAGATGCGACATGATGAGTTGTTGCTGGTTGTGCTTTGCCGATATTGAATTTGATTTTATCTTCTATGTCTTCAGCTTTAGTCTTAGTGTCTTTAGGTGGGGTGGCAGAGTAATGCACCTTGCCTTCGCCATCGGTCCATTTGTAGATTTTGGCGTAAAGCGTTTGTGAAAGACTAAAAGTGACGAAAAGTGAGAGCAGGATTAGTTTGATCATGGTTGTTCCTAGCTTATTATGATTATTTGAAACACAGGGGTTTTAGTTTAATTGTCTCTGGTCAAATTTTAGCACTTTGATTTTGTTATTTAAAATATTGGCACAGCAGTTCATCGTTTTTATGACGAAAATCCGACAGCCAGTCATAAAAAAAGCCTCCGCTGGGGAGGCTCTTAAAAGCAATGCACTATTCTATCAGCCGCGACCGGTCATAAAATGGATGTAGTCTTGCAATTTTTTCCATTCTCCACGATGAGCTAGTCCCGCTTGATATGGCCAAGTCTCTGGCTCATGCATGCGATAATCTGGGCCGGCGGCATCGATAATTTCTTTAAGCGTGTCGCGATCTGAATTCTTTAAGTGTTCATAGGTGGTAATGCCAGCGTCGTTTAGCAGGCTTTCAAAAAATGGCCCAATACCTTCTACCTTCTTCAGATCATCGCCTTCAGTGATCTCATAGGATGGGATCGCTTGGCGAGTGTCCAGATTGCTGCCAGTCAGAAACGACTGATACTCACTCAGCTTAGACCAATTCCGATTGCTGCAAAGAGTGGCCTGATGAGGCCAGCTTGCTGGTTCCAGGCTGCGCATCTTCGAATCACCCGTCGCATCCAGATATTCCTTCAGCTGGGTGCGATTCGTTTCTTGCAGGTCTTTATAGCTATGAATTCCTTGATTATTCAGAACACCGATGACCTGAGTATCGATACCACTGATTCGTGTCAGATCATCTGACTCAGTTTGCGAGTGATCTATTCTGCCATCAACTGCTCCTGTTGATCTTTGTGGGTTCGACGGGAGGTCGGGGCGGGTTAGTTTGTCGCTTAGACCGCCAACTTTTTCTGCGGCTGAGTCTTTCAATGAAGAAGCGCCTGCGGCTATTGCGCCCAGCCCAGCGGCTCCTGCGCCCAAGCCTGCAGCACCAAGGCCACTCAGTTTGCTCTTGCCTGCTTCAACAGTGCCTGTAACTGCTGACTTCGCGCCTTGTAGATCAGGTAAGCTAGCTGAAGGCATATCAATGTCAGGAGTCTGAGTATTTACATTGACAGAAGACGTGTCAATTTCAGGAACCTCGGGTAGATCTATTTCAGTGTCTAGACTGGGTCTATCGACTTCAGGTAAATCTATCTCGGTTTCAAAGTCCACCTTGTCTACAGCTTTGTCTTTAAAAGCACTCGCTCCAACCGCTACAGCGCCAAGACCTGCTGTGGCTGCCCCTAAGCCTTTACCCAGTGTGGACTTTCCTACACCAATACCCGAGTCAAGTTTGTCCTTTATATTCACTTCTGGCGTATTGAAATCCGGTAAATCTATCCGAGGTCTGGGTTTGCTGGGTTCGGGCGTATCAATATCGACGGCAGGTTTCTCGATTGAGGGAGATTTAGGTAAATCAACTTCATTGAGATTCACGCCGGGCTTATTAATGTCCGGTGCATCTACGTCTAAGTCCAAATCGGCATCTGCACTGTAGAGTCGGTCTCTATTGGAGCTGACTATGCCGGAGCGCCTGGTTTCAGGCATGACTGGCTTGTCTATGTCGACAGATGTTTGTCGACTAATTGCTTTGGGTTTGCGCCCAAACAGCTTCTTCATTAACCAGCAAAATAGCCAACCCAGCAGAAAAGCTGCCAGCAACATAATGAGTATTTCAGCTGTTGCGTCTAGTAGAGAGTAATCAGTAGGCATAATTATAGCTCCTCTAGGTTACGCTTGCGTTTACGTGAGCCAAGTGCCCAGCAGAACAAGCAACCCAGCAGGAAAGCGCCTGCAAGCATGATAAGCAACTCCAAACTGGCATCTTTTAAGTCGTGGGTCTTTGTTACAGCATGTTCAAACATTTTTTATCCTCAAGCACGGTAATCATTAAGTGATTACGATCCATGTAATGGCTTATTGTTTCAGAGCAGGAATCAATTCGACACGTCGGTTTTGACGTCTGCCTGAGTCCGTTTTATTGGAAGCGATTGGTTGAGTCTCACCCATAGATGCAACATCTATCTGCGATTCATTGGCCCCGAGCTTGACCATGATATTTTTGATCTCTATTGCTCGTTTCAATCCTAAGTTAAGATTATTTTTGGCTTTACCAACATCATCAGTATGCCCAGTGAGCACAACTGTATTCGAGGGATCAGCATTTAGCCAATTAGCAACTTCTGTGAAGTATTTCGTTGCAGCATCAGATAATCCGGGATTAGCCGAGCGTGAAGGGAAGTACAATCGACTTTTCTGGATCGGAATGTCTGCCGAGCCATCGTCACCGGAGCCTTCAGCTTTACTGACCGTTACTTGGTCATCATTAGCAGGATCAGTTGCTGGAGACTGCTCTGGGCTTTCTGCTGAATCGTCCTTTGCAACGTTATCCGCTGGGGCTGCTTCAACTGAGTCTGCATCGATTAGGTCAATAATGCCGTCGCCGTCACTATCTTTAGGCTGATCAGGGTTATCGCCCATTTCATCACCATCGCTAATACCGTCGCCATCGCTATCCTGACTCAGAGGGTCGCTGTTGACTTTGGTTTCGATCGCAGTAGGAATGCCGTCATTATCATCGTCTTCATCCAACGCATCTATAACACCGTCTTTATCAGTATCCATCGGCTGGCTTGGTTCTGAGCCGACCTCTGTGCCATCAGAAATACCATCGTTGTCGGTGTCAGCGTTAAGCGGATCAGTACCAATCTTGCTGTCAGCCTCTAACGCATCGCTCAGCGCATCGTCGTCAGTGTCTGCATTTCTAGGATCAGTTCCCAGTGATGTTTCCTGAGCAGTAGATAGGGTGTCATCATCATCATCATCGTCTAGCGCATCGATAATGCCGTCCTTATCGGTGTCTGCCGGATTCTGAAGGTCAGCGCCTAGCTCTTCATTATCTTTGATGCCATCGCCATCGCTATCATCTTTAGCCGGGTCAGTTCCCAAGCGTCGCTCGTCTTCGTCAGAGATTGCGTCATTATCCTGATCGACAAATTCACTCGTAGTGGTCGCAGGAGTTGTTTGATCATCAGTCGCTGGAGTTTCGGCGGTTTCAGGTTTTTCTTCTGTATCCTGATTCGAGGCTTGATCAGTATCAGGAGAGTCTTGCGTCTCTGCTTTCTCCCCACCTACCAGTCCTGTGGCAGTGGTTGCTATGGCGGCAGCACCCGTTGCGGCGACAGTTTTTGCTCTATCAGCTGCACTGGTAAATGCACCGTCGGTTCGGCAGAACCCTTTTATCATGCAGGTGTAATACCACCAACTGCCAAATGCCCATACGGCTGTCAGTAACAGTAGTAGCAATGCTCTTTTTATCATGATGAATGTCAACTCCTGTGAAAAATCATTAGGGTCTGAAATGTCCATCCTGGACAAGTCAATTACCCTAGAACTTAAATCCGAAATAATACTGCATGAATTCTGTGGGAAATCCTATCGATTTTGTAAATATTAATGTCTCGTTAGCAAGTGTTAATGTTTGTATGAATTTTGAATCCCAGCTTAACTAATGGTAGTAGTAGCAAATGAAGCTGTAGAGGGTCATACGGAAACAAGTTTTAGGCTTAATATTAATTAATATAGGCCTTTAGTTATGTCTTTTTTGTGGGAGAGGTTATAGATCCAAAAGCTCAAAGCCATTGTAAGTATGACTGAAAATGCAAATACATACAGCCCATAATGCACTTCTACTTTTGCCAGCGCGCCGAGTTTTAAGGACACAAGCAGCAATGCAACTACAAAAACATCTAACATTGACCACTTGCCGAGCGTTTCAATCAAAGAGAGCATCTTATCGAGAAATGAGCCTGCTTCAAAGTCGATATTGGTAATCATTAATAAGCTCACAATCTTAATGACTGGGATACAGACACTGAACAAAGTAATTACTATAAAAAGCAGCCATTCGCTATCGTTATAGAGGGTTTGAATGGTAGAAATTAAAGAAATAGTGTTTTCAATAAAATAAAGCTTCTGTAGAGTGAGGAGTGGAGCTATTACCCCCACAATAAGTGCAGTCAGGCTGCAAAGTAGTAACAGATTGATCACTATGCCTTGAGCGGTGTAACGCCTGATAAGAGATGTCGCCATTGTTTATTGTTGTTAGCTCGATTGTTTTACTTAAAAAATGCATTCTAACAAAACCTAGCCATTGACAATGGTTAATTATCCTAAAGCTGACGATGGATCGGAAGCGGATACCGTTAGACCCTGCTAAAATGGAGAGTGTCATGTTTGCTAGTGCGTCAATAAACGTTCCAAATCCTCGTGTAAGTTTGTCTATGGTCACATTAGCTTGTGGGCTGTTGTCATTTTTTTTGGGGCTGCTGATTGCGGTTCCGGGTATCTTCCTCGGTCACATGGCTCGATCGCAAATTAAAGACAACCCTTATCGTTTTGGTGGTGCCAGGCTAGCCTTAGCTGGCTTGATGATGTGCTATCTGTCAGGAGCATTGAGTCTAATAACTGTTGTTTATCTCGCTGCCTATCCTGAAACTTTGCAAGTAGTTGGTGAATATACGGGATATAGCTTGTTGATGAGTGAGCGATAACCGTTCATCGATACTTTTAATGCGCCTGAATTGCATTATTTATGCTTTTTTCTGCTGAGCTATCAGTTCGGGTAGTTCGTCAGGATATGAATAGTCCCTGAACAAACATTGTTTTAACCTATTTCTTAAATTCGTTGCCACAGCGGCATTTGTTCCTTAACGGTTCTATGTTAGCTGTTAACTAAGAGATAGTTATAATGTTGAAACGTAAAATAAAAATTATTCTAATTGGATTGTTCTCAATACTCTTTATGGGCTTGGTCTACAGTTTGTTTAATGCAAAGCCAGAAATAATTTCAGATGAAAGCTTGCGAATCGAAGAGCCTGCGATTCCGGGAATCGAATCTCAGATAGAGCGTGCGGTCAACGCCAGTATGAGGTCAGACCCTACAACTAACATTGAATCATCCGCAGAATCCGCGATGGATGAGAAAGTAGCGGCTGATTTGCCTGAGAACAGTGCACAAGAATCTTCTGGAATGGAGCCTATCGCTGAACTAAATGATGGCTCACAATCTGTTAGTCCATTTGGAGATGATGTGAATTCACCGGTTTCGGAGTCTATTGCTGAGCTAGATGATGTCTCACAGTCTATCAGTCCATTTGGGGATGATGTGAATCCACCGGTTGTGAGCAGCAACGAGGTGCTTGCGACGAATCAGGATGGTTTTGTTACATTTGATAACACAGCAGATAATAAGGAAGATATTGCTGTTTCTAAATCTTCGAATGGTGCAGTAGACACCCAAAAGGATGTTATAAATACCGTTACCGATACATCCGGATTTTTGGATCTGAATTCGGCTGAGGTTGAATCCGTCAAGCCTGAAATGGTACTGACCAAAGGTGATCAGCTAATTGTTGACGATATTAATCAAAGCCTGAGTAAATACAAGTCGGTTATTTCTGAGAATACGAAGAAGAAAATGATAAAGCAAAATAAAGTAAAGACCGTCGCTCTGAACCCAAACGTAAAGACTAACGTTCTGAACCCAAAAGTAAAGGCTAAGAATCAGGAGTCACGTGAGGACGGCAATGAAACAGTCTCAGTAACGATGTCGAAAAAGCCGTCAGTTTTCACGATGCCAGAGGTAGATGAATCATTAATGGCGGGTGATAGTGAGATTAGCAAGGAGTATCGTCAGACCATGTCTAAGTTAATTTCAATAAACGCTAAGTTGCACGATGCGGATGAAGAAAATGCTCAACTCAAAACTCGGTTTGAGATTGTGGTGAGCCAGAATCGACAGCTAGCACAGATTATCCGTGATATTAATAGCAAGATAGATTCATATACCTCAACTAACTAATTTCACATCAGCAAATTTTAACCTGAAACAGGGGCTTTAATATTTCTTTCACGTAGATCTTATTGCTCGACTCGAGTAGAATGGTTAAGGTTTACGCTGCTATAAATACGAGATGAGTTTTCGATGAGAAAGCTACATCTCGTTTTGTTATGTGAGCCACTTATTATACAAAGTGGTTTTTATAACGCCGGATTGTTTAAGAAACCTTTCGAGCGACCAACAGCTAATAACAAGCATATTACTAAAACAGTCTATAGTGGAGGCAACGTTGAAAAAACGTGCACTTTTAGTCTTGGAAGATGGAAACGTGTTTCGGGGAAAGTCGATCGGAAGCGATGGGAAGAGTATTGGTGAGGTGGTATTCAATACCGCCCTAACTGGATATCAGGAGATTCTCACTGATCCCTCGTATGCTCAGCAAATTGTTACGTTAACCTATCCCCACATCGGCAATACCGGGGTTAATTCCGAAGATGAGGAATGTTCTGAGATATATGCAACTGGCTTGGTTGTGAAGGATGTACCACGTCTGTATAGCAACTGGCGCAGCAATGAAAGCTTATCTGATTATCTTGAGCGTAAGGGGATTGTCGCTATAGCGGATATTGATACTCGCCGCCTAACCAGGGTTCTTAGAGATAAGGGAGCGCAGCGTGGCTGTATTGTTGCGGGTGATGGGATTTCTGAAGAACAGGCATTAGAGGCTGCGAAAGGATTTGCAGGCCTTCAGGGTATGGATCTGGCTAAGGAAGTGACTACTGATTCAAGCTATGCTTGGAATGAGGGTACTTGGCAGCTAGAGCCTGGTGAGCAAATTACATTAGATCCAATAAAAGCCCGATTCAATGTGGTTGCCTATGATTTTGGTGTAAAGCAAAACATCCTGAGAATGCTGGTAGATCGCGGCTGTTCTGTGACTGTGGTGCCAGCAAAAACTCCGGCTAAAGATGTGTTGGCAATGCAGCCAGATGGCGTCTTTTTATCAAACGGCCCGGGTGATCCTGAGCCCTGCGATTATGCAATTGAAGCAATCGCTGAAATTCTAAATAAGCGTGTCCCGACTTTTGGTATCTGTTTAGGTCATCAATTACTTGGATTAGCTAGTGGCGCAAATACCATCAAAATGAAATTTGGTCATCACGGTGCAAACCATCCCGTTCAGGATCTTGCAACCAGCAAGGTGATGATTACCAGTCAGAACCATGGCTTTGCGGTTGATGAAGCAACACTTCCGGATACTTTAAAAGCAACCCACCGATCACTATTTGATAACAGTCTACAAGGAATAGAGCGAACGGATTGCCCTGCATTTAGTTTTCAAGGGCATCCTGAAGCTAGTCCTGGTCCGCATGACATCGCCCCAATTTTTGATAAATTCATTGCAATGATGGAGACGCAAGGTTAATCCATGGCTAAACGTACAGACATAAAAACTATTTTAATCATTGGTGCTGGGCCGATTGTAATCGGGCAGGCATGTGAGTTTGACTATTCTGGTGCGCAGGCCTGTAAAGCGCTTCGTGAGGAGGGTTATCGGGTTGTCTTAGTTAACTCCAATCCTGCTACGATAATGACTGATCCAGAAATGGCGGATGCGATTTATATTGAGCCGATTCAGTGGGAAACGGTTGCAAAGATTATTGAAAAAGAAAAACCTGACGCACTGTTGCCAACAATGGGTGGCCAGACAGCGCTGAACTGTGCCCTGGATTTGGATCGTGAGGGTGTTCTCGACGAGTTTAATGTCGAAATGATCGGCGCGAAAAAAGAAGCCATTGATATGGCTGAAGATCGCGAAAAATTTCGTAATGCAATGACGGATATTGGGCTCAACTCCGCGCGTGCAGGTGTTGCGCACAGTATGGAAGAGGCTCGCCAAATTCAAAAAGGCTTAGGCTTTCCAACAATTATCCGCCCGTCATTTACTATGGGTGGCTCCGGTGGTGGAATTGCCTATAACCGCGAAGAGTTTGAGGAGATCATTGCCCGTGGTTTAGATATGTCGCCAACCACAGAGGTACTTCTCGAAGAGTCATTGCTCGGTTGGAAAGAATACGAAATGGAAGTGGTGCGCGACACTGCTGACAACTGCATCATCATTTGCGCGATTGAAAATATCGATCCAATGGGAATTCACACCGGTGACTCCATTACTGTGGCTCCCGCACAAACGCTAACTGATAAGGAATATCAGATAATGCGAAATGCATCACTTGATGTATTGCGTAAGATTGGCGTGGATACGGGTGGCTCAAACGTTCAGTTCTCGCTGAATCCGGTTGATGGGCGTTTGATTGTTATTGAAATGAATCCACGTGTTTCTCGCTCTTCTGCTTTGGCTTCAAAGGCCACTGGTTTCCCGATTGCCAAAATTGCAGCCAAGCTGGCTGTGGGTTACACGCTTGATGAGTTGAGTAATGAAATAACCGGTGGTGCAACACCGGCCTCATTTGAGCCATCAATCGACTACGTGGTTACAAAAATTCCGCGTTTCACCTTTGAAAAATTCCCAAAAGCAGATCATCGTCTCACCACTCAAATGAAGTCGGTTGGTGAGGTTATGGCAATTGGTCGCACTTTTCAGGAGTCATTCCAGAAGGCATTGCGAGGCTTAGAGATTGGTATTGATGGTCTTGATGAGCGTCTAAATTTGAATGCTGGCTCACCTAAAGATGAGTTGCGTACCGAGTTAACTGAAGCAGGGCCGGAGCGAATACTTTATGTTGCGGATGGCTTCCGTTTTGGTCTAACCGCAGAAGAACTGTTTCAGCATACTTCGATTGATCCTTGGTTTTTAGACCAGATTCAAGAGCTGGTGGAGATGGAGCAAGCGTTAGATGGTAAGGCGCTTACTGATATTCCAAAGGACGAGCTATTTGATCTGAAGCGAAAAGGCTTTTCAGATAGGCGCCTCGCCAAGCTTCTATCGTTAAATGAAAAAGACGTCAGCGATTACCGTCGTAAGCTTGGCGTTAGACCGATATACAAACGTGTTGATACCTGTGCCGCCGAATTCTCTACCGATACTGCCTATATGTATTCGTCTTATGACGAAGAGTGTGAATCTGAGCCATCCGATAAAGAAAAAATTATGGTGCTAGGTGGCGGACCAAATCGAGTTGGGCAAGGCATTGAATTTGATTATTGTTGTGTGCATGCGGCGCTAGCTATGCGTGATGATGGCTATGAAACAATCATGGTCAACTGCAACCCGGAAACGGTTTCAACTGACTACGATACTTCTGACCGTTTGTATTTTGAGCCGTTAACGCTGGAAGATGTCATGGAAATCGTGCATCTTGAAAAGCCAAAGGGTGTGATTGTTCAATATGGTGGGCAGACACCCCTAAAACTTGCTGAAGCACTAGAAGCTAGTGGTGCCAATATCATCGGGACGAGCCCCGACTCAATCGATTTGGCTGAAGACCGGGAACGTTTTCAGCAGATGATCCAAGAGCTAGGTTTGAAGCAGCCACCCAATAGAACGGCTCGTGAACCAGAAGAAGCGGTTAAGTTAGCTGCTGAAATTGGTTATCCATTGGTGGTGCGTCCCTCTTATGTGTTGGGTGGACGAGCAATGGAAATCGTCTATAACGAAGATGATCTTCGTTACTATATGCAAAATGCGGTTAAAGTTTCGAATGATTCCCCCGTATTATTAGATCGTTTTCTTGATGACGCAATTGAAGTCGATATGGATGCTATTTGCGACGGTAACGATGTATTGATCGGTGGCATTATGCAGCATATCGAACAGGCGGGTGTTCACTCCGGTGACTCTGCTTGCTCACTGCCTCCGTACTCTTTGAGTAATGAATTGCAGGATGAAATGCGGGATCAGTGCGTAAAAATGGGTAAGGCATTGAACGTTGTCGGTCTGATGAATGTCCAATTCGCAATTAAAGACGATGAAATTTTTGTGTTGGAAGTAAACCCAAGAGCATCTAGGACGGTTCCGTTTGTCTCTAAGGCGATTGGTCTGCCTCTTGCCAAGATAGCTGCGCGTTGTATGGCGGGTGTTTCTTTGAAAGAGCAGGGTTGTTTGACTGAAATAGTCCCAGACTATTATTCGGTTAAAGAAGCGGTATTCCCATTTATAAAATTCCCTGGAGTGGATCCAATATTAGGTCCTGAAATGAAGTCTACCGGTGAAGTGATGGGAGTTGGTAAAAGTTTTGCTGAGGCCTTTGGTAAATCACAACGAGGAGCCAGTATTATAATTCCTGAAAACGCAGGAACTGCTTTTCTAAGTGTCCGTGAAACTGATCGCAAATATATTGTTGATATAGCACAGCGCTTGGTTGACCAGGGTTTTAATTTGGTTGCTACGCGTGGGACGGCAAGATTGTTAAATGATCAGGAAATTGAGTGTAATAGCATCAATAAGGTTCATGAAGGTCGGCCACATATAGTTGATATGATCAAGAATGATGAAGTAGACTTAATTGTAAATACCACTGAAGGTAAGAAAGCCATAAAGGATTCTTATGAAATTCGCCGTGAGGCTTTACAGGGTAAGGTTACTTATACTACAACTATCACGGGTGCCTGGGCTTTATGCGAAGCTATGGCGTTTAAAGGTAATGAGCAGGTCTATCGCCTGCAAGACCTCCACCAAGGAATTAAAAAGGCATCATGAACAGACCTCCCATTACTGCTAAAGGCGCGGAACTCTTAAAAGAAGAGTTGAATCGCCTTAAAACTGTGGATCGTCCGCGTATAATTCAGGCGATTGCAGAAGCCCGCGAACATGGTGATCTAAAGGAAAATGCTGAGTATCACGCAGCCAGAGAGCAGCAAAGTTTTGCTGAAGGTCGTATCCAAGCGTTGGAGTCAGCCCTCTCTTCTGGTCAAATAATTGATACTACTGCGCTGAAAGTTGAGGATCGTGTAGTATTCGGTGCCAAGGTTGAATTAGAAGATCTCGAAACAGAAGAGATAGTGATTTACCAAATTGTCGGGGATATAGAGGCCGATATTAAATTAAATAAAATAGCAGTATCGTCACCTATTGCGCGCGCGCTGGTTGGCAAAGAGGTTGGTGATGTTGCTGTTGTGAAAGCGCCAAGCGGTTTACGTGAGTACGAAATTATTTCTGCTACTTATACCGACTAGTTACTTAATAAATCCTGCCGGATGATGCGTTTTCTCAACGCAATTAGAAAAATTATAATTTATGTCTGAAACCACAATAATAAATCTGCTTCGTCATGGTGAGGTAGAACTGGGTAGCGTATTTTGCGGTTCAACTGACCCAAGCCTTACTGACAATGGTTGGTCTCAAATGCAGAAAGCATTGGAGAAAGAAGAAGGTTGGGACAGGATTATTTCTTCTCCACTTCAACGGTGTCAGGAGTTTGCAGAATCTTTGGCGGCACAAGAGGAGACCAATCTTTCTTTGAATGAAAGTTTTCAGGAAATTGATTTTGGTTTGTGGGAAGGGCTAGATCCCAAGGATATTCTCGAAAAAGAGTCAGACGCTCTCAATGCTTGGTGGAAAGCACCAACGCGAATGGTTCCCCCGGACGGTGAGGCGTTTCTGGACTTCAGAAGTCGCGTACTGAAAGCGTTTAATGAGGTCGTGCGCCAAAATAGCGATGAAAATATTTTGCTTGTGACTCATGCTGGCGTAATTAGGGTGATCATGATGCATGTATTGGGTATGCAAGACGAGCATCTATTTCGAATTAACGTTGATTATGCTAGCTACACCCAAATTCGTATTTATCATGATGAAACCGGGGAGTGGGGCACGCTAATTTCTCACAGCTGAGTTCTATCAGCTGTGTTACTGGTTTTTAGATAGTCTGATCCATTCCTGACATATGTTCTCCACTGATAAATGATTCACTGACACTCTGGCTTTGCTAGCGAAACGTTGGCGCAGCTCGTCATCGGAGAATAGGGTGTCAATCGAGTGAGTAAGTTCGGCTTTATCTTCCATTCGAATGAGCACGCCATTCACCCCTTTCTGGACGATTTCCCTAGGGCCAGTTGGACAATCAGTGGCTATTACTGGGCAGCTCAGGGATAGTGCCTCGATTAAAACCATTGGAAACCCTTCGGCTCGACTTGATAAAACCATGAATTCTGCATGTTTCATATAGTTGAATGGGTTCTTTAGACGACCCGGTAGATGAACTTTGTTGCCTAGATCAAGGCTTTGAATCTGTTGTTCCAAATCAGTTCTTAATTCCCCTTCGCCTAAGATAATCAAGTCGCAGTCTTGTTTTGCCTTGCTCTCTGCAAAGGCTTCTATCATTAAATCAAAATGCTTTTGATAAGTGAGTCGCCCAACCGCTATCAAGAATTTTCCAGAGTGTTGCAGCGGTTCTACCGACAGTTCTTCGAGCTCTTTAAATGGCACAGGGTTATAAATTCGTGTCACATTATCCAGCTTTAATTCTTGTTGAAGCGTTGTCGCAATGTCATCCGAAACCGGAGCAACTGCTTTGGCCAATGGATAAATATGGCTAACCAGAAAGCGTTCAATCGGGCTCAGGAAGTGGTAATCAATATGTAAAGAGGCTACGGTGTCTCTGGAAGCTAGGATTGACGGATAGTTGGCTGATTCCATAAAGCCAAAAATATGATCAAATTGGTGCTTTCTGAAGGTCTTTTTTAAGCGATAAGATCTTTTAAGGAGGTTGTAAGTCTTGCCGATAAAACTCTTTTTCTCAGGGCATTTTACATCGACTATCTTACCACCGTATTCATAGTCGATATTGGCACCATCAAAGATAATGATGGTTACTTCATGTTTTTTTGCAAATTCCTGAGACAGTGTCGCTACCACGCGCTCACCACCACCGGAACTTAGCGAACTAATCACTAAGGCTATCTTTTCCATTTATATGGCCTTATATCTTTTTACATTTGCGATGTTAGTACCAGTTAGTTCAGTCTGATTATATATCGTGTTTTGTCGACCAATCCAAGGCACTAGCTTTATGAATTCATCTTAATCGAATCTATAAACGTCAACACTACTATACGGATGAGTGTGCCTAGTCTGGGGATAGAGTGAAAAGCTATTGTGAATCATTTGCATTTGCATTAGCATTTAAGTGCTACACCCTAGACCAGCAGGGAAGTAATAACAGGGCTATATAAAGAGACTACGTGGCGTCAATTTTTGGTATTCGTGCTTGGTGGGTTGTAACAATCGCCATCGTTATGGCACTCCCGATAATAGTGATTTTAGGGTTTGTGCTACAGCCGTTTAACGAGAATTGGCAGCATTTACTGGATAATTTATTACTCGAATACATCAGCAACTCATTGCTATTAATGGTGGGTGTCAGCGTTGGGGTACTCAGTATGGGTATTGTCAGTGCGTGGCTTACCGCTAGCTGTGAATTTCCGGGACGAGTGATCTTATCCTGGCTACTGTTACTGCCGCTTTCCATTCCTGCTTACATCATTGCTTATACCTATACTGGCCTACTCGATTTTTCTGGGCCGGTGCAGGGGCAGCTTCGTGCTTGGTTTGACTGGGGGTATGGCGACTATTGGTTTCCGGAAGTCCGATCGCTAACGGGTGCCATTTGTATGTTGTCGCTGGTTCTATATCCCTACGTTTATATGATGACGCGTGCGGCATTTTTAGAGCAGTCTGTTTCAGTATTAGAGGCTAGTCGAACCTTAGGGCATTCCCCACTAAAAGGTTTTTTTAGTGTTGCCATACCACTGGCGAGGCCGGCAATAATCACTGGCGTTTCATTGGCTTTAATGGAGACGCTGGCTGATTACGGAACCGTACAGTATTTCGGAATTAGTACCTTTACGACAGGCATCTTTAGGGCGTGGTATGGACTTGATGATAGCGTGACGGCGGCACAGCTCGCATCTGTATTACTAACCTTTGTTGTGGTACTGATTTTATTAGAACGCTATTCTAGGCGCGAAGCTAAGTTCCACAGTGTGACCAGCAAGCAGGCAGGTGTTTTGCGCTTCCAGTTAACCGGGTGGAAGGCTTTTTTTGCAGCACTCGCCTGTAGTTTACCTGTGATATTCGGCTTTTTCATTCCAGCGGCGCAGCTGCTCTATTGGACGATAGCCACTGCGGACCAGAGTCTGAATAGCGACTTTTTTGGCTTGGCGGCGAATAGTTTACTGCTGGCAACATTGGCTGCCTTTGTAGCTGTTTTTTTAGCGCTGATTTTGGGTTATGCAAAACGTTTATTAGCGACACCTTTGGTCAGCGCTGCTGTAACAATTTCTTCAATGGGCTACGCCATCCCGGGAACCATTATTGCAATTGGTGTGATGCTGCCATTTGCGTGGTTCGATACTGTCCTTGACCAATGGTTAAGGAGCACGTTTAACCTATCAAGTGGTTTATTGCTTTCAGGCAGCTTGTTCGCACTGATTTTTGCGTATACCGTTCGGTTTCTCTCTGTGTCAATTCAAGCCGTCGATGCGGGTCTGAGTAAAATTAAACCGTCAATGGATGATGCGGGAAGAAGCCTCGGGCTTTCCCCATTTGGCGTGCTTAAACAAATACATTTTCCATTAATGCGGGGAACCATTCTGACAGCCTTGTTGCTAGTCTTTGTTGATGTATTGAAGGAGTTGCCAGCAACCTTGATTCTTCGACCGTTTAATTTCAACACACTCGCAGTCAGAGCTTATGAAATGGCATCTGATGAGCGATTGGCTGATGCGGGCGCGCCGGCTTTGATGATTGTTTTGGTTGGAATCATTCCGATTATTCTCCTCAGTCGCTCCATTGCGCATTCACACATCAAATCGAACAATAACCACAAAAGGTTCGGAATTAGTTTGCGAAAGCGTGAGGCCACAGGATGAGTGCTCAGGAATTAAAGCTGGAATTAAAGCTGGAATTAAAGGAGGTCAATCTCACCTACCATAAGCAAGCGGTGGTTAAAGATCTCTCCTTGTCGTTGGAGGATGGCGAGATTGCTTGTCTGCTTGGCCCCAGTGGTTGTGGTAAAACAACCTTGTTGCGCGCTATTGCTGGCTTTAAATCTTTGCACAGTGGAAGTATTGAGTCTTCAGCGCAGTTGTTGAGTTCATCAACTCATACAGTGGCTCCTGAAAAACGGCGAATTGGCATGGTGTTTCAGGATTTTGCCTTATTTCCACATCTTAGTGTTGGCGACAATATTTGCTTCGGCATCCGTGATCAAAGTGCACAGACAAGAAAGCAGAGAAGGCGTGAGTTGCTTGAGTTGATTGCTCTGCCAGAGTGTGAAAACAAGTACCCCCATGAACTTTCAGGGGGGCAGCAGCAGCGTGTTGCTCTAGCCAGAGCAATTGCACCCAGGCCACGCTTATTGCTGCTAGATGAGCCTTTTTCCAGTATGGATGTGGAGCTGCGTAACACTTTAGCTAAAGAAATTCGTCGTATTCTGAAGCACGAGAATATTACTGCAGTGATGGTCACCCATGATCAACATGAAGCGTTTAGCATGGCTGATCGGATTGCGGTAATGAATGATGGTCAGCTGTTGCAATGGGACACGGCTGAAAATTTATATCACTCGCCTAGCAATGCATTTGTGGCTCATTTTATTGGACACAGTAATTTTCTAAAAGGGATTGTCCGAGGCGATAATGTTGAGACTGCGTTGGGCAAGCACAATTACAAAAAACAGTTGGATCAAGCGCCGGATACCTCACTGGAAGGGCGACAGGTAAAGGTTCTGATTCGACCAGAATATATTCTGATTGATAAGGATTCTAAGCAAACCGCAGAGCTTGTTTCAAGAGACTTTCGCGGTGGTTTCTCACTTTATTCTTTAAGCTTGCAAAGTGCTGAAGAAGTTCAGGCATTATTGCCATCTCAGGCAAATTATCGGCTCGGTAACAGCGTTGGAATCGCTTTATCAACAGATACAGTCAGTATCTTTGTTAATGACCAGAAAAGACTCTGAATAAGCCATTAAAACGTGATTTTATACTGCCTAAAATGATTCATTAGATGACAATTCTGTTATAATTTCGCGGATCTATTTAGGGAAGTGTCGTAGACAAAAATCATGGCAGAATTCGCGAAAGAAATAATACCAATAAACCTTGAAGATGAGATGCGTAAATCCTATTTGGATTACGCAATGAGCGTTATCGTCGGGCGTGCTTTGCCTGATGTTCGCGATGGCCTCAAGCCGGTTCACCGACGTGTTTTGTACGCTATGAGCGTACTCAGTAACGACTATAACAAACCTTATAAAAAATCAGCTCGTGTGGTCGGTGATGTTATTGGTAAATACCATCCCCACGGTGATACTGCTGTTTACGATACGATGGTGCGGATGGCTCAACCATTCTCCATGCGTTATATGCTCATCAACGGTCAGGGTAACTTTGGTTCGGTAGATGGTGACTCGCCTGCGGCGATGCGTTACACCGAAGTGCGCATGTCGCGAATCGCGCACGAACTTCAGGCGGATCTTGACAAAGAAACCGTTGATTTTATCGAGAACTATGATGGGTCTGAATCAGAGCCTGCGGTTTTCCCAACGCGTTTACCAAACCTGCTAATAAACGGTTCCTCTGGAATTGCAGTAGGTATGGCGACCAATATCCCACCACACAATTTGACCGAAGTCATTAACGGGTGTTTGGCGCTGGTTGATAATCCAGATATGGATATCTCCGATTTGATGGAGTACATCCCAGGGCCGGATTTCCCAACCGCTGGCATTATCAATGGTTCTGCAGGTATTAACCAAGCCTACCATACGGGTCGCGGCAGCATCCGTATTCGTGGTGTTGCAGATTTTCAGCAGGATAAAAATGGCCGCGATCAGATCGTTGTTACGGAGCTGCCGTATCAGGTTAACAAAGCACGTCTGATCGAAAAGATTGCCGAGCTGGTCAAGGATAAGAAGCTTGAAGGTATTTCGGAGCTGCGCGATGAGTCTGATAAAGACGGGATGCGCATGGTGGTTGACCTTAAACGTGGTGAAGTGCCTGAAGTTGTTCTGAACAATCTGTACAAGCATACCCAGCTGCAAGCCAGCTTTGGTATCAACATGGTAGCCCTAATCGACGGTCTGCCTAAGCTACTCAATATTAAAGAAATACTCGCAGCCTTTATTCGTCATCGTCGTGAAGTGGTTACTCGCCGAACAATTTATTTGTTGAGAAAAGCACGTGAGCGCGCGCACATATTAGAAGGGCTGGCGGTTGCACTCGGTAGCATCGACGAAGTCATTACGACCATTAAAAATTCAGCAACGCCAGCCGATGCAAGAACGGCTTTATTGGCAAAGCCTTGGTCTCCGGAAATCGTTCTGGAAATGTTGACGCGTGGTAATTCATCTGATGCACGTCCTGAAGATCTGCATCCTCGTTATGGTTTGAAGGATGATGGGTATTGGCTCTCAGAAGCGCAGGTAACAGCAATCTTAGAGTTGCGCTTGCACCGTTTGACTGGCCTGGAAAAAGATAAGATTCTGACTGAATATCGCGAGATTCTTACGCGTGTCATTGATTTCCTAGATATTTTGTCAAGTCCAGAGCGGCTACTTGATGTGATTCGAGGCGAATTGCGTGAGACCTTGGAGCAGTATGGTGATGATCGTCGTACCCAGATAAATGCGATTGGTGAAGATCTCGGTATGCAGGATCTGGTTCCGGAAGAAGATGTCGTTGTGACGCTATCACACGCAGGCTATGCGAAAGCACAACAGGTTGATGTGTACCAAGCCCAGCGACGCGGTGGGCGCGGTAAAACTGCCACTAAAATGAAAGATGAAGATTTTATTGAGAAGCTCTTCATTGCCAGTACCCACGACACAATTTTATGCTTCTCCAGTCGTGGTCGCTTGTATTGGCTGAAGGTTTTCCAACTGCCGATGTCGTCGCGAAGCTCGCGCGGCCTGCCAATGGTCAATCTGCTGCCACTTGAGGAAGACGAACATATTCAGGCTATTTTGCCGATTCGTGAGTATGAAGATGATAAGTTTATCTTTATGGCCACCGAAAACGGCACCGTTAAAAAGACCGACCTCAAGGCATTCTCTAATCAACGCGCGTCAGGAATTATCGCGATCGACTTGCGTGAAGATAATCAGTTGGTTGACGTTGCCATCACCGACGGTAAGAGCGATGTAATGCTGTTCACTTCTAACGGTAAAGCAATCCGTTTTGACGAAAATGATGTACGTGGTATGGGTCGAACAGCGGCAGGTGTCCGTGGTATTAAAATGGCTGAAGGCGTTAAGGTTAATGCGTTGCTGATCCTGGAAGAAGGCCGCCTTCTTATGGCGACTGAACATGGCTACGGCAAGCGAACTGAAGTTGATCAATTTACACCACAAAAGCGTGGCGGCTCTGGCGTTATTGCCATCCAAACCTCTGAACGCAACGGCGATGCGATTGGCGCAGTGCAGGTAATTGATGACGATGAAATCATGATGATTTCAGATGGTGGTATCTTAGTGCGCACGGCGGTTGAAGATGTCTCTGTGACAAGTCGTAACACACAAGGTGTCAGGCTGATTAAGCTAGGTAAGGGCGAGCGACTCACTCAGATTGAACGCATTGCGAAAATGGAGGGCGATGATGAGGATTTAGATGAAGATGGCAATCCTATCGTTGGTGTTGATGCCGAGTCTGACGACTCAAAAGCTCCTCAATCACCAGTGAGTAATGAAAGCCCATCGGCTGGCGATGACGCTGCTACACCTGACGCGGAGTCAGATGATTGAGGATGCTCCGGATAGTGAGTAGATTGCAAAGGGTATAAAACGGGCTAACTATGAGTGATAAGGGGAGTCTGCCAGCGACCAAGGTTGAACAGATGGTGGCTGAGCAGGCAATGACAAAAAAGCTGGGCGGTATTCGCGACAGAATTGACTCGATCGATACTCAGATTCTCCAATTGCTGAGTGATCGTGCCAATTGTGCTGAAGAAGTTGCTGTGACGAAGCGCGAAGCGGGCGAACAGGATATCAAGTTTTATCGTCCGGAACGAGAAGCGCAGATATTACGTCGCGTGACTCAAACCAATCCCGGCCCTCTGGCAAATGAAAGGATTTCAGCGATATTTCGGGAAGTCATTTCCTCCTGTCTGGCATTAGAGCAGCAAATAACAGTTGCCTATCTTGGCCCAGCAGGGACTTTTACTGAGTCTGCTGCAATTAAACATTTTGGAACCGCAGTAAGCACCATTCCCTTCGGCTTGATTCCTGAAGTCTTTCGCCAGGTTGAGGCAGGAATGGCTGACTACGGTGTCGTGCCGATAGAAAATTCAACCGGTGGTATCGTCTCGAATACTCTGGATCGTTTCATAAACTCATCACTGAAGATATGCGGTGAAATAAATCTGGTTATTCATCAGAATTTAATGTGCCTTACCGAAGACACCAGCAACGTTTCATGTATTTACTCACATGATCAGTCGCTTATGCAGTGTCGTGACTGGCTGGACAGAAATTATCCTGGCGTGCAGCGCATTGCCGTTGCCAGTAATGCTGAAGCGGCCAGATTAGCTGCGGAAGACAGCAATGCCGCAGCGATTGCCGGCAAGAACGCGGCAAGCCTTTATGATCTGAAAATCATCTCGCCTCACATCGAAGATTCACCCAATAATACGACGCGCTTCTTGGTTATTGGCAAGGAAGACATTCCTGCCAGTGGTGATGACCGAACCTCTCTAATGATCTCTACCAGAAATCGTTCAGGTGCTTTATACCACCTGCTCGAACCGATAAAGCGTCATGGTTTAGATATGACGCGTATCGAATCTCGCCCAGCTCACGATACTCAATGGGACTATATTTTCTTTATGGATTTGAACGGCCACATTAGCAGCGATGCAATGCAGCTGGCGATGAAGGATCTTGAAGCAGAGGCTGAGTATATTCGTGTACTCGGTTCCTATTCCAAAGCGATTATGTAATTACTTGATATGATTAAAAAATTAACCATATTTGGTGTGGGCTTAATCGGCGGTTCTTTGGCCATGGCCCTTAAAAAGGCCAACTACTGTGAGACTGTCATGGGTTGTAGCCGCAGTGCTGAGAGCTTGCAAAAAGCGCAGCAACTCGGTGTTATCGACGGCTACACACTCGACCCTGTCGCTGCCGTTAAAGGCGCTGATATGATTCTGTTAGCCGTGCCGATGGGTGCCATGGGTAGCGTGTTGGAATCCATTAAAGGTCAAATAGACACCGATGCCGTCATCACGGACGCCGGTAGCGCAAAAGCCAGTGTGGTAGCTGCCGCACGCAGTGTTTTTGGTGATATCCCATCGTTTTTTGTTCCCGCTCACCCAATTGCCGGGCGTGAAAAAAGTGGTGTTGAAGCGGCGGTTGTTGATTTGTATGTTGACCATAAAGTTATCGTTACGCCACTGCCTGAAACTGATGAGGCGGCTGAGCAACGAGTGATTGCCATGTGGCAGGCGGCTGGTGCTGAAGTTGAAAGCATGGCGGTTGAAAAACATGATCATGTACTGGCCGCAACCAGCCATCTGCCCCATGTGCTGGCCTATTCCTTGGTCGATACCTTATCTCATTCAGAGGCGTCGGAAGCCATTTTTCGCTATGCGGCTGGTGGATTTCGCGACTTTACCCGAATTGCGTCAAGCAATCCGGTGATGTGGCGGGATATCTGTTTGGAGAACCGCGAGGCAATTCTACAATCCATTGAAGCATTCCAAGCCAATCTGCAAGTTTTGCATCAGCAGGTTGCTGAAGCAGATAGTACGGGCATTATGGATACCTTTAGCCATGCAAAATCAGTTCGCGATGACTTCATGGAGAAACAACCTTAGTGAAACGATCCAGCTTCGTTTTCTAGTTGCCAATCGTAATGCTGTTTCTCGATGAACTGTGAGAAGATGAACTTTTAGATTCGCCAGCGCTTCCAATTACTATGTTATCTTTTTTTCGACAATGTTTTCTTTTGATTTGGCTCGCAGGCTTTGTCTACGCGATTTACAATATCGCTGAGCATTGGGACTACGACATTGAAGCGCCTAATGTCGAAGCAATGTTGAGTAATCGCATCGATGCGGAAAAGCTGAAACAGTCAGTTGATTCTGCTTTACGCGCTGAAAACTATGACGAGGCGCGCTCCTTGTTGGTCATTGGCCAGCAATATAATCACGCTCTTGACTACACCGCCTACAATAATTATTTGCAAAAACACGATACCGCTTCCTCGCGCATGACTAAGCAAGTGACTGGTTTTGCGTCAGGTTTTTTCTCTGGAAAAGGGGAAGATGCTTCGGGTGTTGCCGGTGCCCTAGCTGCTGACTTCACAGTAGTAGGTGATCTTAGAGACTTAAGCGAACAATTTGGTCTTCACCAGCAAGGGCAACCTGTTAATAAACTTATTACGACGCTGGCCGGTATTGGTGTCGGGCTTACCGCCGTCACTGTCGGCTCTGGTGGGGTTGCTGCACCCGTTAAAGCAGGTGCCTCAACACTGAAGCTAGCCGCTCGTATGAATCGCCTGACCCGGAGCTTTCGTGATGAATTAATGCGTATCGGGGCAAGGGTGTTTGATTGGCAGCAATTTTTACGGCTGAGTAAAGGCGCTGATTTGACAAGCATCTCGCGGGTAGCCAAGCAGGCTTACAATCCACAGGCAGCTAGGAGTTTGGGTGCGTTGGCTGAGCAAGCCAATGGTATTCGCAAGAATACCTCAGTGGTCGACAGTATTCATCTATTGAAATACGTCGATAACGCAGATGACTTGAGAAGTGTTAATCGCCTGAGTCAGCGTTTTGGTATTCATACACGAGGGGTATTTCGACTGCTGGGGAGAACGGCGATTCGTGGGGTAAAGGCGTTGCGGATCACGCTGGAACTATTGATTAGTATTACTGCCAGTATTTTCTTTGGCTTATTGTTTATATCGACCATCGGTGGTGGTGATAAGAAGCGCAAGAAAGTAGAAGCCTGAGTTAAAGGGTGAAGCGCTGGCTCAGCTTTGTCTTACTTCAGATGCAGAGTTGAAACTTGAGCAATCCCGCGAATTTGAATTAGGTGGGAGCAATGCAGTTGCTTTTGAGGGCTATATTCGTGGATTACGCAAGCTATTCCAGATCAAGAGAGCTAGCCGTCACCAAATTAATTGGTGGCCTCTTTTAGATAGCGAATTAAGGCATCGCGTTTAGTCACGCTTTTGACCTTCTGTATTGGCATTTTTGTTCCGGGGACTACCACATCCGGCCCATCATCGAACAAACGGCCAATGGTCTCTTCATTCCAGATTAAGTCAGTTTTAATCAGCGCCTCGGAGTAGAGATAACCGGGCAGTGTACCAGCCTCTCTTCCAAATACCTTGTACAAGGTTGGTCCCGCGCGATTTGCTCCGTCGGCTTCGAGGGTATGGCAAACACTGCATTTGCGTTCGAATTCTCGTTTGCCAATATCGTTTTTATCGTCGCGCTGAAAGCGTCTGACGATAGGGCGGGTAAGCTTGGCTAACTTCTTTGATGATATTTCCCAGCGGCGCGCAAAGTCGTCCAAGCCAACATAGAAAACCTGATTAGTGCCCGGAATATAATCAAAGTCCCAGACCGGGCCAAACACCACACGAGCACGTTCTTTGTCATCAAGGTTGGCCGTTCTATGGATACTGATTTTCCCAGTGCTTTCGCCATAGCCGATCAGGCTACCGTCGCGAGATAGCTTGATGCCTTGAATAGGATGCTGGCTTTTATAGAGCAGTTTCAAGCGTTTACGTTGCGAGATGCTGATTATTCCGACCGTGCCATCAAGCGCGGCATACATCAGCCGATCATCATCCAGAGCAGCGATAGAGTTGATTCCCCAGCCGTGGTCGTATACCTTTCGCAGCATTTTTCTACTCGCCAGATCCCATTCGATAATGATCCCATCATGGGACGCTGTGTAGAGATGTTTTCCATCCTTAGCAAAAAGTGCGGAATTGACGTTGTGCTCATGACCAGTAAAAATGCCAATTTCTTGCATTTTCTCCAGATCATAAAGCCTGGCAGTTTTGTCCCAGCGCGAGGCGACGGCCAGTTTGCCATCTTCAGAAAGTACCACATCCAATACTTTGTGCGGTGAGGAGTTTATTCGTTTGATTAACTCGCCTTTAGTCAAACTCCAGATTCCTAGTGAGCCGTCATCACTTACCGAGACTGCTCTGTCAGTCTTAGGGATAAATATCGTGTCATTAACCGCTGCATCATGCCCTTGCAGGCGGTGAATGATTTTAGCTTCAGGCGAACTAATGTCCCAATAGATAATGCTGTAGTCGAAGGAGGAGGTCAGGGCACGTTTGCCGTCTTCAGAGATTGAAATGGCTTTGATTGGGCCGCCATGACCCTCAAGTTTCTCTGGCCATTCACCTGCGTTGAGCGTGCTCAACGAGCTGAGTAGAATGAAACAAGTGGATATCATGAGAGTTCGAAGCAATTTCATTTTGAGCCTCCAAGATAGCCAGAACACCCTAAAGAGAATGTTCAGGCTTAAAGTGATTGGTTGAGCATAGAATGAATTTCATTAACTATCAAATTTAGCATTGTAATCATCAGCTTTTCAAAATCCATCTAACGCTAAACTTCTCCTATAAACAGTTTGAATTTATGATTGAGAAGCAGCGTCTTTACGTATAATCTCAGGGACACATTTCACAAAGAGATTGTACCCATGCTTGAGTTCCTAAATTCACCAAAGCCAGATGCTATTCTTGCGCAAATGGCACCTTTTAAAGATGATCCACGTGCTGACAAGATGAATCTTGGTGTTGGCGTATATATGGATGACAAAGGTAAAACGATAATCCCCGGTGCCGTAAAGCTGGCGGAACAACGTTTACTGGATTCCGAAGAAAGCAAAACCTACGTCGGTCTTGCGGGTAACGTCTCATATAATCAGGCAATGAAAGAGATTGTCTTTGCAGATTCTGCTCCAGAGGGGCGGATTTACGGTATGCAAGCACCCGGTGGTAGTGGTGCGCTGTCAGTGCTGGCTCACCTAATGGAACGCATGCGGCCTAACGCTAAGATATGGTTAAGTACCCCAACCTGGCCTAACCACGCTGCACTGCTTTCAGTGGGTGACATCGAAATGGGTGAATATCCGTATTTTGATCCTGAAACCTGTTCGGTTGATTTTCCGGCGATGGCTGCGAAGCTACGTACACTTGGCTCTGACGATGTGGTGATATTACACGGCTGCTGCCATAACCCAACCGGTGCCAATCTTAGTAATGAGCAATGGGATGAAGTGGCTGAAATTGTTAAAGAAACAGGCTTCTTACCGTTTTTCGATATTGCTTACCAAGGCTTTGGCGATGGCTTAGACGAGGATGCTTACAGTGTTCGCAAATTTGCCAGCACTGTTGATGAAATGCTGGTTGCTGTGTCTTGTTCAAAGAACTTCGGTATTTACCGTGACCGCGTTGGCTGTGCATTTGCTATGGGTGCGGATGCTGAAACGGCTAGTATTGCTTACGCTAATATGCAAAATATCGCGAGGGGCATGTACTCAATGCCGCCAGATCATGGTGCGTCGGTGGTGCAGATTATTTGGCAGGATGACGCCTTGCGCAAGCAATGGAAGTCAGAATTAAAAGTGATGTCTGATCGAATGGCATCCTTACGTGCGCAACTTGCTGAGAGTTTTCGTAAGCAAAGCGGGGGCAATAAATTTGACTTTATTGGCATGCATCGTGGCATGTTTACCTTGCTGGGTTTGACGCCTGAGCAAGTAGATAGGATGAGAGACGATCATGGTATTTATATGATTTCTGATAGCCGGATCAATGTAGCTGGGGTACAGGAAGAGAATATTGATCGCTTAGTGGCGGCGGTGTTGGCGGTTTCTGCCTAGCTACCATCGGTTTTAAATTGTTTTTCTTTTTGTGTGAGGTGGCCGCAAGCTATTGATTAATAATATTTTTATCGAAAGTCAATGGAGATGACGTTGAACTTCCTATTTTTATTTTGCACTTATAATTGAGTACATTCGAATAAATGGGATTTAAATGAATCAATTACAATTTAAAAGTATTTTGCGTAGTGCCGTCATCGCGGCACTTCCACTGGCTACTCAAATTGGCTGTAATAGCTCGACTAATACAGTGGTCAAGCCTGACCCTTGTCAAAGTGGCAAGGTGTCGGCTGCATGCCCACGTATACCGGTAGCTGTACCAGGGCGAATGCCTAATGGCTTACATCTTAAAAACGACTCGATGACGACACAAAGTAGTGTCAATGTGCTTGGTCAATATCTCGTTGATATGACGGCGATGGAGACCGCAGCGATCACTGCTTTTCATTATCTGAGTCTGGAGTTGGAAGCTTATGATGCACCACAAGCGCTCATTGCCCGCGCCCGTGAAGCTGTCATAGAAGAGGCTCGTCATGCAGAGATGGCCGCTCAATTAGCCGCAGCATACGACTTAGATATGAAAGAAGTAACGGTCGATGCTTTCACCCTACGCCCGTTATATCAAATTGCACTGGAAAATGCTGTCGAAGGCTGTATTAACGAAACCTTTGCGGCTGCCTGTGGTTTATGGCAGAGCGAGTTGGCTCAGCACGATGTCTTCCGCATGGCTATTGGTGATATTACAGAGGACGAATTAGGCCATGCTGCGCTGTCTTGGGATATCCATCAGTGGGTTATGCCGCAGTTGAGCCAGGTTGAGCAGGAGCGGATTCGCGTTGCTCAGGCTGAGGCAGTTGACAATTTGGTTAATGATTTCAAACAGGAAAGTAATCCGGTGTTGCAGCAGGCATTTGGTTTGCCGACTAAGGATGATGCGGCGCGGTTATTTGCTGAGTTGAAGGATAGTGTCTGGGAAATGGTAAGCCTGCCGTCGTCTACTAATGCGGTACTGGTTCAAGCGTAACATCAGCTAGTTTACTGAAAATGAGGGGCGACCGTCATCCTAAAGTGTGTAGAATTTTTAGTAGAGACCTAATAAATCAGTGCATATTTGGAGTAACTTTTTGGTTGCTCCTCGGTTGCTCCTCAATGTTTTATCAACACGAGATTTAAGCCGTACCCTATCAGGCTCACGAATATTTAAAAGCTCCTCTAATTTGTTGGTCAGAGCTTGTTCGTTTTTTGTGATCCAGGCTATTTCTGCTTCACAAAGCACATCGTATACATCATTAAAATTGAATACCGCAGCGCCGCTCACGACTGGCACACCATAAATAATCGCTTCCAAAGGATTGTGACCACCCGTTTCCACTAGACTGCCCCCGACAAAAACGATATCTGCTGAGGCATACCAATAGGCCATTTCCCCCATACTGTCGCCTAGAATAATCTCGCAATCATTGGTGAATGATTGGCTGGCGCTGCGTCTTTGCGTGATATAGCCGGAGTCTTCGCAGAGATTGAACACTGATTCGAATCGTTCAGGATGGCGTGGCACCAATACTAATACCAGATCTTTACAGGATTGCTTTAGCTGTGAATAGCAGTTCAATATGATCTCATCTTCGCCTGCATGGGTACTGGCAGCGACCCATATTTTGCGCGAGATACCGAGCTGTTTTTTTAATTCAGAAGCAGAGTTATTAAGTATATCAGACGCAATATCAAATTTGATATTGCCAACTACTTCCAGCTGTTCTGTTGTGGCACCTAGCCGTTTGAAGTTTTCAACATCTTGAAAGCTGCGGCAGGCAATTTTAGACACACAGCCAAGCGTGGGTTTAATAAGTGATTGGATTCTTGAGTAGCCTTTAGTAGAGCGTTTTGACAACCGTGCATTGGCAATTAGTACTGGTAACTTGCGTTGCTGGCACTGATGTAGCAGGTTAGGCCAAATTTCAGTCTCCATAATAATCAGCAATTCTGGAGTAGCCCGGTCGAGAAATCGAGAAACAGCACCGTTTAAATCGTAAGGGAAGTAGCAATGTTCAACACGATCAGCAAATAAGCGTTTTGAAGTTTGATACCCCGTAGCGGTGGTATTGCTGATCAGTAGCTTATGGCTGGGGTAGTTTGCAAGCAATGCCTCCACCAGTGGTTTGGCAGCGATAGTTTCACCAACTGACACCGCGTGTAACCAAATCCGGGGAGCTTGACTAAGCTTTATAAAGCCAAAGCGCTGCTGCCAATGCTCTCGCATCGACGGGTTCTGCCGTGATCGCCAAAACAGGCGCAGCAAAATAACAGGGAAAATCAGATAACAAAGAAATGAGTAAAGCAGACGATACACGGGCATTTAAAATCCAAGGCTTAGATATGCCCGTGCATTGTGTCAAACTCAGTAGTTAATCGCACGCGGCAATTGTTTTGCCTGCTCGACCCAGTCTTTAACTTGGTTCAGACTAGCCATTTTAGAAACAATTTTATTCTTGTTGTTTTCTTCTAAAATTGCAGCATGTAAATTTTCAGGGTTACGCTGTGCTAATTCAGGAACGGTATCGACACCCGCCGCTTCTAATAAATCAGCGTTTTGTGTAGCGATACCTTTAACCCGAGCGAGATCGGCACGATTTGTCCAGGTTAATATATCTTTTTCTTCTATACCAGTTGAGGTAGCCAGATCTTTACGACCTTTAGGTGTCGAGCAAGCCTCAAGCAAGGCTTCAACGGTTTTTATTCCCTGTGCTTCGATTAAATAGGAAATACGAATAGTTATTCCCTTGATTTCAGAGAGCTTAGCCATGATGTACCTTTATTTTTATTATTAGCAATATATAGTTTGTGATAAATATGTTAACACTGCTATTTGATCAAACAAAGAGCCACTCGACGTGCTGTAATTGTCTCCGACAAGCTGTTTATGGTGAAACTTGCTGATACCAGGCATGACTAACGGTTATTTAAATTCAGAGTCTCTATTCATCAAGTAGTAGATGTGTCAAAATTCCCAGATTTTATCTGCCCCGGACAAATCGCATGACAATCACTAAAAACTCAATCGCTACGCTACATTACACCCTTAAGGACGATGCAGGAGAAGTTCTGGATATTGCGGATGACAATAATCCCTTCCTGTATATGCACGGCGTTGGCGGAATGATTCCGGGCTTGGAGAAGGCGCTTGAAAACCGCGCTGCTGGCGAGAATGTTGTAGTCTCTGTGCCACCCGCAGAAGCTTATGGTGAGCGCAATCCTGATTTGACCCAGGACGTTCCGAGAGAAATGTTCGGTGAAGTTGATGATGACGATATGAAGGTAGGTGCACAATTTCAGGCACAAACGGATCAGGGTGTTGAGATTATTACTGTGGCTGCAATCGAAGGCGATACGATTAAAATTGACGGTAATCATCCCATGGCGGGTGAGACCTTGCATTTTGACGTGAATATCCTCGATATCCGAGATGCAACAGATGAAGAAATTAGCCATGGGCACCCACATGGGCCTGGTGGTCACCAGCACTAAAAGTACAGCCCCATTAGTCACACTGAGGTAGTTAAGAAAACCATGAAATTTGTTGATGAAGCACGCATACAGGTAAAAGCCGGTGACGGTGGCAACGGTTGCGTAAGCTTTCGCCGTGAAAAATATATCGAGTTTGGTGGGCCAGATGGTGGCGATGGTGGCGATGGTGGCTGCGTCTATCTGCAAGGGTCAAAAGACTTAAGTACCTTGGCTGATTTTCGTCATGCCCGGCATTTTGAGGCTGAGCGTGGCAAAAATGGTTTTGGCAGAAATATGACAGGGCATCGCGGCGCTGACAAAGTGATGGAAGTGCCAGTAGGAACCGTGGTTTATGATGATGAAACGGATGAGTTAATCGGTGACATTACTGAAGATGAGGGTAGGTTGCTAGTTGCTCAAGGTGGTTTTCATGGTTTAGGAAATCTGCGTTACCGCAGCTCGGTGAATCGGGCACCGAGACAATCGAAACCAGGCACGGAGGGCGAGCTTCGCCAGCTGCGTTTGGAAATGCGGGTATTGGCTGATGTAGGTTTGCTTGGTTTACCCAATGCGGGGAAGTCGACGCTGATATCTAGTGTCTCTTCTGCAAGGCCGAAAATTGCTGATTATCCATTTACCACGCTTTATCCAAACTTAGGGGTGGTCAAAGTTCAGGACTATAAAAGCTTTGTGATTGCGGATATTCCTGGTTTGATTGAAGGTGCCGCAGAAGGAGCAGGTCTTGGAGTGCAGTTTCTTAAACATTTGTCCCGAACCAGTTTATTATTGCACTTAGTAGATGTTGCTCCTATTGATGAGAGTGATCCGGTTGAGTCGTTCCGAATTATTGAAAAAGAAGTACAGACCTATAGTGAAGAGTTAGGCGAACGTGAGCGTTGGTTGGTATTAAATAAGGTAGATCTGCTATTAGAAGAAGAGCGCGAGAGTCACTGCAATGAGATTATCGAGCGGCTTAAATGGCAGGGTAAGGTTTTCATGATTTCTGCGGCGGCTAATATTGGTACTCAGGATCTTAGCTATCAAATCATGCAATACCTCGATGATCAAACAATGCAAAACGAACCCAGTAGTCACGCCACTTATTCCCCATGAACCGCGTTAAATATACCCAACAAAGCCAGCGCTGGATTGTAAAGATAGGCAGTGCCTTGTTAACGCAGGATGGCAAGGGCTTGGATTACGCAAGCATTGCTGATTGGGCTTATCAGATCGCCGAGTTGCGACAACAAGGCATCGAAATTGTCTTGGTTTCTTCAGGCTCAATCGCCGAAGGGATGAGCCGAATGGGGTGGACTAAACGTCCCACTGCACTTCCTGAGCTTCAGGCAGCTGCGGCTATCGGTCAAACCGGATTAATCCAAGCGTATCAAACTGAATTTCAAAAGTACCAAATTCAGGCTGCGCAGATCTTATTAACACATGATGATGTGAGTCATCGCTTGCGCTATATCAACGCTCGAAATACCTTGAGAACGTTGATCCGATTGGGCACTGTTCCGATTATCAATGAAAATGACACGGTGTCATTTGAAGAGATTCGGCTCAGCGATAATGATACCTTAGGCGCGGTCGTTTCAAGTCTGGTCGAGGCCGATTTACTGGTTATTTTGACCGATCAGAAAGGATTGTTTACTAAAGACCCCCGAACCCATAATGATGCGGAATTCATCAGCGAAGGCTTAGCGATGAACCCGGATTTTGTGAGTTATGCAGGCTCAGCTGGTTCAGCGATTAGTCGTGGCGGCATGGCAACCAAGGTGCAAGCCGCCAGAGTTGCGGCCAAAGCCGGTTGTGCAACGGTTATCGTTTCAGGACGTGAAGAAAGTGTCCTGACGCGACTGCGTGCTGGCGAGTCGCTTGGCACGCTATTGGTTCCTGAAGCAACCAAATTGGCCGCCCGCAAACTTTGGATAGCGGGGCAAAATCAGGCGCGGGGTACTTTGCACCTGGATGCCGGCGCGGTAGCTGCGCTAAAGATGCAGGGCAAAAGCTTGTTGCCTGTGGGTGTCGAGTCTTGCACAGGAAAATTCAATCGAGGAGATAGGGTCAATTGTCTTGACCCTGATGGTCGTATTATCGCTAGAGGCTTGTGCAATTATTCTGCTGTCGATGTTTCTAAGATTTGTAAGTTGCCGAGTGATTCGATTCCATCTGTACTGGGACGGATGGATGAGAAAGAATTAATCCATCGTGATAATCTGGTGCTTGAAGATTAATAAATTCGCGATTCAAAAAAATGACTGAAATTGTGGGAACAGAAAAAATAGAACGAAGCAACTTGTTGGCAGCAGTTGATTTAGGCTCTAACAGCTTTCATATGATCATTTGTGAGGCAGATGAAGAGGGCAACCTGAAGGTCATCGATAAAGAAAAAGAAATGGTTCGCCTGCGTGGCGGCCTGGACTCACAAGGTCGGTTAGACCCTGAAGTAGAGGAAAAGGCGTTTAACTGTTTGAAACGATTTGGCGACAGATTACAGCATTTCAAACCCGAAAATGTGCGAGTCGCTGGCACCAACACTATCCGAAACCTTAAGCCTGCCGATGATTTTATCCGCCGCGGATCAGAAATTTTGGGTTACAAAATCGAAATTATTTCAGGTCGTGAAGAAGCGCGGCTTGTCTATCTTGGTGTATCACACACCCTATCCAATGATCATGGAAAACAACTGGTTATTGATATCGGTGGCGGCAGTACCGAGTTTATCATCGGCCAGAACTTTCTCCCGAGTGAACTTGAAAGCTTGGAAATCGGTGCGGCTAGTAGTACCAAACGATTTTTTGCCGACGGTGAATTTACTGAGGCTAACTGGCAACAAGCTATCGTTGGTCTTAGATTGGAAATCTTACCGATTCAAGCGGCTTTTTCTAAAGAAAACTGGTCACGTGCCACGGGTTCATCCGGCACCATTAAATCAACACTCAATATCATTCTTGCGCTGGAGCTTGAAGCGTTTGGTATTACTCTCAAAGCACTCTACCAAATAAGAGATCTCATTATAGCGGCCGGTAGCCTGGAAAGTCTTGATCTACCTAGTCTCAGTCGGGATCGTGCTCCCGTTTACGCAGGTGGATTGGCAGTACTGATCGCTGTGTTTGAGGCGCTTAAGATTGATCATATGACGGTGTCAGATGGCGCGCTTCGAGAGGGTTTGCTGTACGATATGTTGGGGCGGATTCGTCACGAAGACGTGCGTTACCGAAGTGTTGATGAGCTAGTTACTCGTTTCAAGGTAGATAAAAAACAAGCCTTTCGGGTTATGGAAACCAGTACAAATTTGTTTGATCAAATTGCGGTTGATTGGAATCTACCCAAGGACAGCCGTAAGCTTCTGATATGGGCATCCTTGCTGCATGAAATAGGCTTGAGCATTACTCATAACAAGCACCATTTTCAGGGTGCCTATATTCTAAAATATGCATACATGCCCGGTTTCTCTCGGCAAGAGCAAATTTGGTTGGGGTTACTCGTAAAAAACCACCGTCGTAAAATTGACTGGGAGCGATTTTCAGACGTCCCTGCCCATGACGCTCTTACTGTGGTTCGTTTGAGCATAATTCTGCGTCTATCGGTATTGCTTCATCGTTGTCGTGACAATCAAGCCTTTAGCCCGGAAATTGCGGTGTCAGGATCAAGTATTGATATAATCCTTAAAAAGACCGATGAAGGATTGGCTTTATTGGAAGCCGATTTACAACGGGAAAAAATTTGGCTTCGCCGGATAGAATTTGAGCTGTCATATAATTGATCGAACCGTTGCGTTAGTCCTAACTGCAGGACAGCCTATCTTATCTGAATTGTCCTAGTTATGAGGAAGAATTACACTTCGGATGATTTAATGGATCTTTAGAATAAAAATTTAACTAATAATAAGTTTAGAAACGGGCGTGTTATTTAATGAAAAATGTTGCAATAGTGATTGCTGATTTGGTGTTGGGAGGAGGACAGCGTTCAGCGCTGAATCTTGCCAATGCCTTGTCAAAAGATCACGTTGTAACAGTGATTGTTTTTCAAGACAATTTTCGTCAGTACAAAGTCCCTTGCAAGCTGGTTAATCTTGATTGTCCTGATCAGGATACAACTTTGCGTAAAGCCTACAATGTACTTAAGCGAACCTGGCGTTTGAAGCGCAATTTCAATATTAATAAATATGATTATATTTTTGGTTTTATGGAGTCGGCTAACTTTCCAACCGCATTGGCTGCTCCTGAAGCATTCTTGTCGGTGCATTGTAATCCGCATGAACTGAATAAGTATGAGTCCCTAATGCTGCGGTTAACTTACCCTCGTGCAAGTCACATTATCGCTGTGTCAGAGGATGTTGCAACTATATTGCGTGATGATTTTGGGCTGGAGAGAGTTACGCGCATTTATAACCTTGTATCATTTGATGACATCAAGCGGCAGGCAGTTGAGAGCTACACTCATAGTCGACCGTATATTGTTGCTCTTGGTCGTTTAGCTGAAGTTAAGCGCTTGGATTTGCTAATTAATGCTTACGCTAATTCGCAGATGCAAACGGAATGCGATCTTTTGCTAATTGGTGAAGGTGAGATGCGTGAGTCGCTTGAAGCGCAGATTAAATCGCTCTCTCTGGAAGATAAAGTTATTCTCGTTGGTTCTCAGGAAAACCCATTCAAATACCTTAAAAATGCTGAGCTCTTGGCCTTGTCCAGTCGGACAGAAGCGTTTCCAATGGTTCTTATAGAGTCGTTGGTATTATCGTGCCCGGTCATTGCAACAGATTGCCCGACGGGTCCTCGTGAAATCATTATCGATGGGGAGAATGGTTTGCTTGTCGAAAACGACAATGAAGAAGTATTAACAGCTGCCTTAGATCGCCTCTATTTCGACAAGGAGCTTCTGAGCAGATGCCGTGAATTTGCTTTTGATTCGGTTCAGCATCTATCAGATGAACGCGTTGTCAAAGAATGGTTGGCACTTGAGAACCCGCATAAAAAAGCCAACAGTTAACTGTTGGCTTTCTCAGAGTGTTGCAGTTTTTAAATCCGGTGTCACTTGCTGTAACTTATCTTTAATAGCCTTACCCTAGAAGCCTTTTTTGCTTAGGATAAGTCAGCAGCTAGGGAAGCTCTGATGTTGTCTGCAATCGGATTTTCTTCATGGCTGTAGTTGGTATGTTCAACCCCAGCATTGATACTAGCCCCTTGTTTTGCGGCTGCAACCATTTCATTGCTTAGTTCATAGCGCAAAAAGTGCACCGCTGACGTCTTCGCATCGGTTTCACGTTCCAGGTCTTCATTAGCGATTGCGTAGATCTTGTCAAAGCCTTCGACCTGCAACCAGGTTTTACGCTCAATACCGATCAGTTGAGTAAGTGCATCTGCGCGTTCAGCAGGGTCTTTGTACTCAACCATTAAAGTAACCTTCCAGTTACTTCCATCGGGAATCAACGGATTGTAAGCCGCTAGCTCTTCTTCAATTCCGTCTGCCTCAAATACCTTTTCAGCGCGTAAAACTTCCTGAATTTGGTATTGCATTGTGAGCTTATCTTCAAAATACAAAGATAGATGTTCACCTAGTGGCAGTCGGCGATTTTTTTTGTGTGCCATTACCCGTTCACGAAAAGCGTCTCGCTCGGCTGAGTACTGCTCTAGTGAAAGTAGGTCTTGTCTGGTCAGTTGCATTGGGGTCTCCGTGTTACTACAGGCCGTAAGCCATGCGTAACAGTGTCATTGGGTGATAGGGCACAGAATCATCTTTCAGGCCGTTCTCGATCTGATGTCCTGCCATCGGGCAGTCGCTACTATAATAGTCGGACTCGGCCTTTTGTACGCGGGTGACTATCGGCTTGCAAATTTTCATAGAAACTTCATGGTATTCCGATTTCACTGCGTAGGTGCCATCATGACCAGAGCAGCGTTCGATAACATCGAGCTTTGTTTCTGGAATCAGTTCTAAAAGTTCACGTGTTTTAAGGCCGATATTTTGCACACGCAGGTGACAGGATGCGTGGTAGCTGACTTTCCCTAAACTGTCAGAGAAATCCGTATTGAGTTTATCTTCTTTGTGTCGAAGCATTAGATATTCAAATGGATCAAATATATGCGCTCTGACTTTTTGTACGTCTTCATCCAATGGGAACATTAAGGGAAGTTCTTGCTTGAACATCAATACGCATGAAGGCACTGGAGCAACTATGTCGTAGCCCTGATCAATCATCTTAATCAGCTCAGGAATATTAACTTCTTTCGCTTTAGCAACTGCTTCAAGATCGCCGAGTTCTAATTTCGGCATACCGCAACACTGTTCTTTATTGACTGTGACTAATGGTATTTGATTATGCTCGAAGACTTTGGCCACATCTTCGATAATATGTGGTTCGTTACGGTTTCCATAACAAGTAACGAAGAGGGCAACTTGTCCCTTGGTTCTACCGACAGGCACAGCTTCATGGACTGACTTGTGATTAGCGATACGCTTACGCCCGGTATTGCTATGGTATTTTGGTATTGTTGCGTTGGGGTGGACTTGCAGTATTTTTTCTAAGCCTTTACGAGCTAAGCTGTTTTCATTAGCCGCGTTAACTATAGTTGATACCACTGGGATCCCCGCCAGATTGCCAACGGTGTCAGTTGCTGAAAGAACCTTGTCGCGAGTTTTAACATCGCCTTTTTTCAGTTTAATGGCTTTAGCACGCAGCATTAAGTGAGGGAAGTCAACATTCCATTCATGTGGTGGAACGTATGGGCATTTAGTCATATAGCACAGATCGCAGAGATAACATTGGTCAACGACCTTCATGTAATCTTTTTTGTCTACCCCATCAACTTCGAACGTTTCTGACTCATCGATCAAATCAAATAACGTTGGAAAAGAGTTACACAAACTCACGCAGCGTCGACAACCGTGACAAATGTCGTACACGCGCTCTAGCTCTTTATTGAGCGAGTCTTCGTTGTAGAAATCAGCGGATTTCCAGTCTAGGGGGTGACGTGTGGGTGCTTCTAAACTGCCTTCACGTGCCATAGAAGTTTGCCTCGAGTATTAGTTAGTTCTTAGAGAAGGTGGGACATCCCCTTCAAGCGTTAAACCGGAAGGGGATTGATCGTTAATTCACTTAGGTGTGAATGGAACGAATTAAGCGTCCAGAGTATCCAGTGCTTTTTGGAAGCGGTTAGCGTGTGAACGCTCCGCTTTAGCCAGTGTTTCAAACCAATCAGCGATTTCGTCAAAACCTTCTTCACGCGCCTCTTTAGTCATGCCTGGGTACATATCAGTGTACTCGTGAGTCTCACCAGCGATAGCAGTCGCAAGGTTCTCAGCTGTTCCACCAAAAGGCATGCCCGTTGCCGGATCGCCACTTTCTTCTAAATACTCAAGATGACCGTGTGCGTGACCTGTCTCACCTTCCGCCGTTGAGCGGAAAACAGTCGCAACGTCGTTGTAACCTTCTACGTCAGCTTTTGATGCGAAGTAAAGGTAGCGGCGGTTTGCTTGTGATTCACCAGCAAAGGCATCTTGTAGGTTCTTTTCGGTCTTACTTCCTTTGAGAGACATGGATTTTCTCCGTTATGTTTGCTTATTGATAGGCATGCCGGATTCAAACGGCAAGTGCTGTACAATAGGTAAATATCCACGATCACGCAATAGATTATATAGATCGTTTTGTTCGGAAAAACTGAAGATTATTTGAGAGTGCTGGCCAGTGTGGGGTGTTTAAGTTTTATACCTAATAGTTTCAATAGCTTAGCGTTACCGATACGGCGCGACTCACCTGCATAAGATAACATGCCTGCGCTAAGTGATTTTTTAGCTTCTTTCATACTAATTTGTTGGGGTCTTTCAAGTCCGGAGTAGTCGGCAATTTGATTAAAATAGTCGACCATTGTGCCGGGATCACCATCGGTAGCGTTAAATACTTCTTCGATCAGTTCTGAATTCATCGCTTCAATGCATATGTGAGCTAAGTCATCGGCATGAATGCGGTTGGTAAAGGCTGCCTCGGATGCCTGAACGACGGGTAATTTTTTTCTTAATCTCTCCAAAGGAAGTCGATCCAATGAGTAGATTCCGGGTACTCGTAAAATAATATACGGTTTCTGGTGCTGTGCGGCCCAATTCACTAGGGTTTGCTCGGCTGCTACACGACGCTTAGCGCGATCTGTTTGTGGGTTGAGCGGTCTTGATTCGTTGATCCATTCTCCCTGACAGTCACCATAGACGCCCGTAGTGCTAATCAAAACCACTCTTCGAGGGGTGCCTGCTAACTGATTTAAGAAATTGTAAATCCTATCGTCGCTAGCACCCGTTTTGGGCGGAGGAGCGAAGTAATAGATTTCAGCTTCTTCAAAGGATTTTTTATCAAGCGGTTGAGGGTCATCTAAATTATAGACGATTGGCGTTACCCCTAATTTTTTGCATAATTGGGCTGATCTTTCAGTCTGCACCAGAGCGCTAGTTCTGTAGTCGTGATTCTGATATAAATCAGCGATACATTTTGCAACGCGACGACCAATGTCACCGCAACCGATAATCCAAATATTCTTCAAAGTAACTATCCTATGATTAAAGCCGCTGAAATCGATGAGTTAAAACCGGGAACAATAAAACGTATCACAGCTGAGGGCGAGGCGATGTTGCTGTGTAATGTTGATGGAGAATATTTTGCGGTTGCTGATATGTGTAGCCATGAAGACTTTTCTTTATCTTACGGTTGTCTGAAGGGATATGACATTGAGTGTTCACTACATGGCGCGCGTTTCGATGTTAGAACCGGAGAACCCACGGCTGAGCCTGCTGAGGAGGCTATAGCGACCTTTCCTATCGTATTTGTGGATAAATCGATCTTAATTAACCGGTAGCTCTGCACGTAGCTGATCTTTGTCGTACCACCAATTGCCGTTGACTAGTGCTTCTACTACTTGGCTCATTCGCGGCAAAAACACCGATGGGTCATTCAGTTCTAGCTTATCCATCCAAAAATTAAGTTGTCCCTGATCACTGACATTGCTGTGACGTTCAGCGACTTTGCTGAGTAGATTGGTAGTTAAAAACATCAAACTCTCACGCTTTTCTCCATCCAAACGTAAATCAGCAAGGTAGTGAGCAACTGCTGCTGCGACCGCTGCACCATCTGATTTGTCTGGTGTGTCATCGATGAGGTTATTTAGCATCAACAGGCTGACCTCAGGATTGATTGGGTAAGTAATAGCTAGCCATAAACCGTTACCTAAGGCGGTAACCGCTGCGGGTAGTTCAGTTCTGTATAAGGTATCGCAAGCTTGCACCGCAGCTTCCCAGTTTTTCGCTTCTACATAAATTAACACCGCTTCTTTGGCTAACCCCCAAGCCGCTTCGGGCATACCGGGTTTGCCAAGTTCCAACATAATATCAGCGGTTTCTAGTTGTAGATCGGCGCGCTCAACTGGTGGGATATCTGCTTTCATCGCGAGTAATCTGGACTGTCGCTCTTCCAGGGCAGATTCTAGAAAGCTACGTGAGCTATCGGGTGTTATGAGATTGATATCGTCCTGCTGCATACTGTTTAGCCATAAAGAAAGGTTTGTGTAAGTGGCAGCGTATCAGCTCAGCTGTTTGAACTGAATAGTCCTTTGGAGGGTGTTTTAGGGTTGAGCGAGTAGTAGCGGCTGTGGTTGAATTTCTTTAGCAGAATTATCCAGCATGATTGTGAATTTGTAAGGCTCGCTAACTTTCCTTGGGACTTTAAACGGTACTAATAGCTCTGTAGGCATGGTTAATTCTGGAGAAAATTTTGTAACAGATACTGGGTCATTAGCACTATTGGCTAAATCATGCATCCACAGGTGATACGTTTCATTAGCTTGAAGCGTAGGAAGGTTAGCAAATCGCATCATACCCTCCTGCATTAGCGTGCTCCAAACGATATCGCCATAGACTTTTTTGGCCTTAGGGTCAAGGGTCCGCATCCAATTAATATTGAGTGCATCAGGCTGTGCTAAGAGAAATTTTCTCGCCTCATACTGAGCGACCTGAGACTTTTCTATGCTATCGACTTTTTGTACGAATAGTTGGGAATAGATCATTATGGTAACCATAATGATAGCAATTGAAATCAGCAATAAAGGCCACAGCCAGGGCGCTTTTTTGTCTGCAGTATCAGTCTGTGATGAATGCATTAGTATGATGAATAATAATTTTTCGTTTCGATTCTTTATAGTACGCTATTTTATTAGTTTGTTGTCTTAAGAATTATACAGGCTAAATATTGCCGTTCAGACTCTGGATGGCTGGTAGTAAAAAGTATACTAAATACGCAAAAACGGTGCTCAAAAGATGAGCGGTAGTAACTTTCCGTTAGGGTGCAAAGCAGCATCTTAGGGCTTTGGTCTAAAATGATGAAACCATCTATCGATGGAGTCTAAAATTTAGAATAGGACGACGTAATGAAAATATGGAAATTACTAAGCTGTGTCACAGCAGTTGCATTTTCGGTTAGCGCATTCTCCACATCCGCTGAGGAAAACACGCCTTTTGCAGCATTGCAGTGGACATTTGGTGCTGAAACGATAAAGCCTGATGTTGTAATTGGTTACCGTACTGTTGACGTGGAAACAAATGGCGATGTTAGTGGTTGGCAGGGCAGTGTGTCTTACCGGCCGGATGAAGGTATCGATAAGCTAAAACTTGAAGGGGTTGCTGGTGATGAGAATATTCAGTATTCCTACGGCGGTGGGTATAGCTTGCAGCATCATAAGCCGCTAGTCAGTGCAAGTGTGAATGGAAGTTATTTAACAGCAGGTGTCGACTACGTTATTGGGCATCATAAAATTGAGCCTTATGTAGGTTTGACCACGTTGAATGGCTACGATGTACCTAAAGAGCCAGTAGCGCAGAAACCCGCTGTGAATAATAACAATAATCCAAAAAAAGTAGTTAATATCAATAAACACCATACAACAATAAACAACCATTTGCAGGTTAAGCATTTCCCTGAGTATAAAGATTGTAATTGTTAGTCCAAACAAAGCCGACAATGAATTCTCATTGTCGGCTTTCTGGTGTGGCTCGTGTCCTGATTAGATTATTTTATCAATCTCAGTGCAAAGGGATAGATATAGTTCTCCCCCTTTTTAGCTTGAAGGCCTCCATAAATAGCAAAACCCAAACCTGCTAGCCCAACAATCCCGGCTAAGACAAGAAATATTCCTGAGATTGCTGACAGCACTACTAATACGAACGTAATGATCAGCACGGTAATCTGAAAATTTAGCGCTTCCTTTGCATTAGTGCCAACAAAACTACTGTCATTTCGTTTTAAAAGCCAGACTATTAAGGGGCCCAAAACTATCCCTAGTGGAAATAACAATCCTGTTAAAGCCGACATATGTGCTGCCATTCCCCAAGTGCCTTCTTCTGCTTTAGTTAACGATTTTCCCATGGTTGAACTCCTTTGTTTATTACCCTATTGTCGGGAATATCCCCGAGCTTTTTGCTAAATTGATATACTGATAAGTAGAAATAATAACAAATAGGTTCTAGGGGTATGCGAAATTTCTTACTTGTCGCCGGTTTGCTGTTAGTTAGCACTTCCCTTTCGGCGGGAATCTTTAGTTGGACAGACGCCTCAGGGAATATTGTTTATGGTGATAGCCCGCCGGATAAAGCGGTAGCTAAATCAGTGGCGCCACCTAAGCTAACCATTCTTGAAAACTTTGCGAATCGCTACGAAGACCCTAAAAAGCCTTCTTCTGGGATTAATTTTTCTCTACCTGGCAAGCAAGCATCAAAATCATTAGTTACTGCCAGTCGCAAGAAAATTGATAATCCTTACAAAGTGGTGTCGATTATTGCTCCTAAAGCCAACCAATCAATACGGGCTAATGATGGTGATGTTTCTATTGCCGCGTCTACTTCTCCAAAATTGAGGCCAGATGATAAGTTAGTTATCTATTTAAATGGTCAGGTGGTAGCTAGTGGAAAATCCAGAGTTGCTAACCTAAGTAATCTTGACAGAGGTGAATACCAACTGTTGCTTGAAGTTCAAAATGCAGAAGGTCAGACTTTAATTAAATCTTCTGAAATCAATTTCAACGTATTGAGAAATTCCGTACTAACAAACAAGACTAAACCTTATAGTCCTTATGAGGATGATCCAAGCCAATAGTCCTGATAAAGTCCTTCGGGGTCATGCTTGCGCGCTTCTTCTTCTATTTTAAATCCATTGCATTTTTTGATGTCGTGGCCAACGCCTGCTTGAAAGTTCCAGTTTCCATAGTTATTACAAGGCTCAAAGTCTATCAAGTAACGTTCGAACCAACTCGCACCGAGTCGCCAGTCTAAACCTAGTTCACGGATAAGATAAAGAGACACCGACTGTCTGCCACGATTGCTCATAAACCCTGTTTGCAGAAGTTCGGTCATATTCGCATCAACAAAACGCTGCCCTGTTTTACCGTGGCACCACTTCTGGATAGTTTCGCATTCATCGATGGCAATCTTCTTTTTCAAGCAGCTCTGACCTCGCATTCCACCTCCAAGAAACAAATCCACACCATGCTTATAAGAGGCAAAGTGATAATAGTCTCTCCAAAGTAGTTGGCAGATTAGCCAGCGAGTTGATTCATTTTGAAATTGTTCTTTTTCAAACCTCCGTATTTCCAAAAAAACTTGGCGGGCTGATAGACAACCATTGGCTAACCACGGAGCAAGCTTGCTTGAATAGTTGCTGCCTAATAACTGATTTCTGGTTTCTTTATGATTTTCAAGGCTATTGCCGACCCAGAGATAAGTGTTGAGGCGTTCTAAAGCAGCCGTTTCACCACCCGTGAATGTGATTACTGCTTTATCAGAAGCCTGGCAACTATCATCTATAGGATCACTAGTGACTGAATCTAAGGTTAGATTGTTGGGTTGGGCTGGAAGTTTTCTGGGGCTGCCACAACATTCAGAAACCGCCCATGGTTGTTCATCCCAATTCGTTTCAATAATTCGCCGAAATAAGACATAGCTATTTGGCAAAGACGCGGGCTCAGATGGTAGGCTGTCGATATTCAGTAGCGTAGCGCCACCAACAATTTCAAGATTACAGAATTTCTGGATGGCTGTATCCTGTAATTGCTCACAATAGCCACATTCATGGGGCGCAATAATCGTCTTGGTATTACTTTGCTCTACCAGATCTTCCAGCACTTCGGTTGCATCGCCTTTTAGGATAATCAGATCATTGCCTAAGGCCTGTAGCGATTGTTTTAGTTCGATCAGGCTGTCCCACAAAAACTTGGCGCGATAAGGTCCAAGGCTTTGAACGCCATGCTGTTCGTAGTGAATAATCTCATCGTATATGAATACACAGATCAGACGCTCAGCGGATGATTCACTCGCCCTTAACAGGGCAGGATTATCATGAATGCGTAAGTTCTTGCGAAACCAGAGAATATTTGTATGCATAGACTAGAAAATCAGAAATATTGTTCGGTCGTGATATGACCGGGTTTACGCCGAAGATGTTTGTTTAGGCCTCGTTCTGCAAGTACTGAGCGTGCATCCGCGATCATATTCTGATTGCCACACAGCATTATATGAGTAGTATCCGAAGCGATTGTTAACTCTGCGGCATTTTCTAACTGACCATCCTTAATCAACGAAGGTATTCTGCCCTTTAGAGCGCCTTCATGATCTTCACGACTTACGATTGGGATGTATTTGAATTTGGAGGGTTGTTGCGCGCCAAATTCACCAATCAAAGGTTGATAAGCCAAATTGTCAGCATACGAAACCGCATGGATTAACACTAATTTATCAAACCGTTGCCATACTTCTTCACTTTGCAGGATAGATAAATACGGACCTAAGCCAGTTCCTGTCGCTAACATCCAGAGGTGCTTTGTGTCAGGTAGCTCATCTAAAACAAAGAATCCCGCCGCAGGTTGCGATATCTCAATGGTATCGTCAGGTTTTAGCGCTGCCAAGCCATTAGACATGGGCCCATCAGGTACTATGTTATAAAAGACTTCTGCAACTTCTTGCTCCGGTGAGTTGACCAGTGAGTAGGGCTTTGCTACTGGTTCTCCGTCAATCACCAACTGAACCCTAACAAATTGCCCAGCTTTGAATGGTTGTAATTCAACGGCTAATCTTATTGAAAAAAGATTCTCCGCCCACTGTTTATTTTCAATCACGCGTGCGGCAAGAAATGCAGAAGCCATGTTTTTTTAACCTTGCTTATTAACTTTGAGGAACTAAGTTATCAACTTCCGACGGACCGTCACCGAAGAAGTACTTTTCCATTTCTTCTTCCAGAAACTTGCGATCTTTTGGGTTGATTGGTGATAAGCGGTATTCGTTCATAAGGATGGTTTGATGGCCTACCCATTGCTTCCAGGCTTCCTGTGAGACATTTTCAAAAATTCGTTTACCCAAATCTCCAGGGTATGTCATGCGCTCAAGACCTTCGGCCTCTTTCTTTAGCAAAATACAGTTGACCATTCGGCTCATTGTGTTAATTCCTTAAAAGTTTCTAATAAATCTTGTACCGGGGTTGCGAGTCCCCCGTTAAATTCTTCATGTATGTTATACCAAAGCGACTCTTCGGTCTCCATGACACCAACACTACGGGGTTTTTGGTAAGGAATCAAAAGCGGGTGAATGGTCAGGCGATAATGGCTGAAGGTGTGTTTATAGTTTTCCAGAGCATTCGCTGAGTCGATTGTATCAGCTGGGTAACCCTGTTTTTCTAACCAATCAGACGTTTCATCTAAGTCGGTAAATTGCGGGAAACCCCACAAGCCTCCCCAAATACCCGTCGGCGGGCGCTTCACCAAATGAATCTCCGAATCTTTGTAAATCATCAGCATAATCGCGCTGCGTTCGGGTAGCACCTTTTTGGGTTTAGGCGTTGGGTATCGATGTGTAGTCTCTGTTTTTAACGCGGTGCAA
>ENA-ORXR01000396-ORXR01000396.1-marine-metagenome-genome-assembly--contig:-NODE-396-length-61440-cov-5.120040_pt1 | contig 61440 bp, 58 predicted proteins | sample MGYA00237866_ERZ511479 | MGnify/ENA metagenome assembly ERZ511479 | reverse complement strand
GAGATAGGCGTTCACGGTCGTGGCGCCCACGCCGACGAGGACCGCGAAGTAATGCGGGTCGATGCATTCCGCGCTGCGGATGTTGAGCGAGCAGAACGTGCGCAGCCCGTGCTTGACCAGCCACGTATGCACCGCGCTGGCCGCGAGGATCATGGGCACCGCCGCGTTATCCGCATCGGTGTTCTCGTCGGTCAGGACGATGTGCCCGGCACCCGAGCGCACGGCCTCCTCAGCCATGACGCGAATCGCCTCGACCGCCTTGCGCAGGGAATTCTCGCCACCCCCGACGGGGAAGACGCAGTCGATCACCGTCACCTCGTCCAGCACGGCCTTCTTGAGCGCGTAATACTCGCCGTTGAGGACGACCGGGCTTTCGAGGGTCAGGATTTCGGTCTGGCTGCCGCTCTGGTCCAGCACGTTCTTGAGGTTGCCGAACCGGGTTTTCAGGCTCATCACCCGGTGTTCGCGCAGGGGGTCGATGGGCGGGTTGGTGACCTGCGAAAAGTTCTGGCGGAAGAAGTGCGAGAGCGGGCGATACTGGTCGGACAGCACGGCGATGGGCGTATCGTCGCCCATCGAACCGATGGCTTCCTTGCCCAGTTCGGCCATGGGGTGCAGGGTCGCCTCCAGCTCCTCGATGCTGTAGCCAGCCGCCACCTGACGACGGCGCAGGGCGGGCTTGTCGAACATCGGGCGGGCGAGCTTGCCATCCAGCATGGGGCCAAGCTCGGTGATGCGGCCCGTCCATTCCTCGAAGGGTTCCTCGGCGGCGAGTTCGTCCTTGATGGCGGTATCGCGCAGGAAGAGATTACGCCGCATGTCGACGCCGATCATCTGGCCCGGCCCGACGCGGCCCTTTTCGACCACCTCGCGCTCGTCGATGGTCACCATGCCGATCTCGGACCCCGCAACCACGAGGCCGCCCGTTGTCAGCACATAACGCATCGGGCGCAGGCCGTTGCGATCCATGCCGCCGATGACCCAGGTTCCATCGGTCGCGGCGAGGGCGGCAGGGCCATCCCACGGCTCCATGACCGAATTGCCATAAGCGTACATATGCCGCCATGTGTCGGGCATCGCGGTGGCCTTCTTTGACCATGCCTCGGGGACCAGAAGGGTCTTGGTCATGGGGGCCGACCGCCCCGCGCGGACCATCACCTCGAAGACGGCATCGAGGGCGGCGCTGTCGGAACCGCCATTGGCGATGACGGGCTTGATGTCGTCTTCGTGACCCGCAAAGGAGCGAGAGGCCATGCGGATCTCGTGGCTGCGCATCCAGTTCGCGTTGCCCTTGAGCGTATTGATCTCGCCGTTATGGGCCAACATGCGAAAGGGCTGCGCAAGCGACCATTGCGGGAAGGTGTTGGTCGAATAGCGCTGGTGATAGATCGCGAACGCGCTCTCGAAGCGCGGGTCCATCAGGTCGGGGTAAAACTCTGCCACCTGCTCTGCCAGCATCATGCCCTTGTAGATGATTGAACGGCACGACATCGACGCGATGTAGAGGGTGGGCACCTGTGCGGCAATTGCCGCCTTCTCAATGCGGCGGCGGATGACATACAGCTCGCGCTCGAACGTCTCTTCGTCCACACCCTTGGCGTTTGAAATCAGGATCTGCTCGATCTCAGGACGGGTGGCGTTGGCCTTTTCACCCAGACATTCGACCAGCACCGGCACATGGCGCCAGCCGTAGATATAATAGCCCATGCGCAAGACTTCGGTTTCGACGATGGTCCGGCAGGTTTCCTGCGCAGCGAAATTCGTGCGTGGCAAAAACACCTGCCCCACGGCCAGCAACTCTCCTTTGCGGGGGGTGTGCCCTGTGCGCTGCACCTGATCGTAAAAGAACGGCACGGGGATTTGCACATGGATACCGGCGCCGTCACCGGTTTTGCCGTCCGCATCCACCGCGCCGCGATGCCAGATCGCCTTGAGCGCCTTGATCCCGTTTTCGACCACCTCGCGCGTGCGCGACCCGTCGATATTCACCACCAACCCGACACCGCAGGAGGAGTGTTCCTCCTCGGGCGAATACAGGCCCTTCTCGGCCATGAAGGCGCGCTTGGCCTCTTCGCGGGCTACCCATGCGTCATCATACTTGGTCATTTGGTGTCTCCAGATATTCTGGCGCAAACAGCGCGAGTGTTTCTTGTGTCGTCATCTTTTTCTGGTCGCCGCTCAGGGCGTACCCTTGCGGGCATTTGTCGGCAAAGAATTCCACCTTCAGAATCCCGCCCCCGCCGTCGGGGAACAATCCGGCCGACAGGTTGCGCGTGCCATCCATCTGGTACCAAAGCGTCGACCCGCAGGTGCCGCAAAACCCGCGCGACGCCCAGTCGGAGGATTTGTAATCCTGCGCCGGCCCCGTGACTGTCACACTCCCCTCGACCGTTTCGAGCGAGAAGAACGGGCCAGAGCCGTGTTGCCGGCACATATCACAGTGGCACGCGCGCAGGCGTGGCGCGTCAACCTGTGCGTCCACCTGCACCGCGCCGCACAAACACTGGCCCTTGATCTGCCGAACCATGCCTATTGCGCCGCAACGGAGGCTGAGTTGTTGAACTGCTCCAGAATGGCCTCGGCGCAGTCGCGGCCATCCTTGATCGCCCAGACCACCAGCGACGCACCGCGCACAATGTCGCCCACGGCATAGACGCCTTCGGCTTCCGTTTTGCCGGTGATGTAGTCGGCCTTGACCGTGCCCCAGCGGTTCACGGGCAGGTCGGGGCACTCCCACAGGGTCGGCAGGTCTTCGGCCTCGAACCCCAGCGCCATGATGACCAGATCGGCCTCTTCGACATAGTCGGACCCCTCAATCACCTCGGGGGCCTGACGGCCCGTTGCATCGGGCTGGCCAAGGCGCATTTTCTGCACCATCACCCCTGTGATCGGATCACCGGCAAATCCCTTTGGCGCGCTCAGCCACTCGAACACCACGCCTTCTTCCTCGGCATTGGCGACCTCGCGCTGGCTGCCGGGCATATTGGCGCGGTCGCGACGGTACAGGCATTTGACGCTGCTCGCGCCCTGCCGGATCGACGTTCGCACACAATCCATCGCCGTATCGCCCCCGCCGATGACCACGACACGCTTGTCCTGCGCATTCAACGTGCCGTCGGTGAATTCAGGCACCGCATCGCCAAAACTTTTGCGGTTGCTGACGGTCAGGAAATCCAGCGCAGGCACCAGCCCTTTGACGCCCACGCCCGGCGCCTGCAAATCACGGCTTTTGTAAACGCCCGTTGCGATGATCACGGCGTCATGGGCGGCACGAATATCGGCAAAGCTGATGTCCTCGCCCACTGCGCAATTCAGTTTGAACGTGACGCCGCCCTGCTCAAGCTGCGCATTGCGACGCATGACCACATCCTTTTCCAGCTTGAAGCCCGGAATACCGTAGGTCAGCAAACCGCCCGCGCGGTCATAGCGGTCATAGACCGTGACTTGCACGCCCGCACGGCGCAGAAAATCCGCTGCGGCCAGCCCGCCGGGACCCGCGCCGATAATGCCGACACTTTCCGCGCGCTCGGACGCGGCGGTGATGGGCTTGACCCAGCCCTGTTCCCATGCCGTGTCGGTAATGTATTTCTCGACCGAGCCGATAGTGACAGTACCGTGACCCGAGGATTCGATCACACAGTTGCCCTCGCACAGGCGGTCCTGCGGGCAGATACGCCCACAGATTTCGGGGAAGGTATTGGTCGCTTGCGACACCTCATAGGCCTCTTGCAAACGCCCCTCGGCCGTCAGGCGCAGCCAGTCGGGGATGTTGTTGTGCAGCGGACAATGCGTCTGGCAATAAGGCACGCCACACTGGCTGCACCTGCTCGACTGCTCTTTCGCCTTGGCGTCGGCATATTCCGCATAAATTTCGTTAAAGTCCTGCTTGCGCAGATCCGGCGGCCGCTTTTCCGGCATGTCCCGCTCAACGCTGGTGAACTTCAACATAGGTTGCTTTGCCATGACGCCTGATCCTCATTCCACTGCGGCCTTTCGAATAAACGAAGTGTCCCGAGAAGAAAAGGCAGCAATGCTGACCTATATGTTGATTTCAAAGCTTCACAAAGCCAGAGCGCTCTGCTCGACGGTAGTTATTGATACCGGATCGGACCTAAGACGTCAAAACCCGCTGATTAGAAACACTAATGCGACTGACCCTACAATAATCCGCCACCAGCCGAATAAGGCATAGCCGTGCTTGCTGACATACCCCAGCACCCATTTCACAACCAGAACAGCCGTGATGAACGCCATAACAAATCCAATCGCAATTTCGTTCAAGGCAGACGTGTCGAGGACATCGCGATTCTTGTAGAGATCATAGGTAAAGGCGCCGGCCATCGTCGGCATCGACAAAAAGAACGAAAACTCCGCTGCGGCACGTTTGCTTGCGCCCAGCATCAGCGCGCCCACGATTGTCGCACCCGAACGCGACACACCCGGCACCATTGCAAGGCATTGGATAAACCCGATCTTGATCGCCATCGGAATAGGCAGCTTCATCGCGTCGTCATGCACAGGTTCGGGCGCCACACGGTCCACAAAAACCAGCACGATTCCACCAAGGATCAGCATCACGGCAATCAGCATCGGCGTCTCGAACAGAACCTCCTTGATGAACCCGTGCGCCAGCACACCAATCACGGCCGCCGGCAAAAACGCCAGCAGCACCGACCAGATGAACCGCCGTGCAACAGGATCGGACGGGGCTGCGCGAAACACAGAAATCAGCCGTGCGGAATACAATGTCAGGATCGCCAGCACCGCCCCCAACTGGATCACCACCTCGAACGTCTTGCCCGCAGAATCAAACCCCAGAAAATGCCCTGCCAGCAGGATGTGACCGGTCGAGGAAACGGGAATGAACTCTGTCAGCCCCTCGAGCAGCCCGAGGAACGCGGCGACAAGCGTGGTATTCTCCATCAGCTTGAACGCAGGTTGTTGGCAGATTCCTTGATCGCGTCATACTGGCCGGAGGGACGGAACCGCCACAAATACTCTGGCAGGACAGAGGCCATCGTGACCGGTTCGATCCCCAGATCGGCAAACCCTTTGGCATCGTCGGACACAACGTTGTCACGCGACAGATTTTTGACCTGATCGCGGGTGACCATGCCGTTCTTGACCAGACCCAGCGTCAGTTTTTGCAGCATATCAAAGCCGAACGCCATGATCCGCGCCGCAAAGAACGGGATGTTGAGGATCAGACGGCGGCGGCGGATCACCTCCAGCATCATCTGCATCAACTCGCGAAAGCTCGCAACGCGCGGGCCGCCCAGCTCGTAAATGCCTGTGGCCTCGCCCAGCACACCCTTTACCGCAGCCTGCGCCACGTCATCCACATACACCGGCTGGAACCGCGTCGCCGCACCAACGACAGGCAGCACCGGACCCAGCCGCGCCATGCCCGCAAACCGGTTGAAAAACTGGTCTTCAGTCCCGAACACGATCGACGGACGCAGGATCATTGCATCCGGCTGATGCTTGAGCACACCCGCCTCGCCTTCGGCTTTTGTGCGGGCGTAATTGCTGTCACTGTCCATATCCGCCCCGATCGCCGAGATATGGACCATCCGTTTGATGCCTTGCGCCTTTGCGACTGCGGCGATGCGTTCGGGCCCTTCGGACTGGACCGCGTCAAACGTGTTCTTGCCCGTCTCCGCCAGAACGCCGACGCAATTCACCACCGCATCGGCCCCCTGCATCACCGACGCAACAGAGGCATCGTCGCGGATATTGCACAGCACAGGCTCCACCTGCCCGACGACGCCATAAGTGCGCACGAACATCGCCTCGTTCGGGCGGCGCACCGCAACACGCACACGCCAACCGGCCTTGGCCATCCGCCGCGCAATATAACGCCCCACAAACCCCGACCCGCCATAGATCGTAACCAGCTTAGACATGATGCCGCCTCTCAAAAGTTGTCGAAACGGGTTTACCGCCCTGCCGCCCCCCAAACAAGGCGCAAAAGAGGGCCAAAGAACTTGCGCCCCATGCGTAAAATCCAATTGACTCCCTCCCGCAGGCACCGTAACTCACGCTTCACAAGGTGTGCCCAGGTGGCGGAATGGTAGACGCGCTAGCTTCAGGTGCTAGTACTGGCAACGGTGTGGAGGTTCGAGTCCTCTTCTGGGCACCAATTTTTCCGTTAAATTTAAGCTTTATTAGCCGCCAAGTCGCGTGACACTTGGAGGCTTAAAGCACTACAATTCGTTTCAGATAGTGCCGTCTTTCTCAGCCTCTTTCAAAGCTTTAGCGTCTGCCCGCTCCCTGTGTCGGTACACGCAATAAATTGCATTGTTCATCCGGTACCGTTCTTTTAATTATATGGGATGGCTGAATTCAACTATCATCACCTGCGCTATTTCTGGGCCGTCGCGCATGACGGCAACCTGACCCGCACGGCGGAGCGGTTGAATCTATCGCAATCCGCGGTTTCCGTGCAGATCAAGCAGCTTGAGGCCTATCTGGGGCATTCCCTGTTCGAGCGGCGAGGCCGGCAGCTGATCCTGACCGAAGCGGGGCGCATCGCGCTGGATCACGCTGATGCGATCTTTGCAGCCGGGCGTGAGCTGATCGGCACCTTGCAGGAAAAAGGCCGAAGCCGTCAGGCGATCCGCATTGGCGCCCTCGCGACACTATCGCGCAATTTTCACATGGAGTTCCTGCGCCCCATCCTCGGACGGCAGGACGTCGAGATTATCCTGCGCTCGGGCACCAGCGCCGATTTGCTGCACGCACTCGAGGCGCTGAACCTTGACGTTGTGCTGATCAACCGCCCGCCGTCCCACGATGCCGCCACGCCTTTCGTCTCGCACCGGCTGTCCGACCAGCCTGTCAGCCTTGTGGGCACACCCGCGCTGCTGGATGGCAAATCAGGGCTGGACACGCTGCTGTCACATCTGCCGATCATTCTGCCCACCGCCGAGACAGGCGTGCGCATCGGCTTTGACGCGCTGGCCCAGCGGCGCGGCATTCGCCCCCAGATCGCGGCAGAGGTGGACGACATGGCCATGATGCGCCTGCTGGCCCGCGAGGGGGTCGGGCTGGCCGTGCTGCCCCCCATCGTGGTTCAGGACGAATTGGGCACCGGCAAACTGATCGAGGCAGACCGCCTGCCCAGCATCAACGAGACGTTTTTTGCCGTGACACTGACGCGCCGGTTCCCCAACCCCATTCTGACCCAGCTGATCGAGGATCGCGCGCTGTGAGGCAGACCGACTGCATGCGTACTGGCCCCGTGCTGCTGGACACTTATACTGTGCGAACAATGCATCAGCCGGACACCGCCCATGACCCATGACAGTTTCACGCAGGCCAAAACCGCACTGCTGTCGCTGGGCGGGCAGCGGGTCTGGTCGCTGATGGTGACGCTGTTCGGCGATCTTGCCCACACCTCGTCCGGCGCGATCGACGGGCCGCAGCTGTCCGCGATCATGGCCGCAATGGAGGTCAGGCCGGAGGCCGTGCGCGTTGCCCTGCACAGGCTGCGCAACGACGGCTGGATCGTCTCGGAAAAGCACGGGCGCACGCGGCGGCATACCCTCACCCCTGCCAGCCTGCGGGAGACACAACAGGCGGGTGCGCGGATTTACGCCCGCCCGCAGGCAAAGGCAGGCGCGTGGCATCTGGCCTTGCTGGATCCCGATACACAACCGCCGGCCGACATGCTCCAGCGCGGGTTTTCCCTGCTGATGCCGCGTGTTTATCTGGGCGGCGCACAAGCCCGCGCACCGCAAAACGCACTGGTACTCGCGGGCGGCGAGGTGCCGCACTGGCTGCGGGACCAAGTGGCGCAAACCCTGCCTGTTGCAGAATACACAGCCCTCCTGCCGGTTCTGGACAGGATCGAGGCAGAGGTGCCCGCAGACGCATTGGACCCGCGCGACATCACTGTGCTGCGCTGTTTGCTGGTCCACAACTGGCGGCGGATCGTGTTGCGCCATGCCCCCTTGCCCCCTGCCCTGTTGCCCGAAAACTGGGTGGGCCAACAGTGTCATCACAAGGTGGATACCCTGCTCAGGCGGTTTCCCGCGCCTGCCACTGGCGGGGATCTACCTGACTGAGCCCGCGCCACTTTCGCCCGCAGGCGGCTGTCTGTATAGAGTATGCCATGACAAACACGGTGCACCAAAACGACCTGCCAGACACGCTTGACCTTGGGGACTGCGTCGCGATTGATTGCGAGACGATGGGCCTGCGGCCGCACCGTGACCGGCTGTGTGTGGTGCAACTGTCTGGTGGTGACGGGCATGCGCATCTGGTCCAGATTGCGCACGGCCAGACGCAGGCGCCAAACCTGTGCAAACTGCTCACCGATCCGGCTGTTCTCAAGCTGTTCCACTATGGCCGCTTTGACATTGCCGCAATGCACAACGCCTTTGGCACGCTTGCATCCCCTGTCTATTGCACCAAAATCGCCAGCCGCCTTGTGCGCACCTACACCGACCGGCACGGGCTGGCCAAACTGGTTCAAGAGCTTCTGGGCAAGGATATCTCGAAGCAGCAGCAATCCAGCGACTGGGGCGCGGAAACGCTGACAAAGGCCCAGATCGACTATGCCGCATCGGACGTGCTGCATCTGCACAACCTGCGCGAGGCGCTCAATACCATGCTGGTGCGCGAAGGACGTATGGAGATGGCACAGGCCTGTTTCGACTTCCTGCCCACCCGCGCGCAGCTGGATCTGGACGGCTGGCCCGACACGGATATTTTCGCCCACTCATGACCCGGAACCGCCGCATATGATCACGCGTGACAGATATTCGCGTAACGTCGCCCTGCTCAAGGTCGCGTTTCCGCTGGCCGCCCTTGCGCTGCTATCGACGCTGTTCCTGCTGTCGCGCGCAATCGAGACGGACACCGCAATCCCGTTTGCGGATAAGGAAATTCAGGACCGCCTGCGCGACCAGCAAATCACCGGCCCGTTCTTTTCGGGCAGCACACCGGACGGGGACCAGATTTCATTCTCGGCCCAGCGTCTGATCACCGTCGAGGGGCGCGTGGGCACCAACCGCGCTGAAGATGTCGTCGCGTCCCTGCGCACAGCACGCGGTGCGGCGTTCCAGCTGAACGCAGATGCCGTCGAACTGGACATCGCTGCAGACAGCGCGCAACTGCACGGGGACGTTCTGCTGGAGACCTCGACCGGCTACCGCGTGAACACGGACCGCGTCACCGCGCTGATCTCCGCGCTGGATATAACAGCCACTGACGGGGTCAAAGCCGTCGGCCCACCCGGCAAAATCACAGCGGGGAATATGCGGATTTTCACGCCAAATCCCGATGAATCCACGCAAATGCTTTTCAGTGGCGGCGTGAAACTGGTATACACCCCTAACTAAGCAAGAAAGTCCGACCCCATATGACCCATCGTTTGTTGCTGATCGCGCTGTTTGCAGCGCTCTTTTCCACGCAGGCGATTGCACAAGGGGCCAGTGTTGCCTTTGGCAATATCGCGCAGGACACCGGCCAGCCGGTCGAGGTAAGCTCGGACGATTTGGCAGTGGACCAGCAAACGGGATCGGCCGTGTTCACCGGCAATGTCGTAATCGGGCAAGGCGACATGCGGCTGTCCGCGCAGCGCGTGCGCATCGTCTACCGTGACAGCAGCGAAGGCATTGCCAAAATGGAGGCGACCGGCGGCGTAACGATCGTGTCCGGCAACGACGCCGCCGAAGCACAGCGCGCGGATTACAGCATCGAACAGGGCACCATCGTGATGCGTGGCAATGTCCTGCTGGCACAGGGCCGCAGCGCGCTGAGCGCAGACACAATGACGATTCGCCTGCGCGATGGTACAGCCCGCATGTCTGGTAACGTGCGCACCCGCTTGCAGACAGGCGGCGACAACTGATGCCCGCCCCCGACCTGAAAGTAGCCGAAGGCAGCGCGGGCCTGCGCATTTCGCATCTGCGCAAATCCTACCGCAAGAAAACCGTCATCCGCGATTTTTCGATGGAGCTGCGGCGCGGGGAGGTTGTGGCCCTGTTGGGGCCGAACGGGTCGGGCAAAACGACAACATTCTATTCGGTCGCGGGCCTTGTGACCCCCGAAGCAGGATCTGTCACCATCGACGGCAAGGACGTGACAACCCTGCCCATGTACCGGCGCGCGCAGCTTGGTATCGGCTATCTTCCGCAGGAGATGAGCATTTTTCGCGGCCTGTCTGTGCAAGACAACATTCTGGCAATTCTCGATGTGGTGGAAAATGACCGCCGCAAAAAGCGTCTGCGCCTTGATGAGTTGCTGAGCGAATTCTCGATCGAACATCTGCGTGGCGCGCCGGCCCTTGCCCTGTCGGGCGGGGAACGGCGGCGCGTCGAGATCGCCCGCTGTCTGGCCGCCAACCCGAAATATCTGCTGCTGGATGAGCCGTTTGCCGGCGTTGACCCTATTTCTGTCGGCGACATCCGGCATCTGGTCGCAGATCTGAAAAGCCGCGGCATCGGCGTGCTGATCACCGACCACAATGTGCGCGAAACCCTCGAAATCGTGGACCGTGCCTATATTCTGCACGATGGCCGCGTGCTGATGTCCGGCACGCCGGACGAGGTGGTCAACGACGGGGATGTGCGCCGCGTCTATCTGGGCGACAATTTCAAAATCTCCTGACGGGGTTCGCCGCCTAAAACCCTGCAACCCCGCCAAACAGATTGACACAAGCGCCCCGGTCACCGTCTAATCAGGTATGGCGAATTGGCTGTGCATCTGTGCGATTTCACGATCCTCTTCGGGGGAACGTCACGCGGCAACCTGCACCCAATCGTTAATTCCCGAACCTGATTCCATCCCGGCCGCACAACACCCTGCGCGCCTTCTGGATCAGGTCACACTTTAAAGGAGACACTATGCGGTATCAGATCAGCGGAAAACAAATCGACATCGGCGACGCCCTTCAAACACACGTCAAATCAGAGCTGGACAGCGCTGTTCAGAAATATGCCGAACGACCGACTGATGCCAATGTTATCTTTTCAAAATCGGGACATGAATTCGTCTGCGAGGCCACCGTTCACCTGTCTACCGGCCTCACTGCTTCGGCCAAGGCGCACGCCACAGAAATCTATGCCGCATTCGACGGATGCAGTGAAAAAATGGAAAAACAACTGCGCAGGTACAAGCGGCGGTTGAAGGATCATCACAAAGATCGCGCAGAACCAGTTGAACTTTTGGGCGCTTCGTCGTATATCTTGGCCTCGGAACAGGACACGGGAGAAGACGAACCGGACACACTACAGCCAATGATCATCGCTGAGATGCAGACAAAAATCGCAACCTTGTCTGTTGGAGAAGCGGTCATGCAGATGGAACTGTCGGGTGCGCCGGTGCTGGTGTTCAAGAAAGAAGGTAAAGAAGGGGTCAACGTCGTATATCGCCGCGAAGACGGCAACATCGGCTGGATTGACCCTTCGTAGAGAGTGAGCTATTGCGCGGCCATCCGCCGTGCGTACAGGGAAGTAAAAACATGAATTTTGCAAATTTGCTAACGCCTCAGGCGGTAAAAGTGCTGTCATCCACAACCAGTAAAAAGCGGCTCCTGTCGGAGTTGGGTGAGCTGGCTGAAACCAATTTTGGTCTGGATGCGCAAACTGTTGTCGAATCCCTGATCGCACGCGAAGCGCTGGGGCCCACGGGTGTGGGCCACGGCGTCGCACTTCCCCACACACGTCTTGCTGGTCTGGATCATGTCGTGGGTCTGTTTGTTTTGCTGGAAAAGCCTGTCGATTTCGGTTCGGTTGACCGCCAGCCTGTAGATATCGCTTTTGCACTGTTCGCGCCGGAAAATGCGGGTGTCGAGCATCTCAAGGCGCTTGCGCTGGTGTCGCGCACGCTGCGCAACAACGGCATCTGCGCAAAACTGCGCGCGAACCCGCATGCAGACACGCTCTATACAATTCTGACGGAAACAGATGTGGCGGTAAAAGCAGCCTGAACGCTGCTACCGCCACGCCCCGAACCCGAACATCATGTAATCGCGCTGGTAAACGTCGGCGCCCAGCGCCTCTAGCGCATCATCATAGATGTCGCCCAAACTGTGCGGGCCAAACGGTGTTGCCTGCTCGATCTGGGGTGCAGCATCATAGCCGACATCAGCAGCCAACGCCCCAAGGGCCGATTGCATCGCATCCTCGCGCAGGATCACATCAGGCAACGTAAATTCCCCAAACCCCTGCACGACCTGCGCCTGCGTGGCCCAGGCAGGGTCAATGCGCACAGCCGTTTGCCCCGCCAGATTGCCCTTGAGAAACTCCAGAAATGCGACAAACGCGGCACGGTGCGCGGCCGCGTCGATGGATGTCTCCTGCCCCTCGTCGGGCAAGGGCATTTTATAGCGGCGCACCAGCGTTCGGCGCAGTTGCAGATAGCTACCCTTGTCCGCGTTCAGGATCCGGTGGCAGAAAACCTCATGCGCGCGCAACAACGGGTGGCGCAGCACAGCGAAACTGCGGTGCCCCTCGTTTCTGCGCTTCCACTGGCGCAGCTCTTTCTGCGTCATTTTTTTGCCCAGCGCATTTTGCGTCTCCCCGTCGAGGGCAGCCAGCCAGCGCCGGACCTCCTGTTGCGGCCCGCCGGCGATGGGCATGAACAGCAAGGGCGCTTTGACCCCCGTCACATAGCCCGGAATATTCGGCCCGCGCCGCGGCTCGAAATTGGGTGAGCGGGTGAGGTCGAACCGGTCAAGCCGTGCCAGCGCATCCTCCATCCGGTCGTAATTGCTCACCTTTTTGGACAGCGGGCTGGGGTTCTGTTTTTTGAGGTTCTTGTCCAACCCCTCCAGCATTTCGGGCACACCCAGATAGGTGGCGATGCCGTTCATCACCTCGATGCTTTGCAGGTCTTCATAGGCCACATAGAACGCCGTCTGCCCGCTGGTTTGTAGACGGTTCATCAGCAACAACTGGAACGCCTGCAACGCCTCCAGATGGGCCTCGAACTCCTCCGCGTCGAATTCGGCCTGCGCAGCCTTGCGCGCCTTGACGTCAGTGAGTTTCCATTGCCCTGTCGCCTGCGCGATTTTCCAGCTGACATAGCTTTCGACAGGATTGCGGGTCAGGATAATTTTGGCACAACGCGGGTCATCCAGCACCAGATCCAGCACACGCGGATCATGATCGTGAAAGTACCGGAAGCCACCCATCGCTGACGCGTCATTGCGAATCGCGGCCAGCAGCACATCGGGGCTTGCGTCGCGCGCGGCCTGATCCACGCCCAGAATTTCCGTGCTGTTGGGATAGCCGATGAAGTGCGGATTAAACGCCTCGCCGTGGCAGGTGATGCCCGCAAATGCGTTCAGGTTTGCCTCCAGAAAATTTGATCCTGTGCGCATTTCTGCAAACACGACAAAGCTGTCAAAGCGTGCTGTCATTCTATTTCACCAGATAAGGTTTACGCGGAGTGGTCGTGCCGGAGGTCGGCCCACGCTCCACAGGGAAGTCACCCATCAGGTAGGGGTGCATGCCCTGGTTTTTGAGGTTCTGAAGAAATTGGCCGAACCCGTGCAGGTCCATCATTTTTGGTGCCTCCGACAGCCGTCTGATGCGCGCCTGCCCGATCTCGTCCAGAATAGCCTGCAATGGCTCCATCGGGGCCTCGATGAATTCGGCCATCGACCAGATGCGCACCCGCGCCTTTGTGTAGGGAGAGCGCAGAACATCCATGTGCTCGCTCTCGATTTTTTGGAGGGTGGCGGCAATGCGGCGAATGTCCACAAAGTCCATGTTGGAACGGAAAAGCGGCACCGCCCATGCGCCCGTGATGACCGACACCTGCGCGTTGGGGTCTTTTGCGACGCGCCAGTTGATATCCTGATTGTCCAGCGGCCCGAACTGGAAACACTGCCGCTCGCCGCGCGTGTTCCAGATGAGGTTTGTCAGAAACGTTCCGGGGTTATAATCGCGCTGGAGAGCATTATCGCTCAGCGCGCCATTCAGCGTTGTCTGCCCCTCGGCAAAATGCGCACGGTCAGGCGCGAACAAATGGCCGTGCACCCGCGCGCTGGTCGCATTGTGTAGCCACGGCTCGAAATTCTCGAACAATTGGGTAAAACCCTGAAACATCGAATATTCCGCCGCCGTCACGCCATTCTCCCAATCCTCGTTGGGAAAGCGGGACTGCATGTACAGGCCCGACCGGCCGCGTGTCCGGCGCTCGACCGCTTTGGCGAAAATGCGGTCGATCTTGCCGGGATTAGGCTCTGTCTTTTTCATGGCGCCGGCGGCATCGGTCAGGAACGCACCATAAAGCCGGTCGGCGTAGGGCCAGATTTTACGCGCCACAAAGCAGTCGGACCGCCGCAACAGTTGCAAGTGGTCGTCATAGAAAATATGCGGCTTTCCCTGAAAATCGAACTTGGACAGCGTGAGTGAGCGGCTCTCGATATTGGTGGAATACAGACGGCTGAGAGTCTGGAAATAACTTTCGTCCGGGATCCAGACATGGCGGAAATATTTATCATATTTGGGCCGCTCGGGGTCTTGTAGAACAGCCGACAGCGTCTGGCGCGTCAGGCACCACCACTGCGACCCCATGTGTGGCACCAGCCCGCGCGGCATCCGCCGTCGCAACCCCAGACTGCGCTGGATGTTCACGGCCTTGTCAAAGAAAAATCTGTGCTGCTTCCACGAAAAAGGAAAGTGCATGGTAAAGCGTTCTTCGTCCAACCCACCGACCGTCCACGGCACATCCGCTGTTGTCGCGCTTTCGATGAAATCGGTACGCGGGCGCGCGGCGAGGTAGTCAACCAACTCCTCCACGGGGCGCAGGGGCAGGCATGAACCAGATGCCAGATAGACATGGCGCACATCGGGAAAGCTGGCCAGCATCAGCTCTGACGCGGATTGGGAAGCGGCGACGATGCCCCATGTCCCCCACTCACAGCGGAACCGTTTGCTGAACAATACGTTTGGCACATCGGCCAGCGCGTTCACAAATGTCTCATAGGTTTTTGCAGGCACTTTGCGGTCGACGTGGATCACAACGGGCACATCTGCCGCCGCCCAATGGCGGGCGACCTGTTCGGCCCTGCCCAGTGCTGTGTGCACCAGCATTGCGACGCCAAGGGACGTGGTCATGCCCAGTTCCCCTTTGACATGAGGCCCAGAATCTCCAGCTGCCGCCAATTGATGTACCGCTCCGACCACTTGCACCACAGCTGCGGATTTTCCTTTACCCGCTCGGCATAGGCTTTGTATTCGACCGAACCTGCGTAATGTTCCCCGCGCTCCAGCTCCTCTGCGGCTTTGGCGCCGAAGGTGTCGATGAATTTCGCATGCAGCAACACGCCGCTCGCTTTTTCGCCACCCCATTCGTCATAGACCTGGTTCAAACCGCGCGGCAGCAGCATGTGGGTCGAGCTGACGTAGACGTATTTCCGATCCCATTTGACCAACGGCACCTTGTTCAGCGCAGGCGCTTTTGCAGGTGCATCCGCAAAAAATACGCGCGCGCGCGGCCCGCCCTGTATCCACAGATTCGTAAAGGCATAATTGCGCGACATCGTATAGTTGCCACTGTCGAACCACGATGCAATCTCGATCGGGTCGGTCCCCTCATGATAGGGGTTTTCATCCAGCCGGCCCTTTGGATACATATCCAGCAACATCGCCGAGAACGATTTGATCGAGGACGCATCAAGCCAGTCGGTCAGCGCGCGCAAGGGCCGCGTGTCACAAAACGGATAGACCAGAAATTCATCAGGGTCGATCGTCAGGGTCCAGTGGCCGTGGGCATATTTGCGTTGCAGCCAGTTCAGCCAGTCCACTCCAAAGCGCGAGCGTTTGTAGCTGGCGCGCGTGTGCCACAGCGACACATCCGGCTGCTGGCGCAGAAATTCCATCGCGCCATCATCGCTGTCATTGTCCACGAAAAAGAAATGGTTCACGCCCTGCTTGCGATAGTAATCAAGGAAATAGGACAGGCGGATCTTTTCGTTGCGCTGGGTGCAGAACAAAAGAATATCATCGGCCCGAATCTGGTCGGTCCGGTCCACAACGCATTTAAGCTCACGCCGTTTTCTAAATGCCCGAATGCGCCAACGCTTCCGTTGGAGCCTCAAGCGATATGATCGTATCGCTCCCAAGAACTGCCCTTCAACTAAGGTCTGTCAGTCTTCTCGCACGCCTATCAGGTATAACTTAATGCAATCTTGAAATGAGCAACCCATGTCGGTGCTTCAAAATTACCTACCCGCAACGTGTCCCGAGGCCGTTTAGACCAGTGCACAATTTCTTTTTTCCACAAATCCGTATCAGTAGCATCTAGGTAAACAGCATTTTCCGCAAGGATTTCGCGAAATGTCGCTATATTGCTGCACATCACGGGGGTGCCCAGCGACAGTGCTTCGATTGCGGGCAGGCCAAACCCCTCTGCATGGCTGGGAAACAGCATCGCCTGCGCACCTTGGGTCAGCGCGGCCAACGCACCGTCGGACAGCCCTTTGATTTCGCGCACCCGCGCATCCGGCGCCAGCGCGTCGAGCCGGTCAAACACGGCGGCATTATTCCAGCCCCGCCCGCCACAGATCAGCAGCATCGGCGCATCCGGCCCCAGCGCGTCCCAGACGTCCAGCAACAGCGCATGGTTTTTGCGCGGCTCGATTGTGCCCGTGGTGATGAAATACGGCCCCTCGGGCGGTAGGCCAGCAGGCAGGGCAGCAGGGTCGGGCACAGGCTGCATTGTCCCCAAATGCGCAACAATGCCGCGCGGCACATCCCCCCACACCGCCATCGCCACCTCGGTGCGGCGGCGGGTATCGTCGGAATTATAAAGGATCAGATCAGCGTGACGGCGCACGCGCTGCATCTTGGCCTCGAACACCCCAACCGTGCCTGCGCGTTGGTAGTGCGGATACTCCAGCGGGATCACATCATGCACAAAAACAGTGATCTGCGCCTCGGGCAGACTGCGCACGGCGGACAATACCCGCTGCGACAGGTTACTGTGGCCGGTGTTGAGATAAGCTGTGCCGTGGGGCAGGCAGCGCCGCAGCATCGCAGCCAGCCCGCGCGGTGCGCAGCGCGCAACAGCCCGTTTGCGCGCCTCGCTTTGGGCGCAACGCATTATTTTAGTCTGCCCGCGCGACAGCCGCGAGACCAGATCAGGCGCGCAGAACGGCAAGACACCCGTCAGACGCTTGTACCATTCATTAAGGCCCGCACGGTCCAGCAAGACATAGCCAAGCGGCGTGCGCGCCAGCCCCCAAACCGGAACAGGCCCGCTGAGCAGTGTCTCAAGATACGCCAGCTCGACACGGTCGACCCCTGTCCAGACACGCCCCGCACGCCGAAGCAGCCGCGTGACATCCAGCAGACGCGCTGTTCGGGGCGTGGTCTGCGTGTCCTTATCCACTGCGGCGTCTCCTGACGGATGGGTGGGCCGGCGTTACAGGCCCGGCGCGATGTCCTTGATGTAGCCGGCCAGATCGTCGCGCAGCTCGGGGCGCGCCAGACCGTAAGCAACAGTCGCCTGCAAAAACCCCGATTTAGAGCCACAATCGAACCGCTGCCCTGTAAACCGGTAGCCGTACACCTTGCGGTTCTGCTCCAGATCAGCCGCAATCGCATCGGTCAGCTGGATCTCGCCGCCTGCGCCTTTTTTCATCTCGTCGAGGTTCTTGAGGACCGTTGGTGCCAGAATGTAGCGCCCGATCACGGCAAGGTTCGAGGGCGCTTCCTCTGCCTTGGGCTTTTCCACCATACTTTTCACGTCGACCAGATTTCCGTTTTCGCCCTGCACCTCAAGAATCCCGTAGGATGAGGTTTTTTCGGGCGCGACTTCCATCGCGGCGACCATGTTGCCGCCGGTTTCCTCATAGGCCTCGACCATCTGTTGCAGGCAGGGTTTCTCGGACGAGATAACATCATCGGGCAGGATTACCGCAAAGGGCTGATCCCCGATCAGACGGCGCGCACACCAGACAGCGTGGCCAAGGCCAAGCGCCTTGTGCTGGCGAACATAGGCAATCGCGCCACTGTCCATATTCGTTTCTTCCAGCACCTTGAGCAGATCGTCCTTGCCCTTGCGCCGCAGCTCTTCTTCAAGGTTGGGCGCGAGGTCAAAGTAATCCTCAAGCGCCCCTTTCCCCCGCGAGGTGATGAAAATAAATTCGGTGATGCCGGCCGCGCGGGCCTCGTCGATCGCGTATTGAATGAGCGGGCGATCAACCAGCGTCATGATCTCTTTCGGGACCGATTTCGTTGCTGGCAAGAACCGTGTGCCCATCCCGGCGACAGGAAAAATAGCGGTGGTGACTTTGTTACCCATATTCTTTTCAGACCCTATATCGTTGTGTTCCGGTTCAGCTTACGCAGGGTTTGCCGCGAATGCAGCAATACAGACGCCACAAAACCGGCACAGGCGTCCGCCCGCATGTGTGACGCCTAACAAAGGCGCAAATGTGGCGAATTCGATTTAATTACATATCTTTCAGAAGCCCAGATCCAGATTCGACCACCCCGCTTCCGCGAAAAGGCGTGATGCGTTCCTGTTCGGCCCTGACGCGGCGGCCAAAACTGGTCAGGCGAACCAGCGGTCCATCGCGGTCCGATCGGCCAAAGATGCCTCCGCGCTGCACCCAGACGCCCGATGCCTCGAATGCGACCCTGTGAAACAGTGCCGTGCGTGACAGAACCAGTACCGTCTCGATGCTGCCTTGTGCGACCCGCGCGGCCGCGGCCTCGATGGCGGCGGTGCCGCGCAAACCCCGCACGGCGCTAAACCCCACCTTGCGGCGCGGCACATCCACGGCACGGAACGGCAACACAGCGTGGCGCGCCAACGGTTTGGTCATCAGGCTGCGGGTCTGTCCTTCGGCATAACCGGCCAACAGCCGCTTCATCAGGCGGCGCACATCGCGCGGCTCCAGCCCGCCGGACACCATATGGCGCAGGGCGCGCTGGCGCTCGGACGCACGCAGGGCGGACCAATGCGCGGCGCGATCGTGTTTGGGAATATGCTTGCGCTGGAACACGGCCCAGCTCGCGCCGATCTCGTAGAGGTCGCGGGGCACGCGGTCCGCGCGGCGCATGGCACTGGCGGCAAATCCATGATGCACCTGCGCCAGCGGCACGAGGGCCGTGGCATGCCCCGCCCGCGCCAGCCGCATATTCACATCCGTCTCGTCCAGAAAAAAGCGGAAGGCAGGGTCGAATCCGCCAATCTCGACCAATACGTCACGGCGGAACGCCATGTTCGTGCCTTCGGTCTTGATCGCGCGGCCCGCCGGCGGAACCAGCACAGTGGCCTGCAACGGATCAATCTCGACGGCGTGGGGCGTACCCTGAGCATCCAGCGTGCGGGCCTTGTACTGGTAGCTGATCCCGTTCCGGCCCCGCACAAATCCGCCCATCGCGGCCACATCGCTGCGCGCCGCAGGCGCCACCAGATGCCGCAGCCATTGCGGTTCGGGCACCGCATCGTCGTCAATGAACGCGACCACCTCGCCCGCCGCATGTTCCAGCCCGATGTTACGCGCGCGCGAAATATTGGCCTCGTCGAATGCGATGCACTTGATATCAGGCAGCACACTGCTGTGTTCCGTCACAGTGATGCCTTCGGGGCAGGCGACAACGACCACTTCAAAGCTGCGGTATTGCAACTGCGCCACACCCGCCAGACAGCGGCGCAGCGCATCCGGCCGCCCGCGGCTGACGATAATCACACTGACGGTCAGGTCACCCATCGCTTGTCGTTCCTTTGACTGCTCAGGGTTTTTTGAGATCCACACCCGGCGCATAGGCGATAAAGAACGGATTGGCATATTCCGCCTTGCCGTAGGTCAGCGCGCTGTGATCGTCGAACCGGATTACGCAGCCCCCCGCCCCTTGCAGCACGGCATGACCGGCGGCTGTGTCCCACTCCATCGTGCGGCCCACGCGGGGATAGATGTCAGCCTCCCCCGTGGCGATCAGACAGAACTTGAGCGAACTGCCCGCACTTTTCATATCCCTGACCTGATATTTGCCGATGTAGTCGTCGGTCGCCTGATCCCGGTGGGATTTGCTGGCCACGACCATCAGGGCCGAATTGTCAGGGTTAGAGACTGATATCGCCTTCATCGGGCCGACATTGTCTTTGTCGAAATCGCCCGTCTCCTCGACCGACTGACCGCCGGCACCGGTAAAGAACATCCGCTCCTTTGCAGGGGCATACACGACGCCGCGCGTCGGCACACCGCCCTCGACCAATGCGATGTTGACGGTGAAATCACCGCGGCGGTGAATGAACTCTTTGGTGCCGTCCAGCGGATCAACGATCAGGAACGTATCGCCTGTGGTGCTGTGGGTCGCTGATTGCTCCTCCGTCACCAGCAGAACGTCGGGAAAGGCGGCGCGCAGCCCGTCCGAAATGATCTTGTCCGCGGCTTCATCCGCGGCAGTCACGGGGCTGTCATCGGATTTCGATTTCACGTCGAAATCGTCCTGCCCGTAAATTTCCATGATCTTGTCGCCCGCCTCAAGCGCGAGGCGGCGCATCACGCGGGTCAGTTTTTCGTAGTCCATGCCCAACTCTTGCCATCCTTGATTGATATCGTTTGCAGATACCTTATGCTGTGCTTGTAACGGATCAGCAAGAATTCCGTGCAATCAAGGCATACTCACGAGGCAGCACACGTCATGTTCCAACCCGTTCAAACCCGCCGGTCCACCCTGCACGTCATCCTGACGATGCTGGAGCTGATCTATCATTCTATCGTCCGCTCGGTGCGCAAGTCACACAACAACGCGTTCATGGCCATTGCCACGAACATCCTGCAGGCGGTTATTTTCGTGGGTGCGTTCTATGTCATGTTCTCGATCCTCGGGCTGCGCGGCGCGGCCCTGCGCGGGGACTTCCTGATCTATATCATGTCGGGGATTTTTCTCTACATGACCCACTCAAAGGCGCTGGGCGCGGTCGTAGGCTCTGAGGGGCCGGCCAGTGCGATGATGCAGCACGCGCCGATGAACACGATCATCTCGATCTGCTCTGCCGCGTTGGGCGCGCTGTACATTCAGGTGCTATCGCTGGCGATGATCCTGTTTGCCTATCACGTCGCGTGGACGCCGCTGGAAATCGAACAGCCTGCCGCCGCCTTTGCCATGTTGATCCTTGCATGGTTCACCGGTGCCGCCCTCGGCCTTGTTCTGCTGGCGATCAAACCGTGGTTTCCCACAGCCGTCGGCATCTTCTCCACGATCTACCAGCGCGCCAATATGATCGCCTCGGGCAAGATGTTTGTGGCCAATACATTGCCCGGCTTTATGCTGGCGATGTTCGACTGGAACCCGCTGTTCCACACCATTGATCAGGCGCGCGGCTATGCCTTTCTCAACTACAACCCGCGCTACAGCGATCCGATGTATGCCTTCTGGGTCGGGCTGGTGCTGGTGATGATCGGCCTGATGGGCGAATTCTATACCCGCAAACATGCAAGCATCTCGTGGAGCGCGCGACGGTGATCAGGCTGGGTGCGTGGCTATTGCTGTTCGCATTGCCCGCCACAGCGCAGGAACTGCCCGCCTTTTTTGACGTGACGGGGGTTGCACAAGACGACGTGCTGAACATTCGTGCACAGCCCGACGCGCGTTCTGACATCCTCGACACGCTCGCGCCCGATGCGCAGAACATCGAGGTTGTACGCCTGTCCGAAAACGGTCGCTGGGCCTTGGTCAATACCTACGATCAGGCGGGCTGGGCCGCGCGCGCTTATCTCGCGCCGCAGCTAAGGGCGGATTTCATCACACAGCCCCTGACCTGCTTCGGGACCGAACCGTTCTGGTCCGCAACGCTGGACGAGCGCCTGACCTATGCACCGATGGACGGGCCTGCCTTTGACTATCCCGTGGCAACGCGCATCCGCGCCACCAATCGCACAGACCGCTATGCGCTGGAGGGGGGCGACAGGGTGCAAGGCGCGACAGCGGTAATCGAACGGCGCGCCTGCTCTGACGGAATGTCGGAGGCGCAATTCGGCCTCTCGATCAATCTGCTGGTACGCTCGGCCACGCAGAACTTCATGTTGTCGGGCTGCTGCCGCCTGAACCGCTGACCTAAATCATCAATCAAACCGATCCCGCTAGCTATCCGCACGCGCCCCTCATATAGTCAGAGGACAAAGCGCACCGGGGGGTCTGCACGCCATGAACACACATAAATACCTCATAGCACCAGTATTGCTGGTCTTGGCCACGCTTCTGTCGGGCTGTTTCGGCTCTGCCGGTGGGCAGGTTGAATATGTTGACGTACCATCACCTATTTATGCCGATCAGACCTATTCGAAAATGGGGCATCACAACGCCCACGCAGGTGCGCTCGAATCAGGACAGGCGGCTTGCGTCCACGGGCGCGGCGTCATGCAACGCGGCACCCTGATCTGTCCGGGTCACTGAGCTTATTCCACCACCCTCAGCGTCAAATTCAACCGCCCGCCCTTGGGCAGTAACGTAGACGAGCCTGCCCTGATCCGGTCCACCCCGTGATAGGCCAGCCGCGCATCGCCCCCCATCACCACAACGTCTCCTGATTGCAGCCAGTGGCTTTGGGTTTTGCCGCCGCGTGTGACATTGCCCATGCGAAACAGCCCCTCATCGCCCAGCGACACCGACACCACCGGCCATTCCATCGACGCCTCATCGCGGTCTTGGTGCAGGCCCATCTTTGCCTCCGCGCCGTAGTAGTTGATCAGGCAGCACTCCGGCTCCCGCTCCAACCCCGTCACGGCGCGCCAGATGTCCAGTACTTGCACGGGGATCGCAGGCCACGGGCGTCCACCGGGGTGATTGGGCAGATAGCGATAGCCACGCTTGTCAGAGTGCCATCCATAAAGCCCCGCCGCCGTCATCCGCACCGACATCGGCTTTCCGTAGGGGGTGTCGGGCCGGAACAAGGGCGCCGCCTTGACCACATCGCGCACCGCAGCCAGAACGGCCCGCTGCGCCGCGATATCCAGGAAACCCGTGTGGATTTCAAAGCCCTTCACCAACAGTTTCACTCAAATCCCCTCCATTGCTTACATTTTTCAGGAAATAGCCGTGATAAATCACATCTTAGTGTCCGGCATCCTTGCAGCACCCCGACCCCCTCACTATATACCCACCGAACTGCTGGGGACGACCTGTTTCCAGCGTCAACCTAATCGGAGCAATGGTGCCGTAACGGGCCACCGCTTCGTGTAATCGCCTTGAGCTAGATGAGGGATCGAAAACATGGCCAAAGTAATTGGTATTGACCTTGGAACTACAAACTCCTGTATCGCCATCATGGACGGCAGCCAGCCCCGCGTTATCGAAAACGCCGAGGGCGCGCGCACAACGCCATCCATCGTGGCCTTCACTGACGATGAACGTCTGGTCGGCCAGCCCGCCAAACGGCAGGCCGTCACAAACCCCGAAAACACGGTCTTTGGTGTCAAGCGCCTGATCGGCCGCCGCAACGATGATGCGGATCTGGCCAAAGACCGCAAAAACATGCCCTTCAACGTGATTGATGGCGGCAACGGCGACGCATGGGTCGAAGCCAAGGGCGAGAAATATTCGCCCAGCCAGATCTCTGCCTTCATTCTGGGCAAGATGAAAGAAACCGCTGAGTCCTATCTGGGCGAGGACGTGACCCAGGCGGTCATTACCGTTCCTGCCTATTTCAACGACGCCCAGCGTCAGGCCACAAAAGACGCGGGCAAGATCGCCGGCCTCGAAGTGCTGCGCATCATCAACGAGCCGACAGCCGCGGCGCTTGCCTATGGTCTGGACAAAGAGCAAACACAAACCATCGCGGTCTATGACCTTGGCGGCGGTACGTTCGACGTGACAATTCTGGAAATTGACGACGGCCTGTTCGAAGTGAAATCCACCAACGGGGACACGTTCCTGGGCGGTGAAGACTTTGACATGCGCATCGTCAACTACCTCGCGGACGAGTTCAAGAAAGAGCATTCCGTCGATCTGACGCAGGACAAAATGGCCCTCCAGCGTCTGAAAGAAGCCGCAGAGAAAGCCAAGATCGAGCTGTCGTCGTCTTCCCAGACCGAGATCAACCAACCGTTTATCTCGATGGGCGCAAACGGCCAGCCGCTGCACATGGTGATGAAGCTGACCCGCGCCAAGCTGGAAAGCCTCGTCAATGACCTGATCAAAGCGTCGATGAAGCCCTGCGCCGCCGCGCTGAAGGATGCAGGCCTGTCTGCCTCCGATATCGACGAGGTTGTGCTGGTTGGCGGGATGACCCGCATGCCAAAAGTCATCGAGGAAGTGACCAAGTTCTTCGGCAAGGAGCCGCACAAAGGCGTGAACCCTGACGAAGTCGTCGCCCTTGGCGCTGCGATTCAGGCAGGCGTGCTGCAAGGGGACGTCAAGGATGTTGTCCTGCTCGACGTCACACCGCTGTCGCTGGGCATCGAAACCCTCGGCGGTGTCTTCACACGTCTGATCGACCGCAACACGACGATCCCGACGAAGAAAAGCCAGATCTTCTCGACCGCCGAAGACAACCAGAACGCTGTTACCATCCGCTGCTTCCAGGGGGAGCGTGAGATGGCCGCAGACAACAAAATTCTGGGCGCCTTCAACCTTGAATCCATTCCACCCGCACCGCGCGGCATGCCCCAGATCGAAGTCACCTTTGACATCGACGCCAACGGTATTGTCTCGGTCGGCGCAATGGACAAGGGCACCGGCAAAGAGCAAAAGATCACGATCCAGGCCTCGGGTGGTCTGTCTGATGACGACATCGAAAAAATGGTCAAGGACGCCGAAGAGAATGCGGATGCGGACAAGGAACGCCGCTCGCTGATCGAAGCTAAAAACCAGGCCGAAAGCCTCATTCACTCCACCGAGAAATCAGTGGAGGAACACTCCGACAAGGTCGATCCGACCACGGTCGAGGCGATCGAACTGGCCATCGCCGCGCTCAAGGACGAGCTGGAAACAGAGGACGCCGATAAAATCAAATCCGGCATCCAGAACGTGACCGAAGCGGCAATGAAGCTGGGTGAGGCGATCTATAAGAACGCGCAAGACGCAAACGAGGACGACATGGCAGCCGCAGCGGATGAAGATCCTGATGCAAAAGCCAATGATGACGACATCGTTGATGCCGATTTCGAAGACCTCGACAACGACAAACGCGCGTAAATCCGCGCGCCGGAAGCACTGACAGGGCCGGTCCGATCAGACGGGCCGGCCCTTCACGTTCCCGTAAAGGATACGATCCATGTCAAAACGTGATTATTACGAGATCCTCGGCGTTGCAAAAGGCGCGTCCGCCGACGAGATCAAGAAAGGCTATCGCGCCAAAGCGAAAGAATTTCACCCCGACCGCAATACCGACAAACCCGACGCCGAGGCCAAGTTCAAAGAGGCCAACGAGGCGTATGAGGTTCTGAAAGACGCGGATAAGAAAGCCGCCTATGACCGCTATGGTCATGCCGCGTTCGAGGGTGGAATGGGCGGCGGTGGCGGGCGTCCCGGCGGCGGCTTTGGCGGCGGCGGACAGGGCGATTTCTCTTCTGCTTTCTCGGATGTCTTCGACGACCTGTTCGGTGATTTCATGGGCGGTCGCGGCCAACAGGGCGGTGGACGCCGTGCGGCGCGTGGCTCTGACCTGCGCTTCAATCTGCGCATCTCCCTAGAGGACGCATTTGCAGGCCTCCAGAAATCCATCAACGTCCCCACATCCGTCAGCTGTGGCGCGTGCAGCGGCTCGGGCGCCGAAGGCGGTGCCGAACCCACGACCTGTCCGACCTGCTCGGGCATGGGAAAAGTCCGTGCGCAACAGGGCTTTTTCACGGTTGAACGCGGTTGCCCGACTTGCTCGGGCCTTGGCCAGATCATCAAAAACCCCTGCACCACCTGCCGCGGCGCCGGCCGTGTGGAAAAGGACCGCGCACTCAGCGTCAACATCCCCGCAGGCGTGGAGACAGGCACACGCATCCGCCTCGCTGGCGAGGGGGAGGCGGGCATGCGCGGCGGTCCCTCGGGTGATCTCTACATCTTTATCGAAGTCGAGGAGCATGAACTGTTCGAACGTGACGGTCCAAATCTGTTCTGCCGCGTCCCCGTTACAATGGGCAGTGCGGCCCTGGGCGGCAGCATAGAGGTTCCAACAATCGACGGTGGCCGTGGCCGCGTGCAGGTTCCGGCAGGCAGTCAATCCGGCCGCCAGATGCGCCTGCGCTCAAAAGGAATGCCACACCTGCGGGGGGGCGCCACCGGTGACATGATTATCGAACTCGCAGTAGAAACCCCCGTCAATCTGACCGCCAAACAAAAAGAGCTTTTGCGCGAATTCGAAGAGCTCTCAGAGGAAAACAATCCTGAAAGCAGCAGTTTTTTCTCCTCCGTCAAATCCTTCTGGGATTCGATGAAAGGGTAGGATTCGCACAGACCATCACAGGCGCGCCCCTGACTTTCGGGCGCGCCGTCACCCCCTCTTCATTTTTCCCTTAAACTCAATCCAGCCCCTCCGCATGCGCAGACTGCGGGTCTTTAACCATTTCCTAACCATCAGTTAGGCATGCTCTGTACATGAGCAATTTTAACGAACAGCCCCTCCCCTTTCTCACGGATGATGCGCCCTGCGCAGCGCGCGTGCCTATGCAGGGCAAGCAACCCTCCTATATCGCCGACCACCGCCAACGTCTGCGCGCGCGCTTTATGGCAGGCGGGGCCGCCGCAATGCCGGAATACGAGCTGTTGGAGCTTATCCTGTTTCGCGCGATTCCACGCCGCGATGTCAAACCGCTTGCCCATTCGCTCATGGCGCGGTTCGGTGACTTCAACCGCGTCCTTACCGCCTCACAGGCGCGCCTGCGCGACATTCCGGGTGTGGGCGACGCCGTTATCACAGAACTTAAAATCATTGAGGCGGCGGCGCACCGTATGGCCCGCTCTCGCGTGATGCAAACGCAGGTCCTCTCCAGCTGGGACGCGCTGCTGGATTACTGCCACACCACGATGGCCCACCGCGAGACAGAGCAGTTTCGCGTCCTGTACCTTGACCGCAAAAACACCCTCATCGGGGATGAGGAGCAGGCGAAAGGTACCGTTGACCATGTTCCCGTATACCCGCGTGAGGTTGCCAAACGTGCACTTGAGCTCAACGCCTCCGCGCTGATCCTTGTGCACAACCATCCTTCAGGCGATCCAACACCCTCACCGTCCGACATCGACATGACTGCGCGGGTCAACACGGCCTGCGACGCCCTCGGGCTGGTCCTGCATGACCATCTGATTATCGGGAAATCACGCGAACTCAGCTTTCGCGCCGAAGGGTACCTTTAACGCACCCAGACCTCGACACGCCGGTTGGCACGGCGGCCCCATGATGTCTCGTCGCAGGCCATCGGCATCGCCTCGCCAAAGGCATCCACACCCAATTCCACGCGGTCCAGATTGGCGGCAACGGCTGCCTCGCTCACTGCGCGGCGCACGGCGTCCGCGCGGCGCAACGCAATATCGCGGTTTGCCTCTGCTGGCCCGTCCCCGTCACTGAACCCCACAAACATCAAGCGGCGCGCATCATACTGCCCGACCTCCAGTGCGCGGGCCAACTGTTGCACGTTGGAGCGTGATTGCGCATCCAGCCGCACCGATCCCGCCTCGAACCGGAACGAGGTGCTCAGCCGTGACATCGGCGTCAGCGTAGCGGTCATACGCTGCAATTCGCCCAGACTAATTTCCGTTCCGGCATGCGAAATCGCATTGGCAAAGCGGTTGCCTTGTTGCTCCACCGGAATTTCCTCGGGCGTTTGATCCACAAAGCCAGAGCGGCGGATCACGATCTGCGCGGCGGGTCCACGGGTGAATGCCAGAAATTCACGCGCCACACGCGGCAGGCGCCGTGCGGGAAAGTACAGAAACATCGGCGCCGTGAGGGGATAGTCCTCGGTCTTGATCGTGCGGCGCGAGGCCTGCATCGAGAACCCGCAACTGCCCGTCAGCAGCAACGGCTGCGCATCCCCTTTTTCCGCATAGCTGGTGAGGCCCAGCGCAAAAGTATCGCTGGTTACAGCCTGCGCCAGCGATTGCGCGTTAGGATGGCGTATTGCCTGATCTGACAAGCTGCTCAAATCTACAGGCCGCAGCAGTTGATCCACAATCGCCTGCCCCAGACCCGAACTGTCATCGGGCAGATGCAGATCAATTGGCACGTCCGGTCCGCCCAGCGCCTGCCAGTTTGTGATCCGTCCTGCCAGCACCTTGGCGAGGTTGGCAGGTGAGATACCCTGCACAGGATTGGTCGCGGCAACCACCGGCACGATCGCGTCCAGCGCCAGAACGCGGCTGCGGTTCAGACCCGTCATGTCGCCCATGCCCGCCTCGCGCGCACGGTTCCGTTCATCCGGTCGAATCTCGCGCAGCGACATGACGATGTCCGCCTCATCCGCCAGCAGATCCGCAAAACCTTCGTCCGTGTTCGTCACCCGGAAAAAGAATTGCGCAGCCAGTTTTCCATCGCCCGCGCGGCGGATGTGATAGGTAAAGGTCGCTGTATCCTCGCCCTGCTCACGCACGACGGTGTAATCATTTTTCTGTGCAAAGGCCTCGATCAAGGCAGGCATGACAACGGCACCCAACGTCGGCGCACCCGAAATCTGAAGCTCTGCAACAAAATCCTGCAAGTTCGGGCAGGCAGGTCCTGCGCACAAAACGCCCGACCCGTCGACTGTCAGCTCCCCGAATTCCGTACGGATGCGGTAGAACTCCCCGTCAAAGCCAAGCAGCGTGCCGCTCAGCTCAACCTTGCTGTCCCGCGAGGTGAGAGTGATGTCCTGCGCCGCTGCGGGCAGGGTCGTACCAAACAGGAAAAGTGCGGCGAAAACCGCCGCACATAGAACTCTTAACATGAGACCCCGAACTTGCGTTAGTTGGACGCAACCTTCAGGTCTTCAAAGAGATTATTCAACACCAGAAAGTTACCAGCCGCGTCACAGTCGGGTACAGACAGCGTCAAATCCCGCGATGTGTTCTCAAAGCCACGTCTTGACTGCAATGTCTGGGCCTCGATCTCTTGTCCGCAGTTATTTCCGGCGACTTCGGTTTCCACACTGAGAAAGACATCGCCCGAGGTTTGGGACGCATTGGTGGGGAAGGTATAGACCTCTGCCCGCAGGCCGTCAGGTACATCGGGATCACCCAGACGAACGATATAACCGCCCTGACCGGTCACCGCAAAAGACATATCGCGTGCGGCACCAGACCAGACATGACCGGCATCGCCGTAGTCCGCGCCAAATTCACGGGCATGAAGCTCGAAACCCGTGTCCCCTTTCCATTGCAGGGCCACACGGTCGAAATCGTCAAACTCTTCCACGACGGTCTGTGCCACAGCGCCTTCGCCGTTGCTGAAGGCCACGACAAATGTCGCATCCTGCGCCATCGCAGGCACGGTGATGTCAAAGGTGCCTTTGGCATCGGTCATCTGGTTAAACAACATGTTGGAATGATGCACCGTCACACGCTCCATCGGGAGGCAGGAAGCCTCAAGCGTCAGGTTCACCATCGCCGCCGCGATCGGACGGGCCGTGGCTGTAATCTCGCATGCCGGGGCGGGAGACGCGTTCGTTGCACCCTGCGCAGGCCCCACATCAACGGCAGCGGCAGTGCGCGGCAGCGGCGTGGCATCCGGGCTGACGGCCTCTTGCGCTGCGGCCAGCATAACCTGCTCCTGCGCGGCCGGCTCGACAAAATCATCGGCGAATTCGGCAGAGGTCAGCATGATTTCTTCAACATCAAGGACAGCTGCACTGGCGTTTGCCAACGGGGCGCCCTGATACTCTGCCGCCGGAGTAGAGGCGGATTGCTGCATGAAGAAACCGATCCCGACGGCACAGGCCAGTGTCCCGGCTGTGGTTATGATTTCCTTACGGTAGCGCATGATCTGTGTCCCTTGTTACGGAATAACTTGGGGCGAAGGTGACAGCAGATCAGGGCCGGATTTGGGCAACGGCACGCAGGAAATGTGACGTTTTACAGTCCGGTATACCTGGTGACTTGTGTTTAGGTCAGTCGGCCATGGCAGTGTTTGAACTTGTCACCCGACCCGCAGGGGCACGGATCATTACGACCCGGATTGCCCCATGTGGCGGGATCAGCCGCATCAAATCCGTCTGCCGCCACGGCAGCATCCACGGCATCCCCGGCGGCGTCATCTGCCGCTTGTTGTTGGGCGACCATCTGGTCCAGCATGCGCTGCTGCTCTTCCTCGGTTGCAGGTTCGATGCGCGACAGGCGCTGCGTCACATCCGAACGCAGACTGTCCAGCATCGCCTCGAACAGTTGGAAGGATTCGTTTTTGTACTCGTTCAGCGGGTCGCGCTGGGCATAACCGCGAAACCCCACGACCGAGCGGAGATGCTCAAGCGTCAGCAGGTGATCGCGCCATTTTGCGTCGATGGTTTGCAACAGGAAATGCTTTTCGATGTTGCGCATGTTCTCTGGACCAAAGCGTTCCGCTTTATCCGCCATCAGCGCATCCGTCGCCTCGATCAGGCGGTCGCGGATCACTTCGTCCTCTACGCCATCCTCTTCACACCATGCGATCACAGGCACGTCGACACCCAGCTGTTCGATCACAGCGGCATAGAACCCCTGCGTGTCCCACTGATCGGCATAGGTGTTGGGCGGCATGTACTGGTCGATCAGGTCGTCGATCATCTGGTGACGCATGTCTTCGGTGATTTCATGCAGGTCCTGCGATTCCATGATGTCGCGGCGCTGGCCAAAAATGACCTTGCGCTGTTCGTTCATCACGTCATCGAACTTCAACAACTGCTTGCGGGTGTCAAAGTTGCGGCCCTCGACCTTTGCCTGCGCGCGCTCCAGCGACTTGTTGACCCAGGGGTGGATGATCGCCTCGCCTTCTTTCAGGCCCAGCGATGTCAGCACTTTCTCCAGCCGCTCGGAGCCGAAGATGCGCATGAGGTCATCCTCCAGCGACAAAAAGAACGACGAACGGCCCGGATCGCCCTGACGGCCAGAGCGGCCGCGCAGCTGGTTGTCGATGCGCCGGCTCTCGTGCCGCTCGCTTGCCAGAACGAACAGGCCGCCCGCCTCCAGCACTTTTTTCTTTTCTTCGGCTGTCTCTGCCTCGATCCGCGCACGAATGGCCACGGGATCGCCGTCAGGATCGGCGGCCAGCGCTTCGAGCACGCGCAGCTCGACGTTGCCGCCCAGCTGGATATCGGTGCCACGGCCCGCCATGTTGGTCGCGATGGTGACGGCGCCGAATTTGCCCGCATCACCGACGATCTGCGCTTCCTGCTCGTGCTGGCGGGCGTTGAGGACGTTATGCTTGATCCCCTCCGCTTCCAGCAGCGCGCTCAGCCTTTCGGATTTCTCGATCGAGGTGGTGCCGACCAGACAGGGCTGTCCCTTGGCATGCGCCTCTTTCACCCGCTCGATCATGGCGGTGTATTTCTCGGCCACGGTGCGGTAGACGGCGTCGTCCTCGTCCACCCGCGCGATTGGCACGTTGGTCGGAACCTCGACCACGCCAAGACCGTAAATCTCCTGAAACTCCTCTGCCTCTGTCAACGCGGTGCCGGTCATGCCGGCCAGCTTGTCGTACAAACGAAAATAGTTCTGGAAGGTGACAGAAGCGAGGGTAATATTCTCGGGCTTGATGCTCACGCCCTCTTTGGCCTCGATGGCCTGATGCAGCCCGTCGCCCAGACGGCGGCCCGCCATCATCCGGCCGGTGAATTCGTCGATCAGCACAACCTCGCCATCGCGCACGATGTAGTCTTTGTCCTTCTCGAACAGCTTGTGCGCGCGCAGGCCCTGATTGACGTGGTGCACGATCGAGGTGCTTTCGGGATCATAAAGGGTCATCCCCTCTTCCAGCATCTCGCGGGCGCGCAGCTGTTCCTCCAGAAACTCGACACCCTCGTCCGTAAAGGTGACGTTGCGGGTTTTCTCGTCCATCTCGTAGTGCTCGGGCACCAGCGAGGGGATGACCGTGTCGATGGTCTGGTACATGTCCGACCGGTCGTCGGAGGGGCCAGAAATAATCAGCGGCGTGCGCGCCTCGTCAATCAGGATACTGTCGACTTCGTCCACAATCGCAAAGTTGTGTTGCTTCTGGAAAAGCTGGTTCAGCTCCGACTTCATGTTGTCGCGCAGATAGTCAAAGCCCAGCTCGTTGTTGGTGGCATAGGTGATGTCGCTGTCATAGGCCGCCCGCTTGAGATCGTCAGGCATGTCCGGCACGACATATCCCGTGGTCATCCCGAGCGAGGCAAATACCTTTCCCATCCATTCGGCATCGCGCTGCACGAGGTATTCGTTCACCGTGACGATATGCACGCCTTTGTGCGTCAGCGCGTTCAGATAGGCGGCAAACGTCGCGGTCAGGGTTTTACCCTCCCCCGTCTTTTGTTCGGCCACGTTGCCCTGATGCAGAAAAATCGCGCCCATCAGCTGTGTGTCAAAGGCCCGCAAACCCAGCGTGCGGCGCGCGCCCTCGCGGCAATTGGCAAAGGCTTCGGGCAGCAGATCGTCAAGGCTCTCACCGCCGGTTGCGCGCTTTGACAGCTCTTCGGTCTTTTGCTTTATGCCCTCGTCGGACAGTTTTTCAAACTCGGGCTCCAGCGCGTTGACCTGTGCCACCAGCGGAAGAGCCGCCTTGATCTTGCGATCATTGGGCGTGCCAAAAACCTTTTTAGCGATTTTTCCGAGTCCCAGCATGCGATCTCCAGCCGAATTAAAATTCTATTCCGCGATCTGCTTGCCCCGCAAACACCCAGTCCATAAATAGAAGGGGAGAATGGTGGCCTCAAGCCGCGCCCAATAGCGATGTAAGGGCCACCCTATAGCGTGTCAATGTAACCGGACGCAGAGCACCGGAATGATAGGACAAACCATGCAAAAAACACTCACTTTTCTCGGCTCTCTCGCCTTTGCGGCGACACTGGCCCTGCCCGTCACAGCGCAACAGACAACCCCCGCTGATCCGGGCGTCGTCGTCGCCACCGTTGGGGATACGGAAATCACGGTTGGTCACATGATCGTGGCCTGGGCGTCCCTCCCCGAGCAATATCAGGGCCTGCCCGATGATGTGCTGTTCAAGGGTATTCTGGATCAACTCGTCCAGCAGACCGCATTGCAACAGCAGTTCGACGGCGATGTGCCTGCCCGCATCGACCTGCAAGTCGAGAACGAGCGTCGCTCGCTGATTGCGGGGGAGGCGATCAACACAATCATGGCCGCTCCGCTGGACGAGGCCGAGGTTCAAGCCGCCTATGACGCCGATTATGGCAGCGCAGAGCAGGCGCCCGAATACAACGCTTCGCATATTCTGGTCGAGACAGAGGAGGCAGCACTCGAGGTCGTTGCAGAACTCGAAGGCGGCGCGGATTTCGCCGCGGTGGCACGCGACAAATCGACCGGTCCGTCAGGCCCGAACGGGGGGCAGCTGGGCTGGTTCGGCACAGGCGCGATGGTGCCGGAATTCGAGGCAGCTGTCATCGCACTTGAACCCGAGGCCGTATCCGCCCCTGTCAAAACGCAATTCGGCTGGCACATCATCCGCCTGAACGAGACGCGCATTCAGGAGGCCCCGACACTTGAGGACGTCCGCGAGGAAATCGAAACGCAGATCCGTCAGGTCCGCGCGCAGTCCAGAATTGAAGAAGTGACTGCCGCCGCTCAGGTCGACCGTAGCGCAGCCGAAGGCATCGACGTGTCGGTCGTCAAACAGATCTCGGTTCTGGAATAACCCCCCCGAATGGCAAAGATCGCACACGTCTCGCCCCTCGCGCCTGCCGCGTTCCCGTCCCTTCCGGTCATTGACGGGGTCACATTCGCCACCGCAGCAGCGGGCGTGAAATATCAGGGGCGCACCGATGTGATGCTGGCCCGCCTTGTGGCGGGGACAGTCGTGGCGGGGGCCTTCACGCGCTCCGCCACACGTTCGGCCAGTGTGCTGGACTGTCAGGCAAAGCTGGGGGGCGCGGCGGACGGCGGTGCGGCGATTCTCGTGAACTCCGGCAACTCAAACGCGTTCACCGGCAAGGGCGGCACAGCATCGGTCGCGGCAATCACCACCGCCACCGCGCGTGCCTGCGGCGTGCCGCACACCCGTGTCTTCACCTCCTCCACCGGCGTCATCGGGGAGCCACTGCCACATGACCGCATAACGCGCGTTCTGGACACCCTCGCCGACACCGCGCACCCCGACACAATCAGCGACGCCGCCAAGGCGATTATGACCACGGACACTTTTGCAAAAGGGGCCAGCGCACAGATCGAGGTAGCGGGCAAAACAGTCTCTATCGCCGGAATCGCAAAAGGTTCGGGCATGATCGCGCCCGACATGGCGACGATGCTGGTCTATATTTTCACCGACGCGCAAATTGCACAGGATGCCCTGCAATCCATCGTCAGCACCGCGAACGAGGCGACGTTCAACAGCATCACGGTGGACAGCGACACATCGACCTCCGACAGCCTGATCGTCGCGGCGACCGGCGCCAGTGGCGTGCAGGTCGACGGGTCAGACGCTTTTGCAACGGCGCTACACAGCGTGATGCAGGAATTGGCCCATCTGGTCGTGAAGGACGGCGAGGGCGCCACGAAATTCGTGCAGATCGACGTGACGGGCGCGGCCAGTGACGCCGACGCAAAGGTCCACGCCCTGTCCATCGCAAACTCTCCGTTGGTTAAGACCGCCATCGCCGGCGAGGACCCGAATTGGGGCCGCATCGTCATGGCCGTTGGCAAATCCGGCGCCGCCGCCGACCGCGACCGCCTGTCGATCCGGTTCGGCGATGTTCAGGTTGCCAAAGATGGCTGGCGCAGTGCCGATTACTCCGAAGAGGCCGCCGCCGCCCACATGAAGGGGCAGGACATTTTAATCAGCGTCGACATCGGCATCGGAAAGGGCACTGCAACTGTGTGGACCTGCGATCTGACCCACGGCTACATCTCGATCAATGCGGATTACCGGTCATGAAAATGGTCCTCGTCTCGGCTGTGGCGCTGATTGATACGGATGGTCGCGTTCTGCTGGCCCAGCGCCCCGAGGGCAAATCAATGGCCGGCCTGTGGGAATTTCCCGGCGGCAAGGTCGAGCAGGGCGAAACACCCGAAGCCGCCCTTATCCGGGAGCTGCAAGAGGAGCTGGGCATCGACACATGGGCCTCGTGCCTCGCGCCCCTGACATTCGCCAGTCATTCCTATGACGATTTTCACCTGATGATGCCCCTCTTTGCCTGCCGGAAATGGGAGGGCACGCCCCGCGCACGCGAGGGACAGACACTAAAATGGGTGAAACCCGCCCGCATGGGCGACTACCCTATGCCGGCTGCGGACATTCCACTGATCGCGGTTCTGCGCGACTGGTTGTAAAGCCCTGCCTCATAAAATATCGCAAAATGCCTGATATTTGTGCCGATTGTTTCCGTTTAGGGATGGAGTAGGCGAAAATATTGGCTATTGTAGAACGATAATTCTGGGGAGGATTGAAATGCTACGCACTATCACAATCGGAAGCTGTGTCTCTGTTCAGGGTACTTTTGTACGCTCCATGCCCGATGGGCGTATTGCGGTACAGGTCGATAACACCGTGTATTCCGGCGTACCAATTACCAAAAAGTAACGCGATCACAGTACAGATACAAAAAGGGACGGTGTTTTATGCACCGTCCCTTTTTCTATGTCTCGGCGCTGAACCCTAGCTCAGCGTGCGGGTGACTTCCTCACGGGTGAAGATTTCGATCACATCGTCGGGGCGGATATCCTCGTAATTCTCGAACGCCATCCCGCATTCCTGACCGGATTGGACTTCGGGCACTTCATCCTTGAACCGTTTGAGGGTTTTCAACGTCCCCTCATGGATCACCACGTTATCGCGCAGCAGACGCACACCCGCAGAGCGGCGCGCGACACCTTCGGTAACCAGACAACCCGCGACCTTGCCAACGCCCGTAACCTTGAACACCTCTTTGATCGACGCATAGCCGATAAAGTTTTCCTTGATCTCGTTGCTCAGCAGGCCGGATGCCGCCGCTTTCACATCGTCCACCAGATCATAGATGACCGAGTAATAGCGGATCTCGACACCTTTCTGGTTGGCCGTGTTGCGGGCAGAGGCATTGGCACGGACGTTAAAGCCCATGATCGGCGCACCTGACGCTTCGGCCAGACCCACATCGGTTTCGGTAATCGCACCAACACCCGAATGCAGCACGCGCACACGCACCTCGTCGTTGCCGATTTTCTCCATCGCTTGCACGATCGCCTCGGCAGAACCCTGCACGTCCGCTTTGACCAGAATTGGCAGCTCCGACACGTCCTCGTCCGCTTTGGCATTCGCCATCAGCTGTTCCAGCGTCGTCGCGGCCCCTGCAGCCGCGCGTTTGTCCTTGGCCGCATTGGCGCGGTATTCGGCAATCTCGCGGGCCTGCGCCTCGGTGCTGGTCACGTTCAGCACATCGCCCGCTTCGGGTGTGCCGTTGAGGCCCAGAACCTCGACGGGGACGGACGGACCCGCCTCCTTGATCCGGTTGCCCTGATCGTCGATGAGGGCACGAACCTTGCCGTACTGCTCACCCACGACAAAGATGTCGCCGGTGCGCAGCGTCCCGTTCTGAACCAGAACAGTTGCGACAGGGCCGCGACCCACGTCCAGCTTTGCCTCGATCACGGCGCCAACAGCGGCGCGTGCCGGATTCGCTTTCAGCTCGAGGATCTCTGCCTGAAGGGCAATCGCCTCCAACAGCTCGTCCAGACCCTGACCGGTAATGGCCGAGACTTCGACATCCTGCACATCACCCGACATCTTCTCGACGATGACTTCGTGTTGCAACAGGGCTGCGCGCACTTTGTCAGGATCGGCGGCGGGTTTATCAACCTTGTTGATCGCCACGATCATCGGCACCTCAGCCGCTTTCGCGTGTGCAATCGCCTCGATCGTTTGGGGCATCACAGCATCATCCGCCGCAACCACCAGCACGACGATATCCGTCACCTGCGCCCCGCGAGAGCGCATGGAGGTGAAGGCCGCGTGGCCGGGTGTATCGAGGAAGGACAGAACCTGCCCGCCGTCGGTCGTCACCTGATAGGCACCGATGTGTTGCGTGATGCCACCCGCTTCGCCCGCGACAACCTTTGCGTTGCGGATCGCGTCCAGCAGGGATGTCTTGCCGTGGTCGACGTGGCCCATGATCGTGATAACCGGAGGACGGCCGTGCAGATCGCCCTCGTCGTCTTCTTCCAGCTTGATCACATCCTCGACGTCAGCGTCCGAGACGCGGACAACCTTGTGGCCGAATTCCTCGATGATCAGCTCGGCGGTGTCTGCATCAATCGTTTCGTTCTGCGTCACCATCAGGCCGCTGTTCATCAGCGCCTTGACGACAGCGCCGGTTTTCTCGGCCATACGGGCCGCCAGTTCCGACACGACAATTGCCGGTGGCAACTGCACGTCGCGAATGATCTTTTCGCGCTCGACGTTACCGCCCATCGCCTTGGCGCGCGCGCGGTCCTGCTTGCGCTTCATCTGCGCCATCGAGCGTTGACGCCCGCCTTCGCCACCGCGCAACGCCTGGTTCACGGTCAGCTTGCCAGAGCGGCGATCGTCGGTCTGGCGATTCTTTTTGTTGGTTTCCTCGCGGTCACGCTCTGTCTTGCGGGGCGTGGCAGAAGGGAGCGCCTTGTTCGGCGTGGCGCGCGCTGCTGCCGGCTCGGTCGCGGGGGCGGCTGCCGCCTGGGCTGCGGCCTCGGCCTCGCGCTTGGCGCGCTCCTCCTCATCGGCTTTCGCCTTGAGGCTCTCTTCGCGGGCTTTGTCTTCCGCCTCTTTGGCTTCGATCTCGGCGCGGCGGCGCTCACGGTCTTCGGCGCGCGCTTTTTCGTCAGCTTCGCGTGCGGCGGTCTCTTCGACCTCGCGCGCTTTTGCAGCCTGAACAGCCTTCAGGCGGCGGTCCATTTCGCTGTCGGTGATGCCTGCCGGACGCTTTGAGGGATCGCCAACAGGGCCCGCGCCGGGGCCGGTTGGTTTTTGCCCGCCGGGCTTTGGCACCACAACGCGCTTGCGCTTGGTCTCGACCACAACGTTCTTTGTCCGCCCGTGGCTAAAGCTTTGCTTTACGTTGCTGGGACGTGAGCCACCAAGGCCCAATGTTTTTCTGCCGTCACTATCGCTCATCTAGCTCGTCTATCCTTTCGGCTGGCCGCTGCCAGCCTCGTTTTGTCGCACGCCGTTTAACCGGTGAGCTTCCTCTACAACACGCAGAGTGAGTCCACCAGAGGCGAGCGCCCCATGTATCACAGTTTGACGTCCAAACGCCAACCCAAGTTCATCAGCCGTCAGACACCCGATATAGTGCCCGTAATGCGGCGTGCTCAGTTTCGATTTGCCGCGCCCCGATCCGTCCACAGCCTGAATCAGCACCAGCGCCTCTTCGGTTTGCAGCCAGGTTTTCACCTTCTCGTATCCCGCCACGGCCTTACCCGCTTTGCGCTGCATCGAGATCAGGTCCACCGTGCGGCGGGCCAGCTGTCGTTCAACTTCGTCCACCAGATCGTCCGGTGTTTTGGCGGGTTGTTTGGCACTGCGCGCAAACGCCCCCTTTTTAACCGCTGTTTCCAGCGCGCCGCGGTCCGCCGACACCCAGATCCCGCGGGCCGGAAGCTTGCCCAGAATATCGGGCACAACCTGACCATCAGGACCTACGACGAAACGCACCATGCGGTACTTCGGCAGCACTTCACCCGTGGCGATGCACTTACGCTCTGCGCCGCTCTCGCGGTCTTTGGATGCGCCACCGCGTCCCATTCAGGTACCTCCGGGGCCTGCGATCAGGCCCCGGCCTCCTCTTCCGCGTCGTCTTCGCTGGCGTCCGCTTCCAGCTCGGCGGGATCGACCCAACCCAGCAGGACACGGGCCGTCATGATCATGCGCTGGGCTTCTTCCAGCTCCATGCCAAACGGCTCCAGTACGCCGTCGTCCTTGATCCGCTCCCCGTTCTCTGTGGTCCAGCCGCCGGCCAGCTCCCAGTCGGCGCAGGTTGCGAAATCTTCCAGTGTTTTTACATCATCCTTGGCCAATGCCTCAATCATCGGGGGCGTCAGGCCGTCAAAATCAATCAGGCTGTCTTCGGCGCCCAGCGCGCGGGCGGCATCAAGCGCGGCTTTGTTCTGCGCCTCCAGCACGTCGCGGGCACGGGCCTGCAATTCGCCGGCAGTGTCTTCGTCCACACCGTCAATGACCAGCAGCTCGTCCACCTCGACATAGGCGACTTCCTCAAGGTTTGTGAACCCTTCGGACACCAGCAGCTGCGCAAAGAATTCGTCCAGATCAAGGTTGTCCATGAACAGTTTGGTGCGCAGCTCGAACTCTGCCTGACGGCGTTCGCTTTCCTGCTCCTCGGTCATGATGTCGATGTCCAGACCGGTCAGCTGGGAGGCAAGGCGCACGTTCTGGCCACGGCGACCGATTGCAAGGCTCAGCTGCTCTTCCGGCACGACAACTTCGATTTTGCCGGCCTCTTCGTCCAGCACAACCTTGCTGACTTCGGCAGGCTGCAATGCGTTCACAAGGAAGGTCGGCGTGTCCTCGTTCCACGGAATGATGTCGATCTTCTCGCCCTGAAGCTCGTTCACGACGGCCTGCACACGGCTGCCGCGCATACCCACACAGGCGCCGACAGGGTCGATGGAGTTGTCATAGGAAATCACAGCGATCTTGGCGCGCGAACCGGGGTCACGGGCCACCGCCTTGATCTCGATGATGCCGTCATAGATTTCGGGCACTTCCATCTTGAACAGCTCTGCCATGAATTCGGGCGCGGTGCGGGACAGGAAAATCTGCGGGCCGCGCTGCTCGCGGCGCACGTCCTTGATGAACACGCGAATGCGGTCGTTGGGGCGGTACGATTCGCGGCCGATCTTTTCGTTGCGGCGCAGAATCGCCTCACCTGCACCCACGTCGACGATGACGTTGCCGTATTCCTCACGCTTGACCAGACCGTTGATGATCGTGCCGGCGCGGTCCTTGAATTCCTCGAACTGGCGATCCCGCTCCGCTTCGCGCACCTTTTGCAGGATCACCTGCTTGGCCGACTGCGCGGCGATGCGGCCCATCTCGACAGGGGGGACTTCCTCGGTGAACTCCTGACCCACTTCAGGGTCGGCCATATATTGTTTGGCCTGCTCGACGGTGAACTCGGCCTGATAGTTTTCCAGCTCTTCCTCGGTCACGACGGTGCGCACACGGGTAAAGGTGGCGCGGCCTGTCTTGCGGTCGATGGCCACGCGAATGTCCATCTCGGCGCCATAGCGCGACTTGGCCGCCCGCGCGAGGGATTCTTCCATCGCCTCGATCACCAGTCCGGGGTCGATCATCTTTTCGCGGGCAACCGCCTCGGCAGTTTGCAACAGCTCCAGCTGGTTTGCGGATGTAATGGCCATTCTAGTTTTCTCCCTTGTCAGACATATGCGTCTGGACCTCGCCCCCAAGGGGCGGCTCTTCTTCAAAAGTGTCGAATTGAGTCTCGTCTATTGCGCCCGCCGCCTTGCGCTGGCGCAGCATTTCCTTGATCAGCTCGTCGGTCAGGACCAGCTTGGCATCGCTGAGCCATGCGAACTTGAGGCCCACAGTGCCTTCCTCGATGTTGATCAGCACCTCGTCACCCTCGACGCCCGCCAGCTCCCCCTTGAAGCGGCGGCGACCGCCGACCATCTCGTCTGTCTCGATCTTGGCCTCGTACCCCTCGAAGTTGGCAAAGTCCTTGAGACGGGTCAACGGGCGGTCGATGCCGGGGCTGCTGACCTCAAGCGCGTATTCATCAACGATCGGATCCTCGACATCCAGAACGGCACCGATCGCAGTCGAGATCTTGGCGCAATCATCCACCTCGATCCCGCCATCGGGCTTGTCGGCCATAACCTGCAACGTCGACGCCTTGCCCGACATCAGACGCACGCGCACCAGCTCATACCCCATGTCCTCGATGACGGGGGTGATGATCTCGGCCAGCCGGCGGTCCATCGCTGCTTTTGCAATCAGGTCGTTGTTCATTGTCTCACTTGTTCTTCAGGCACAAAAAAACGGGCGCGCGGCCCGTTTGTCAGGTTCGGTGGATGTTTGGTTTGGACCCAAGCACCGCGCTGTTGATCCGTCATATACGCGCCATGTACGGGAACATCAAGCCCCCCACCACCGCTGCGGTGCGCGCAGGTCGTCAAACGGACGCGGGCCCAGTGCCGCAGGCATTGCAACGCTGCGCGCCACAGCGTGTCCTTCCCAGCGGGCGATGTCGTCGAATGCGGCCAGCGCATCCGTATCCGTCAGGTCCGCACCGTCCACAAGGTATTCGGCCACCGCCTGCGCACGCACGGCCCCCGACGGGATCGAGGACAGTGTGACCCCGTCGAACCAGCCCGCCTGCCCGTCCTTCCAATGCGCCGCCACACGAGCGGTCACAAGCTGCTGACCGGCTGCGAAATGGCGCACGGCATACAGGCCCGTCCCGATACCTGCTGCCGGCGCGTGGGCGGGGCGGATCACATGGGCAGGCTGCGCAAGGGTAAAGGGCAACACCCGGTCGGGCGCGGCAAGGGTGACCGCAATGCGCGCAGGCGTGAGCACATGCACCTCACCAAGGGCCGCAAGGCTGTGTGCCGCGTCCCGCGCCGTGAACGCCGTACCGTCATGGAATATGACATCCTTGCGCAAATCAAAGGTCCAGACACGCGCGTCTGCGCTGCTGTGCCAACCCGTCGCCAGCTCGGGGCGCAGGGTGCCGTCTGCCGCAACCTCGGTCAGTGTTTCGTATACCAACCCCTGACGGGCGATCTGCATGAACAGGCCATCCCCGCGCAGCCAGTCATCACTGCGCGCAGCCCCCGACAAGGCCAGCCGCAGCGTGCCCCCCCGTTGGGGCAATGGACCGGCCCCCGCACCCGTGGCCGCCAGAAACGCAGCAGCCGCACCGCTGGCAAACAGCGCACGGCGGTCAAGGGGTTTGCGGCTGCTCATGTGGCGGCGATCCGGTCCATCGCGCGGACCAACTCGGCGCTGATGCCCGGCTCACTCAGGGCGTGGCCTGCGTTGCGCACCATCTTCAGCTCGGCCTTTGGCCAGGCGCGCGCAATCGCAAAGGCGCTGTCGGGCGGGCAGATCATGTCATACCGACCCTGCACAATGATCCCCGGAATATGCGCAATCCGCTCCATCTGCGCGAGGATCTGGCCATCATACTTTAGAAAACCCGCATTGATGAAATAGTGATTCTCCAGCCGCGCAAAGGCCCGCGCATATTCGCCCGGCCCTTCGACCATCTGGCCGGAAGAAGAAATGGATGCCAGCGCGTTTTCCCACCCCGACCACGCACGGGCATAACGGGTCTGCAACGACATATCGTCAGAAAACAGGCGCCGGTGATAGGCCTTGATCAGATCGCCCTGCTCGTCCTCGGGGACAAGGGCGGTGAACCGCTCCCACACCTCTGGCCAGAACTTGCCCGCGCCACCGCCATAGAACCAGTCCAGTTCTGATTGCGTCATGGTAAACACACCGCGCAGGATCAGATTGCGCACAGCAGCCGGATGCGTCTGGGCATAGATCAGCGACAACGTCGCCCCCCAGCTGCCGCCAAAGACGGCCCATTGCGAAATGCCAAGCGTCTCGCGGATCAGCTCAATATCGGCGACCAGATGCCATGTGGTGTTATCGCTACACGACGCATGCGGGGTCGAGCGGCCACACCCGCGCTGGTCAAACAGCACGATCCGGTATTTGGCAGGATCGAAATAGCGCCGCATCGACGGGCTGCATCCCCCCCCCGGCCCGCCATGCAGCACCACGACAGGAATACCGTCGGGATTGCCGCATTGCTCAACGTACACGACATGCCCGTCCCCTACCTGCAACATGCGCCGGTCGTAGGGGTCAAGGGGCGGATACAAATACTGCACTGCGCGCTTTTGATCAGGGGTCTTATCCATTACTTGGCCTTATAGTACGAGGTGTCATTGAATACGAGGAGCATAAACATGCAAGCGCAGCAAAGCACTGTCGACGACGCCGAAGTCGCAAAGTTCGAGGCGATGGCCGCCGAATGGTGGGACACCGAAGGTAAATTCAAGCCGCTACACATGCTCAACCCCTGCCGTCTCGACTATATTACGACCCAGATTGCAGGAGAGTTCGACCGCGACCTGACCGCCCCCGAGCCGTTCAAGGGTCTGCGCATTCTCGACATCGGCTGCGGCGGCGGCCTGCTGTCAGAGCCGATGGCAAGGCTGGGCGCAACCGTTGTGGGCGCAGACGCGGCGGCGGGTAACATTCCCGTAGCCCGAATCCATGCAGAACAGTCGGGTCTGGACATCGACTATCGACACACCACAGCCGAAGCACTGGCCGACGCGGGCGAGCAGTTCGACGTTGTGCTGAACATGGAAGTCGTGGAACACGTCGCCTCCCCCATCAGCTATCTCACGGCGTGCCGCAAGCTGTTGAAACCCGGCGGGCTTCACGTCTGCTCGACCCTAAACCGCAATCCGAAATCCTATGTCGTGGCCATCATCGGCGCCGAGCATGTGATGCGCTGGCTGCCCAAGGGCACACACGAATGGTCCAAATTCATCACCCCGGACGAATTGTTTACCCTGTTGGAGGAGGCAGGGCTGACACCCGTGGACCGCAAAGGATTCGTGTTCAACCCGCTGACATGGCAATGGCGCCTCTCGGCGCGCGACCTCAGCGTGAATTACGTCACCGCCAGCCTCAAACCCTCAGCCTAGCTGCTTGCGCAACTCGCGCAGAATCGGCAGGGCGGCGCGGGTGTTCTCCTCGCCCAGATCCTCAACCACTTTGGTGATCATCGGCTCTATCGCGCCAAGGGCGGTTTCACGCGCCTGCCTGCCTGCGGGGCTGATCGTGACCATCTTGCGCCGGGCATCGTCCCAATCGGGACGGATATGGACATAGCCCGCCCACTCCAGCTTGGCCAACGTGTTGGTCATGGCACCGCGGGTCACATGAAATGTCTCGGCCAGTTGCGCGGGCGTGCGCTCTGTGTCGCGCCACGCGAGGTGGTTGAGCACGGAAAAATGCGACAGCTCCATTCCCTTTGGCAGCACCTTTCCCAAACGGCTGCGCAGAATCTGGTCCGTGCCCAGAATTTCACTGAACAACATAATCGCAAGGGTGTTGTGTGTGTCGCTCATTAGGGTCCGTCAAAATGTCGCTTGTGGCGCAGGCTTGGAACGCGGGCGCGCGCGCTGTTAACTTGTTGTATATCAAACTCGAACAAATGTATCCCCGCATCCGTTCCCGCATCCACAACCACCTCGCCCCACGGCGAGACAACCAGCGAATGACCATAGGTGTCGCGGGTTTTGTGAGTGTCGCTGGCATGGGTGCCGGTTTGCGCGGGCGCAATGACATAGCAGCCTGTCTCGATCGCGCGGGCCCGCAAAAGGCTGTGCCAATGCGCCACCCCCGTCGCGGGTGAAAACGCGGATGGCACCGTCAGGATGTCTGCCCCCGCCCCGGCCAACGATTGATAAAGCGCCGGAAACCGCAGGTCATAACAGATCGTCATCCCGATTTTGGCAAAGGGCGTCGTGGCCAGCACCGCCTGATCGCCCGGACGGTAAGCCGCCGATTCCCGCCATGTTTCGGTCGGGGTGACCTGCACGTCGAACATGTGGATTTTATCGTATTGCGCGACAATCGCGCCCTGCGGATCAATCAGGAACGACCGGTTTGCAAACCGCCCGTCCGCATCCCCGGTCTTGAGCGCGAGCGAGCCGATCAGCACCCAGATGCCCAGCGCCTGCGCATCCGCCCGCAAGGCGGCAAGCGTCGGATCATCCTGCGCATGGTGCAGCACGGCGCGCTGGTGCGTGCGGCTGGTCGAGATACAGTTCGTTACCTCGGGCGTCAGGACAAATTGCGCACCCTGCGCCACAGCCTCCGCCAGCATTGCGCGGGTGACGGCCAGATTTGCAACCGGATCATCGCTCACGCTCAGCTGAAGGAGGGCGGATTTCATGCCGCCAGCAGCGCGTCGAGCTTGCCCGCGTTCTCAAGCGCGAACAGATCGTCACAGCCGCCCACATGCGTCTCGCCGATGAAAATCTGCGGCACGGTGCGGCCCCCGTTCGCGCGGGTGATCATCTCGGGCTTGCGGTCGGGATTGGCCAGCACATCCACCTCGGAAAAACTGACGCCCTTCTGGGTCAACAGACGCTTTGCGGCATGGCAAAAGCCGCACAGGGGAGAGGTATAGATTTCAACGGGCTGCATCGCGGTATCCTTTGTTCAACAAGTGTCGAGACAGGATTTAAGCGTCTTTGCCCACTCTTGCTAGGGTCAGCACGCGCACAGGGCCAGAATCAGCCACCATACAGGCGCGGGTACAGGCAGCCAGCGTCGCACCCGATGTCATGACATCGTCGATCAACAGGACCGGACGGCGCTGCAACCGAAGGCCGCGTTTCGGATGTGGTCGGATCGCCTTGTCCAATGTTTCAAATCGCGCATCGCGGCCCAGACCATCAAGGCTGCTGGTGCGGCGGACCCGCTGCAATGCATCAGGGCACCACGCCAGATCCAGCTCCCGTGCAACGGCCTGCGCCAACAGGGCCGACTGGTTATAGCGCCGCCGCAGCAGGCGTGACCAGTGCAGCGGCACAGGCACCACCAGCGTTTCGGGGTCCAGCACATCCCGCATCCTGTTCGCCATCCACAGCCCCGCTGGCCGCGCAATTTCCTGACGGTCGCCGTGTTTTAGTGCCAGCACCAGCTTGCGGCCCGTATCGCGGTACATCAGCGCGGCGCGCCCCTGCACCCACGGCATCGGTGTCTGCATGCAAGTGTCACAATAGCTGTCGGTGCTGTCACCCCCCGCAGGCAAAGCGGTGCCACAACAATCACACACTTTTCCACCCAGAAAACCCGCATCACGCCAGCACGGACCACACAGGCCAAAATCACTTTCGACCGTTTCGCCGCAGGTGATGCAGCGCGGCGGATAGATCAGTTCAACAGCCGTTTGAAGTTGCTCTGCCAGCGGCCTATGTAGACCCATATGACTGCTCCCATGACAGATATGCGCGCCCGCGTGATGCGCCGTGCCCGCGCCACTGCGCAAGCGATGTTCCTGCACGATGCCGCCGCGGATGAGCTGCATGATCGGCTGGGCATGGTTAACAAATCGTTCACATCCGAAGCGCTCGTCACAGGCTTTGGCGAATACTGGAAACAAAAGCGCCCCAATGCCGTGATTGTTTCCGATACGGAAACACTGTCCCTCGCACCACAGTCACACGATCTGGTCACGCATATGATGGGGCTGCATTGGGCGAATGATCCTGTCGGCCAGTTGATCCAGTGTCGTCGCGCGCTGCGGGCTGACGGGCTGTTTATCTCGGCCAGTCTGGGCGGCGAGACGCTGACAGAACTGCGCCGCGCGCTGGGCGAGGCAGAGATTGCAGTCACTGGCGGGCTGTCCCCGCGCATCGCCCCCCTGCCAGAGCTGCGCGATCTGGGCGGCCTGCTGCAACGCGCGGGCTTTGCCCTGCCTGTTGCGGACACCGCAACTTTCTCAGTCGAATACCGCGACATCTGGCACCTGATGCACGACCTGCGCGCAATGGGCGAAACAAACGTGCTGACCGCGCGCTTGCGCAAACCGACGCGCCGCGCCGTTTTCACCCGTGCGCAGGACCTCTATGTCCGGCATTTCAGCGCACCCTCGGGGCGGTTGCGCGCCAGCTTCGAGCTTCAGCTGTTGACCGGCTGGGCCCCTGACGCGTCCCAGCCCCAACCCCTGCGGCCGGGGTCTGCACAACAGCGGCTGTCAGACGCGCTGGGCACCGCCGAAAAACCCCTGCGCGATTGACCCCACGCAAAATCTATCTATGTGAAGCGTCAGGCTATTCAGGATTGTCCCATGAAAGATATGCAGAACGACGAACGCCCCGTTCATTCGGATGCAGACCACCCCACGGTTCCGCGCCCCAAGATCGGCGTGCTGGTGGGCAATCTGGGCACGCCGGACAATTATGATTATTGGTCCATGCGCCGCTATCTGGGGGAGTTCCTGTCGGATCGCCGCGTCATCGACTATTCCCCGTGGCTGTGGCAACCGCTGTTGCAGCTGATCATCCTGACGAAACGCCCCTTTACCTCGGGTGCGGCGTATAAATCCATCTGGAACGAGGTCGATGGCGAAAGCCCGTTGATGACGATCACAAAGGCCCAGACGGTCAAGATCGCAGCCGAGATGGACAAGACATATGGCGACGACGTCATGGTTGATTTCTGCATGCGCTATGGCAACCCCTCGACGCAAAGCAAGGTGGAAAAACTGGTCAAGGCAGGGTGTCAGAAGATCCTGTTTTTCCCGCTCTATCCGCATTACGCCGGTGCCACATCGGCCACCGCCTGCGACAAGTTTTTCGCCGCATTGGGCCGCGAAAAATGGCAACCCGCCAGCCGCACGGTGCAGCCCTACTTTGACCGCCCCGACTATATCGACGCCCTCGCCAAAAGCATCGAGACGAAATACGCCGCGCTTGAGACGCGGCCCGATATTCTGGTCTGCTCGTACCACGGTGTGCCAAAACGGTATCTGATGGAGGGCGACCCCTATCATTGCCAATGCCAGAAAACGACCCGTCTGCTGAAGGAACGGCTGGGCTGGAACGACACAGAGATCAAGACGACCTTCCAGTCGAAATTCGGCCCCGAGGAATGGCTGCAACCCTACACTGTCGAGGAAGTCGCGCGGCTGGCCGAACAGGGCAAAAAGAACATCGCCGTCTGCGCGCCCGCCTTTTCAGCCGACTGCATCGAGACGCTGGAGGAGATCAACGAAGAGATTTTTGAAAGCTTCGAGGAGGCGGGCGGCGAACACTTCACCTATATTCCCTGCCTTAACGATGACGATGCGCATATTGCTGCGCTGTCGAACATCATCCGCGACAATCTGGCGGGCTGGATCTAGCTCTGACGCCCCCTGTTAGACGTAAAAAAGGCGGTGCATCAAGCACCGCCTTTTTAGGTTCAGCCCAGGGCCGAAATTTAGTCGGACGAAACTGCAGCAGCAACCAGAACCAGCAGCAGAAGTGGGATTGCCACGCCTGCGGAAGAACCTGTTGCTTCTTGAACGATAACCGGTGCTTCGATGATCGGGTCTGCCAGCGAGCCGGCAGAAGCGGAAGAAGCAGCAGCTGTCAGTGCAGCGGCGAGAACGAGTTTTTTCATAGTAATAACCTCCAGAAGACGGCGTATCATGTTTCTCAGCATGGAATACGCCTAAGACATACCTCGTAATTGTTGGTAAATAACATCTGTCTCCGGAAGGAAACAGGCATTAACACACCTGCAAGAGTATCGCCTAAATGTCGTCAAATAAGCAACACTTGTGTGCCCACTTTGGCCATGTCGTACAGTTCTTCGATATGCTCGTTGTACAGACCGATGCAGCCGTTCGATGACTTGCGCCCGATTTTGCGCGTGTCATGCGTGCCGTGGATTCGGTAATATGTCCACGTCAGGTGCAAGGAGCGTGTGCCCAGCGGGTTGTCGGGGCCGGGGCCGATAAACGGTGGCCATTCGGGGTTCCGCTCGATCATCGAGGGGGTCGGACGCCACGACGGTTTGGGGTCTTTGTGAATGATTTTGGTGCGACCACGGCGCGTCAAATCCTGGGTCAGCGGCACGCTGGACGGATAGAGCTTGTACACACTCCGGTCTTCGGACCAGTAGTGGACCGCGCGGCTGTCGATATCGACCAGAATGGCGCCCTTGTTCAGGTTGTCGAAATAGGGCCGCCAATCCAGCGTGCGAAAGCTGGAAATGTTGCGGCGCACAACCTCGGTGATGTCACGCTCTGTCTGGGTCGTGGCTTCGCTGTTCACGTCCAGACCTGTAGTCTGTGCGATTGCGGGCGTGGCAAGCATTGCGGCACTCCCCGCAAGGAACCCGCGACGGGTATTCAATTTGAAAGCATTAGACATGTCATGTCTCCGGATAAATATCTGCTGTTATGTCCATATATTGCGCCAAAGACACGTTTTCAAATCAAACACCTGTGAGATAGGCGGATCATCGCGGAGTGTATTTGAAATGTTGCACATCACGCTGTAAAGCAGTCCAAGAATTTGCGCTTGGAGTCGCCTGATGATCCGTGTCTTAACTCTCTTAATAGCTACTATTATTGGCCTTTCGGCCTGTACTGTCCCTGCCGCTGTAGGGCCGGATGGCCGTGCAGTTCCAAAAGCCTACAAGATCACCAACCGCGACGCCGCCAAGATTCCATTCCGCATGCTCGACTCTGTGAACGCCTTGCGGGGCGCATCGGGTCTGACACAGCTGACCCTTGATTCGCAACTGACAGCCGCCGCCGCAACCCATTCGCGGGACATGCAGGTGCAGAACCGTCCGTGGCACTTCGGCTCCGACGGCTCATCACCCGTCGACCGCGTGCGCCGCGTCGGATTTTCCAGCCCGCTGATTGGTGAAGTGATTTCTGAAACCTACGAGACAGAGCTCGAGACGCTGGGGGCGTGGATGGGGCAACCCGACACGCGCCGGATCATCATGTCGCCCGATGCGCGCAAGATGGGTTTTTCGTGGTATCAGGAAGACAACGGTAAAATCTGGTGGACGCTGGTTCTGGGTGGCTGACCCACAGGTCAACCGCACCAGATTTCAAAGCGACCGTTATAAAATAGCCGTCGTCAGGGATTGATCGCGATCGGCACGCCATCCGGCACCATCGCGTAAATCCGCTCCATCTCTTTGTTCGTCACGGCGATGCAGCCCCAGGTCCAGTCCCCTTTATCCTCACGCATCGGGTGCTTTTGCCCGTGAATGAAAATCTCGCCACCCGGTGACTTGCCCATTTCTTCGGCAACGCGGGTATCCTCTTCGTTGGGATACGAAATGCCCAGCGACAGGTGAAAGCGGCTGTTCGGATTGCGGCGGTCCACGCGGTAGACACCTTCTGGCGTCTTGCCGTCCCCCTCGAACTGTTTATGCCCCTCGGGCGCAAAGCCCAACAAGATGTCATAGTCTTTCAGCACGCGGTCCTCGTGCAAAAGATACATTTTCCGCGCGCCCTTGTTGACGACGATGCCCGTCACTTCGGGCCCGCTGTATCGCTTGAACTTGCTGGGCGTACACGCGCCAAGGGTCGCAACAGCTGCGCCCCCTAAAATAAGATGTCTACGTTTCATATCACTGCTGCCTCATCCGTTTTCGGATCTTTTATTGCCTAACACCATATCAAAACTTCGTCTGATCACAATGCTGTTAATACTCGCTTTTTCTTACCGGAAAAGGGGAAGGCGCTAATTCCGGCTGAGTTGCGCCGCCAATTCTACATGCGATGACCAGCGAAATTGATCCACAGGCTGCACCCAGTCAAGGGTGAACCCCCCCGCCACCATCTGCGCCACATCGCGCGCAAATGTGACCGGATTGCACGAGACATAGGCAACCCGCGCAATGTCAGACCGGACCAGCTCGGCGGTTTGCGCCTCGGCACCTGCGCGGGGCGGATCCATCACAACAGCGTCGTATTTGTAAAACTCGTCGGGCAGCAACGGGCGGCGGTACAGATCGCGCGCTGCATGGGTCACCGTCTTGAGCCCCTTTGCCATACGCCACCCTTTGTCCATCGCGGCGATCATCTGCGCCTCCCCCTCGACGGCAAAAACCTCGGCGTTTTTGGCCAGCGGCAGGGTGAACGTACCGCAACCGGCAAACAGGTCTACAATACGTTTTGCGCCCTCGACCGCTTCTTGCACAGCGGCCAGCAAATGCGCCTCTCCGTGGGCAGTGGCCTGCATAAAGGCGCCGGGCGGCGGGCAAACATCCGCCACGCCAAACCGCTGCACGGGGGGCGCGCGCTGGGCGATCACCTCATCCTCCCATGTCAACCGCGCGAACCCGCGACTGTCACACAGCCCCGCCAACGTAATGCGCAACGGCCCGTCGATGGGCTTGCCGCCGCTCACCTGAATATCCAGCCCCACGCGTGAGGTGGTGACCGTCACCGACAATGTGGCCTTCCGGCTGCCGCCCAGCTCGGCCAATGCCTCTGCGATATCGCGGGCGGCCAGCACCTCGGGCGTGACCAGTTGGCAATCGGGGATTTCGACCACAGTGCCGGATGCGCGCCCGTAAAAACCCGACATCGCCCCCTTCTTTGTGCGTCGCGCGGCAAAACTGGCGCGCCGACGCGATTGCGCAGGGGATGTGACGATAGGCCGGATATCAGTCGTGAGGCCCTGCGCAGCCAAAGCCTGCGCGATAATATCCGTCTTGAACGCCGCCACCAGCGGATCGGCAGCATGTTGAAGCTGGCAACCTCCGCAGGATTTGAAATGCCGACAGGGTGGCGTGACGCGGTGCTCGGACGGGGTGACGATCCTGACGTCGGTCAGGGTGGTGCCGTCACGGGTACCGCTGACAACCTCACCCGGCAATGTCATTGGCGCAAAGACCGGACCGTCGGCAATGCCGTCCCCGTAAATCCCGAGGCGTGTAATTGTGTGCTCTGTCATGCCCCCGCCATACCGCCGTGCGCGGGGCCATGCCAGCCCCTATTGCGCGGCCTTGATATCCAGAAACCCGCCCGACTGCCGCGCCCAATAGCCGGCGTACAAGCCACCCTGAGCCAGCAAGGCATCATGCGTGCCCGCCTCTGCGATACGGCCATCCGCCAAGACAACGATGCGGTCCATCTCGCGCAGTGTGGACAGACGGTGGGCAATAGCCATGACAGTCTTACCTTCCATCACACGCGCCAATGCGGATTGGATCGCGGCCTCCACTTCACTGTCCAGCGCACTCGTCGCTTCGTCCAGCACCAGAATAGGCGCGTCCTTTAATATGGCCCGCGCCAATGCGATGCGCTGGCGCTGGCCGCCCGACAGCTTCACACCCCGCTCCCCCAGATGCGCGTCATATCCGCTGCGGCCTTTGTGATCCTCAAGGCTGGTGATGAAGTCATGCGCCTCCGCCTGCTTTGCCGCGTCGATCATCTGCGCCTCGGTCGCGTCGGGGCGGCCATACATGATGTTGTCGCGGGCCGAGCGGTTGAACATCGCCGTCTCTTGCGTGACCATCGCAATGGCCCGCCGCAGGCTTTCTTGTGTAACGTTCCGAATATCCTGCCCGTCGATCAAAATGCGACCCTGTTCCGCCTCATAGAGCCTGAGCAGCAGTGCAACCAACGTCGATTTTCCCGCCCCCGAGGCCCCGACGACGCCCAGCTTTTCACCCGCGCCAATCGTCAGATCAACCTGTGCAATCCCGCCCGTCCCGCGCCCGTAAGAGAACCCGACGCCGTCAATGCGCACCTCGCCCTGCGTGGCGTCCAGTGTGATCGCATCCGCTGCATTTTCCAACCGCACGCGAGGGGTCAGGGTGCGCATGCCATCCTCGATCTCCCCGATGTTGGAATAGATCGCCATCATGGTAAAACTGACCCAGCCGGTCATCTGCGCGATACGGATCGAAATCGCACCTGCCGCCGCGATGTCACCCGCGCTGGCCATGTCCCGTTGCCACAGCATGACCGTCGCACCAATCAAAAGCACAGGCAGGACGCCTGCAAGGCTCATCAAGGCGAACCGGAAGCCGGCGGCAAGATAGCCGAATTCAACTGCCCGGCGCCGAAAGCCCGCCATCGCATCCAGCGCTGCGCGGTCCTCGTGATCGTCGTGGGCAAACAACTTGACCGTTTTGATGTTGGTGATCGTATCCACCACCTGCCCCGACACCAGTGACCGCGCACCTGCACGCGCCGCCGACCGCGCCCGGATACGCGGCAAAAACCAGCGGATCAGCGCGAAATAGAGACACAGCCAGATCGTCAGCCCCAGCGCGACCCACCCGTTGATTGCCGTCAGCAACAGAACCGAGCCCACCAGCGAGGCAAGCGCGAAAGCCACCACATTGATCATCTCCGAGGCGACGTCGGTCACAGCGCGCGCCGCCTGCATCTGCTTTTGCGCGATACGCCCGGCAAAATCATCGTCAAAGAAACCCACGTTCTGCCCCAGCGCCCAACGGTGCAGCCGCGACAGTACCAGCGGATTGACGTTAGGCTGCACGATGATCGCATTCGTCGCCGCCGACAGGCCAAAAAACAGCGGTCGGGCAATCAGGAAAAAACTGACGGCAAGGATGATCATCGCCGTGTTGCGACCGTCAAAAAACGCATCCGGTCCGCTGCTCACTGTGGCGTCGATCACCAGCCCGAGGATCAGTGCGGTGCCTGCCTCCAGCGCGCCGGCCATCGCGGAAATTGCAGCGGCAAACCACAGCGCGGGCCATGCCCCCGACAGGCACCAGCGCATAAACGCCCCCAGCGTTTGCGGGGGCGGTCCGTCTGCGGGGCGAAAGGGGTTGATCCAGTTTTCAAGCGTCACGCGTCATCTTCTTCTGTTTTCAGGAACCCGCCGGATTGGCGCGCCCAGAACTGGGCATATAGGCCGCCGGCCGCCAAAAGCGCGTCATGATCGCCATCCTCGACAATCTGCCCCGCATCCAGCACCAGAATCCGGTCCATTTGCGCGATGGTCGACAGGCGGTGCGCAATCGCGATGACCGTCTTTCCCTCCATCATACCATACAGCGTTTTCTGGATCGCGGCCTCGACCTCACTGTCCAGCGCGCTTGTCGCTTCATCCAGCAGCAGGATCGGCGCATCCTTTAGGATCACGCGGGCAAGGGTGATGCGCTGGCGCTGACCGCCCGACAGTTTCACACCCCGCTCGCCCACGCGGCTGGCATATCCTGTGTTGCCTTCGGGGTCTTGCAGATCGCGGATGAATTCATCCGCCTCGGCCTGTCGGGCGGCGGCAATGGCCTGATCCTGCGTCGCATCGGGGCGACCATACTGGATATTCTCAAGGACCGAACGGTGCAGCAATGCGCTGTCTTGTTGCACCATCCCGATCTGGCGGCGCAGACTGTCCTGCGTCACGCCCGTGATGTCCTGCCCGTCGATCAGGATCTTTCCCGCCTCTGCATCGTAGAATCGCAAAAGAAGCTTGAGCAGGGTCGATTTTCCCGCACCCGAGCGGCCAATGAGGCCAATCTTCTGGCCCGGCTCGATCACCAGATCAATCTGGTTGAGGCCCCCTGTCGGGCGGCCATAGTGATGGGTCAGCCCTGACATCTCGATCCGCCCGTTAGTCAGGCGGAGCGGCGCAGCATCCGGCGCATCAACCAACGTGATCGGCTGGGCAATCGTCTCCATCCCCTCGGCCACCACGCCCAACTGGCGAAAGAATGCGGACAGCGCCCACATGATCCACGCCGTCATCGAATTCAGCCGCAGGGTCAGCGTGGCGGCGGCGGCGACGGTGCCCACGCTCGCCGCGCCCTGCACCCACAGCGCCAGCGACCAACCGACAATACCGACAATCAGCAAGCCATTCAGCGTCACCAACGCGAAATCCATCTTGGTGAAAATACGTTGCTCGATCTGAAAAGTGCGCCGCGCCTCCTCGATCGCCTCTTTGGCATAGCGTTCTTCGCGGTCGTGATGGGCAAACATTTTGACCGAATGGATGTTGGTATAGGCATCCACCACCCGCCCCGTCACCGCCGAACGCGCATCCGACGCTGCCTTGGACGCAGGCCCGATGCGCCGGATCGCCCAGCGCGACAGGACAAAATACAGCGCAAACCAGACCAGCAGCGGCAACAACAACCGTGGATCGGCAGCGGTCAACAGGATCGCCGCGCCGATCAAATAGGCCAGTGCGAATGAAATCGCGTCAAACGCCTGAAACACCACCTCACCCGCGGCGGGGGGTGTCTGCATGATCCGGTTGGCAATACGGCCGGCAAAATCATTCTCGAACCAGCCGACAGACTGGCGCAACACCTGCCGGTGCGCCCGCCAGCGGATGAGCGTCCCGAAATTCGGCAAGATCGCATTGCTGATCAGCGCCACATCCACGGCCTGCACGACAGGGCGCACAAATACGATCAGCAACCCGACGATAACCAGCTCGGTGCCGTGGCGGGCCCACATCTCCTCCGGTCCCTGATCCAGCACATCGACAATCCGGCCCATGTAGTAGATCAGCCCGACCTCGACCGCTGCAACAAGAATGGACATGAACGCGGTGAGGGCAAAAATCTTTTTGAACGGCTGGCTGTAGCCCATGAAAAACGACCACAGATCCCGCGGCGGGCGATCATCGTCGGGATAATCGACGTAAGGGTCGATCAGGTTCTCGAAGAAGCGAAACATCAGCCGACCTTTTCAAAATAGTATCTTATACACCAGCGGTATCAGACAGGTGGCAAGGCGACCAGTTCCTCCTTGCTCAGCTCGAACCCCGACGCGATCCATGCCTTTTTGAGCGCGGCCAGACGCGCCCCCAATGCCGGACCCTGATAGGCGGGCATCAGGTCTTTTGCACCAACCGGAAATTGCTGTGCGGCTGCATGGTCCAGCCGCGCCAACATTCCGGCGTCAGGCAGGGTTTCCGCAAGGGCGCATTGGATCAGATATGATTGCGCCGCAAGGGCACTGCCATATTCAAAAGCAGTCTCTAACAAAGAAATTTCGCCATAAGCCGCCGCATGAATAGTCCTATAGTCGCGCTGCTCAACCTTGCTGAAGCGCAGGCGCGTCGGCACCCCCTCGCCGCCCAGCGCAACAAGGCGGCCCAGCCAGTCCGGCGCGATCCCTGCCGCCTGCGCGCTATGGATTACCAGCAGAACAAAACGGATATCAGTACCCGGCAGAACAGTCCCTAACACGCCACTTCGGGACATAGCGGCAAGGGATGTTGACGGGTCAGATGCCAGCAAGAGTTTGCGCATCTCTGCACCGATACGCTCAGCCGAAAGCGTCTCTAAACCATCCAGATTAGACCCTATTGCAGCAAGTGCCTCCGCATCCAGCCCTTCGGACGTATCTCCGTACCACGCGTAAAACCGGAAATAGCGCAAGATCCTGAGGTAGTCCTCGCGAATGCGCTGATCGGGGTCTTCGATAAAACGGACACGGCGCGCGCGCAGATCAGCCATGCCGCCCAGCGGATCAATTACAGTGCCCTGCGCATCCGCATAAATCGCATTCATCGTAAAATCGCGGCGGCGCGCATCGTCCGTAATATCTGTGGAAAACGCGACGACAGCGCGACGGCCATCGGTCTGCACATCGCGGCGAAAGGTCGTGACCTCATAGGGGACACCGCCCGAAACGACAGTGACCGTCCCGTGGTCGATCCCCGTGGGGACAGGGTTCAAATCAGCCGCCTGTGCGATCTGCATCACCTCATCGGGTGTGGCGCTGGTGGACAGATCAATATCGCTGACCGGCGCGCCCAGCACCGCGTTGCGCACACAGCCACCAACATAGAAAATCTGGTGACCCGCATCCGCAATAGCCTCAAAAACTGCCCGCGCAGAGGGCGCAGTCAGCCACGGCGCATCGGCCACATCTAGCTTTGTAAAATCTCGGTCCATGCGCGCAGCATACGCGCTGTTGCACCCCAGATGTAGTAGGGTCCGTAAGGCACCACGAAATAGTGGCGCATCTGCCCGCGCCAGCGCCGCGACTGGATCAGATAATTGTCAGGGTTCAGAACATGATCCAGCGGCACAATGAACACCTCCGCCACTTCGCCGGGTTCGGGCACGATCTTGAACGGCTTTGACACAAAGCCAATGACGGGTGTGACGTGAAAGCTGGTCACCGTTTCATGCGGGGGCAGCGTGCCCAAAACCTCGACGCTGGAAGGCGGCAGGCCGATTTCCTCATCCGCTTCGCGCAGGGCGGCAGCGATCACATCGGCGTCCTGTTCATCCTGCTTGCCACCCGGAAAAGCGATCTGCCCCGGATGATGTTTGAGGGCCGCCGCGCGTTTGGTCAGCAGCAAACCCAGACCGCCGGATGTCTCGACGATGGGCGCCAGAACGCCGGCAGGCCGCAACACGCGCCCCTGTGGCACAACCGTGTCGGGGTTCAGATCAAAATCCGACGACCCCACACCCGTCTGTCCCAACGCGCGGGCAATGGCATCCAGCCGGTCACGCATCCTTGGCCGCATCAAACCCGACCGATGCCGGATCAAGATCATAATGCGCGCCGCAGAACTGGCAATCCGCCGTGACGCGCCCGTCATCTGTCGTCATCGTCGCGATGTCCTTTGCAGAATAGATCGACAGGCTTTGCCGCACGCGGTCCTCTGAGCAGGTGCACCCGAAATGCACACGCTGTGTGTCAAACACGCGCGGGCGTTCCTCATGGAACAGACGCAGCAGCACATCGGAAGGGGGGAGCGTCGGGCCGATCAGCTCCAGATCATCGACGGTGTCGAGCAGGATATTGACCCGGTTCCAGTTTTCTTTTTCGTCGTCACCCAACAGATCGGCAGGCTGCAAAATCTCGCCCGTGCCCGTGTCTTGCGCGGAAAAGGGCGATGCTTTTGGCATGTGTTGCAGCATGACGCCACCCGCGCGCCAGTGCTCCGGCGCATCTGCGGTGGTGGATTTGCCAAAGCTCAGCTCGAACCGCGTGGGCAATTGTTCCGACTGGGCAAAATACCCCTCGGCGGATTTTGACAGGCTTTCGGGCGAGAGGGGCGCGATGCCCTGATAGGGGGTCATCCCCTTGCCCTGATCAATCATCACGGCGAAATACCCCTCGCCAACCTGCGCGATCGGGGGGCCGTCGGTCAGACGGTCCGCGTCATAGCTGGCGTAGGCGCGGATGCGCGCAGGCGCACCATCCTCGGTCGGGCCGTAGTAATCCGTGGCGATCATACGCACCGGTCCCTTTGACTGGACCTGCAATTGCAGCTTCCAGCGCAGTTTGATCGTCTGGCCGATCAACGCAGTCAGCAGGGCCATCTCCGCCACCAGCGCCTCGACCTGCGGGGGATAGTTGTGCTGCGCCAATATCCCGCCCAGCGCGGTATCAAGCCGTGCAATGCGCCCCCGAATATCCGAATGGTCAAGCTGGAAGGGCAGAACTGTATCGTCCCACCCGCTGCTGTTTGCGTCTGTCATTTTCGCCTATCCTTACCGCCAAGCGCTTGGCATACCGTGTCTATGTAGGGCGGACAAGCGGCGTTCAAAAGGGGGCTGGCGATGATCAGGCGGATCGGCGATGTGCCACAGCGCAACAGGCGGTATACACCGCGGCCCGGGGTCTATGCGATCCTGCCGCTCAAGCGGCGGTTTCTGATTACAGCACAGATCGCGGAGCGGGTTGATTTCCAGCTACCCGGTGGAGGTATTGATCCGGGGGAAAGCCCGCTTCGGGCGCTGTACCGCGAGGTGCGCGAAGAGATCGGCTGGTCTATCGCGCAGCCATTGCGCCTTGGCGCTTTCCGGCGTTTCGTTTTTATGCCGGAATACGATCTTTGGGCCGAGAAACTGTGCCATGTCTATGTCGCACATCCCGTCCGGCAAATTTGCGAACCGTCCGAGCCGGATCACGCCACCGTCGTTCTGGATGCAGCAGATGCCATTGCCTCCCTTGGCAACGCGGGCGACCGCATGTTTTTGCGTGACTATGTGTCCGGCAGGCCCTGATATTCGAACAGGATCGCAGAAACATCATCAGGGAAATCTGCACTGCCGTTAAAGTCGGTCAACTGCCAGATCAGCGCCTCCAGAAAGGCGGGGCCGCGCACGGCGGAAAGATCGCGCATCAGGGCGGTCAGCCCGTCCTCTCCCAGCATCGTGCCTGCGGGACCGGGGCATTCCGTCACTCCGTCCGACAGGATCAGAATGCGGTCGCCCTTGTGCAATGACAGCTCGAACCGCTCGAACGTGACGCCGGACAACAGGCCCACGGGAAACCCCCCCGTGCCTACCTGCTCGACCGCGCCGCCCGCCCGCTGGATCGCGGGGTGCGGATGGCCCGCTTGCGACAGCACCATCCGGCCTGTCTTAAGCTCGACAAAGGCGAGGAGGAGCGTGAAATAGTGTTCTGTCTCCATCTCGTCGAGGACCAGATCATTGAGAGCGGCGACCACCTCATCCGGCGGGCGGGGGCCGAAACGCCCCTGTGCATCCTTGCGAAGGGCGACATTCTGGTCTGGTGCCGCGCTCGATAAATAGCCGGCCAGCCGCGCGGTCATCAAGGCAGAGCTGATCCCGTGCCCCGACACATCCAGCGCAAAAAGGCCCACATGATCCGCGCCTGCCTCGAAAAATCCGACCAGATCGCCCCCGACATGGCCAGAGGAGCGGAGCAAAAGCGACAGATCGCCAACCGGCAATGCGCGAAACCGCTCGCGCACCAGCGATTGTTGCAGCTTCTTGGCCTCTTGCAGATCACTGTCGATATTGTCGTAAAGCTGTTGCAGCTCCCCCAGTGTATCGCTCAGCGTCCGGTTGGCCTGCGCCATTGAGCGCTGCATTTCGATCAGCCGCTCACCCGCGTTGATGCGGGCACGCAATTCGTTGCTGTCTACCGGCTTTATCAGGAAATCATCGGCACCACTGTCCAGACCGCGCGCAACCTCCTCCTTTTCGGATTTGGAGGTGAGGAGGATGAAATAGCTATACGCCTCTCCCTCCAGCGCGCGGAATTTCTGACACAACTCCAGACCGGACATGCCGGGCATCATCCAGTCACTCAGCACCAGATCGGGACGCTGAAGCGCCGCTTGCTCCAACGCTTCGTCGCCACAAGCGGCCTCAACCACATCGAACCCCCACCGCCTGAGGGCCATCGTCAGAATACGGCGCTGAAGCTTGCTGTCGTCCACGACCAGCACACGCCGGATCGCACCCGTGTGCGGTTCATCAGAGAGGCCGAATTTTGGAACAGATGGGGAAGCCATAAAACTTTCACAAAACTTATGTCCGGCAGAAATACGCGCTCGGGCTTAACAGCGCGTGAAACTGCGGGAAAAATCACGCTCATCCCACGTTAACCCCCGATGCGCTAAACACGGATATTCCAAAGGAGCAGAGCCATGATTGATTGGGACCGGATCAGACTTTTACGCGCCGAAGTAGGTGCGGAAGATTTCGACGAGGTCGTCGAGATTTTCATCGAAGAAGTGTCTGAAATGATCGAGATGCTGCGCAATGCACCCTGCGTTGAGTCGCTTGGCTCGCAGCTTCATGCCCTCAAGGGGAGTGCGCTGAACCTCGGGTTTTCCCGATTTGCCGATCTGTGCCAGCACGGCGAAACATCTGCTGCAAACGGAATGGCAGACGACATCGACCTTGGCCCGATCCTGCGCTGCTATGACGTCAGCAAACAGAATTTTCTGGACGGGCTGGCCACAGGGCAGGCGGAAGGGCGCGCTGCCTAAACCAGTTTGTAGAAATTGCTGACGGAAATGCCGCCGTGCTCTGAAATCGCTTTGGCGCGCAGCATTTGCATGCCCTTGATCCAGCGCGCAGGATCGGCACCGCGCAGCGCGTTGTATTTCGCAACGTCAGGATGTGGCATGATGACAAACGTGCCCGCGGCGACGCCTGCCCAGACAGACGTCGCGACATCGCCTGCGGTCAGTACATTGCCCTGCGCATCCGCGTCACCCAGCCCCAGCAACGGCGTCGCCACATATTGCGGGCACACGACAGACACGCCAATCCCGTCATCGCCATGCGTGATCAACAGCGATTCAGCAAAGCTGACTGCGGCGTGTTTCGTGGCGGAATAAGCGGCATCACCGATCTGGTTCAGCAACCCTGCCGCCGACGCGACATTCACGAAATGCCCCGAGCCACGCGCGATCATCGCAGGCAACAAGGCACGCGCCGCCCAGACATGCGCCATCACATGCACGTTCCAGTTCAGCATCCAATCCGCATCAGGGGCAGAGGCCGCATGCGACGGATCCCCCCGCCCAAGCCCCGCGTTAGAGACGAAAACATCCACCGGCCCATGCGCGTCCTCGGCGGCGGTGATCGCTGCGATGATCTGATCCTCTTGGGTCACGTCACATGAAACGGCAATGCCACCAGTCTCCTGCGCAACGGACTGTGCAAGGTCGAGATTCAGATCGGCGATGCAAACCCTCGCCCCCGCTGCTGCCGCCTGCCGCGCAAGCGCCGCACCGATCCCGCTGGCCCCGCCTGTGACCACAACCGACTTGCCCGAAATATCCATAACGCCCTCCTAAATCACGAATTGGGCCAGCGTCTCATCATTGGTGATATCTGTATAGGTGAACCCTGCGTCATCAAGCTGGGACAAGAATCGCGGAAAGGTATCGGGGTTGAGCGTTTCAATCCCGATCAGGACAGAGCCAAAGTTGCGCGCCGATTTCTTGAGATACTCGAACCGGCAGATGTCATCGTCCGGTCCGAGGATGCCCAGAAACTCCTTGAGCGCACCTGGCCGCTGCGGCATCCGCAGAATAAAATATTTTTTGAGGCCGGAGTATCGCTGCGCGCGCTCCTTTACTTCTGGCAGCCGTTCAAAATCAAAATTTCCGCCGGAGGTGACGCACACAATAGTCTTGCCTTTGATCCGGTCCGCCACCTCGCCCA